>Ga0153928_1000957_pt1 | contig 13649 bp, 10 predicted proteins | sample TSNJ012MetaG_FD_106656 | JGI IMG/M metagenome (GOLD analysis project Ga0153928, IMG submission 106656) | Attine ant fungus gardens microbial communities from New Jersey, USA - TSNJ012 MetaG | ecosystem: Host-associated > Fungi > Mycelium > Unclassified | place: USA: New Jersey, Wharton State... | reverse complement strand
GCGGTAACGGCCCCCGCCGCCGGGCCGGAGAGTGGAGCAAAAAGCAAGACGGCAGGACCAGGAAATACGGAGGAGATGAAACCATGAGCCGATATACCTATACATTAAATCCGGGATCGCAAAAACCAGAAATGCAGTTTTATAAAAGAAGCCGCCTGGAGAAGATGACCACCTTTCAGCTTCAGGAAATCTGCCGGAAGGAAAGACTGGTAACCACAGCAGTGGAACCCTTGGACAAGGAGGGGCTGCTCCGGCTGATCATGCGTTTCCGGGGGCAGACAGATTACCGGCATATCCGGGAATTCTGTAAAGGCGGTATGGAACGCCTGCAATGGGTGCTTCATAACGTCCCGCTCCATGTGGTTTCGGATCACGGAATCCGGGTTCCCACCAGTCTGGTGCTTTACCAGGATCTCGCAATGGACGAATTGGACGGGGCAGTCATGGAGGCGGAGGAAATTCCGCTTTATGAAGGGAACCTGCTTTTAGTAGATGAGAACCTGCGGATTCATACCTGTCTGTATTTGAAGCAGGCGGAAGGACGGCACTATCTCTGTAAAGGCAGGACCGTTCCCATTCTGCCACCGGAAAAGCATCAATATTCGCTGCTTTACTTTCCCGCCGAAAGCGGCTCCGAATACCTGTATGAGCAATACCAGGGAATGGCAGGCCCTTTCCCGGGAACATTAAGCTGTGTCTCCATTCCCCTCCTGACACTGGAGGTGAGGCAGGCGGAAAAAACCAGCCTTCCGCTGGTGATTGATTTTGGCAGCTGCAATACAACGATGGGAATCTGTCTGCCGGATGGAAGCAGGAGGATTGCCATATCCGGAAACGGGCACATCATCCCCAGCATGATCGGGATCGCCGGGGTGGAGGGAGAAAAGACAACGTATCTCTTCGGGCATGAAGCGGCGGCGGCAGTCCGGGACAACTACCAGGACCGGGATGTTCCGGTGTTTTATGATATCAAACGGTGGATCAGCGACCCGGACCGGGACGAAAGCGTGATTCTGGACAGCGGGGCCAAGGTGCTGCTGAACCGGCGGGAAATGCTGAAGGCATTTTTTGAATATCTGCTGGAAGAGGCGGAAAAACAATTCAAGTACCGGTTCCGTCATGTACAGCTGCTGGTGCCGGTCCGGCAGAAAGAGAAATTCCGGCGGCTGTTCCAGGAGCTTTTTAAAAACTCGGAAAAGATGGCGGACGTGAAGATCGACTGCAGCCTGGACGAGGGCATGGCCGTGCTGTTTTCCAGTATTGATAAAATGATTGCCGGCGGCAGCTATGAGCCGGACCGCCGGTACCGGGCGCTGATACTGGACTGCGGGGGCGGAACCACAGACCTGACCTCCGGGCAGTTTCGCATCCACAGTGACCGGGTTTCCTACAGCATTGACCTGGCCACCAGCTATGAGAACGGCGATACGAATTTTGGCGGCAACAACCTGACGTACCGGATTCTCCAGCTGCTCAAAATCAATATCTGTAAAGCCCTTGCGCCAAAAGAGCACTGGGCAAAGCTGGGACTGGAGGAGGCCTACGGTCTGGCAGAAGGATATCTGCCGACGGCTTTTGCGAACTATAAGGACCGGGGACGGTCGGAATATTTTCATGTAAAGAATAATTACTACTATTTGTTTGACCTGGCCGAACAGGTGAAGCACGTATTCTTCCAGTCCGAATTCCGCTACGAACTGTGGATTGGCACGGAGGACTGCGAGCTGTCATTGGATAAATGGAAGCTTTCCGTGGTCAGGGATGGAAACATGTCAAAGCTGAACGGGAAAGTCAGCTTCCGGCTGTACCTGCACCAGGTGGAGTCCCTGCTGCGCCCGGATATTTATCAGGTGATGAAACGTTTTCTGGAGGCTAAGTTCCAGAAAAATGAGCTGCAGGGTTACGACATGATCAAGCTGACCGGGCAGTCCTGCAAATCCAGGTTGTTTGAGGAGGCTTTGAAGGAATATGTGCCGGGGATTCTGATTCAGCGAAATGAAGTGAAAAATAATGGGAAAGAATTGAAAATGTGCTGCCTGGAAGGGGCTTTGTCTTATTTCTTCAACCGTCAGCTGGGATATATGAAGATTCGTTCGGAGTATCAGGCTGGCTCCCTGCCGTATGAGATTATGGCATATACCCACGAAGGGAAAGAGAAAATTTTAGTGCATAAACTGGAACGGGAAGACCATATCGGATATATTTCCCGTTTCATGGTCGGAAAACAGCTGGATATCCATTTACTGAACAGTATGGGAGAGCACCTGAAAACATATTATTATGAGTGCGGTACGGGGTTTGAACAAATCACCCAGGAGGAGATCAACAGGCGGTATGCGGGAACCGTCATCCAGGAAGAAACCGATATTATTTTAGAAGGCGAAATGAAATTCTTCGTATGGGTATCCAGGATGCGCTGGGGCTTTGCCGTACTTCCCATCCTGCGGGAAAACGAGGTGCTCTATATCGGCAAAGAGACATTTTTTGATTTTGAGGACGACACCTGGGAAAAGAATTTTTTCGATGGGAGGAAGTAAGCGGCATTATGAATAACATAGAAGAAATGAAGCAAATGATACGCGATGAGGTTCAATCCATTAACAGTCTGGAAGAGCGGGTGGTTTTTAAGGAGCTGATGGAAGGGGTTTTTCTGTCACTTTATGAGGCGAATGAAAACATGTACCGTTCGTTGGAAGAACGGGTGATGGATGATTTATCTTATGATATTAACCGGTATCTGATTCAAACCGGATTGGTGGAACGTGCTTATTTGGACAATTCCCATCATTTAATGACCGCCATGTGCGAGGAAGACCTTCAGCCGGCTGTATTTACTGCGGCGGAGATCCGCGAGGTTTTGGAGGCGGAGGGAAGGTTCTGCCTTACTACCCTATTTCTTCAGTGCGATGCCCTGGAAGTCCAGGCCATTTTCCAGAAAAAGAAATCGTATACCGGCGTCCTCAAAGCCCGGACAAATTATAACCTGACGATTCAGCTGGAGCCATGTAAACGCTATCTAAGCAAGGTAGAAACTTTATATCACCTGTTTATGAAAAATGGCATACCCTGGAAAACCGTGAATGCACCATATTTATTTAAAATGGCGGATGTAGTGATTACGGAGCTGCCGGCAGAGCTGCCGGATAACGAACAGGTCAGTCATCTCCTGATGGATTTTGGCGATTACAATACGGCTGTTCGATATGATATGATTCCCATCTGGAATGTACGGCATCTGGTGTTAGATAGTGTGGGATTTCCGATTCCCTGTGGAGATTATGAAAATTATGAACATGTCATCTCGATCCGGGGATATGGAAAGGAGCATGCCTACCTGGTAGACGATCAGACCGGAATTAAGAAGGTACGTCAACTGGGAGAAAAACTGATGGTTACAGGAAGAACGGAAAAGTCAAAAAAATGGGATATCTATATGATCCGCCGGGGGGAAGAAAGTAAAATTGACCGGTACCGCTATCCGATTATGGAGAACATCAGAAAGGATGGGTTTGCGGAGCGCTTTCACAGACGAACCGGACAGACGGTGAAGACCAAAGGAGAACTGGAACGTTTTGTCCGGGGACTTGGTCTGGAGGATTATATTGAGTATCAGAGCTGCATGCTGACGGAACCGTCAGGCGAGCAGCATGAAACCTATTCCATGAACTTTTTTATGGACGACGAGATCAGGGACCGCAAAGGAAAAAAACAACTGACCCTGTATTTTAAGGCCCAGCGCAAGGAACCCTGGCTGTTGCGGGATATGGCCAGCTTTGTCATATCCGAAGTACAGGAATTGTACCCGGAATATGAGTGCGGAGGAAAACTTGTATGAATTTTTTGTGGGAGGCGATGCTGCAGGCTAAGCGGCAGGGGATCCCGAAATCGGATATCCGATTTCGGGCAGCCAGCAATTACAGCGCATATATGGAAGTTTCGGAACCGTGTTTAAATCAAAACAAAGTGGAAAAGGGTTCCGTCATTGAGGTGAATCCTTATTACCGTTTCTATGAAATATTTAAAGATATGCTTCATCCGGATATGACCGAATTTCCGCAGCTGCGGGAGAACCTGACCAATTTGATTTTTCATCAGCTGGCCGAAAATGACCAGTTATCCGGTATGACGAGAGAAGAATATCATAAAAAACTACTGTACCGCGACTTTGAACAGGGAGTATTTGGTAAAAAAGCGAAAGAGGCGATGCAGCTGTTTCAGAAAGAGGAACAGGAAATCCTGTTAAGCGGACTTTTGCGGCAGTACGAAACGGGAAGCTCCCTTGATCTGTTTACCGATATTATAAAAGGTTTGATTTCCAATCATATCGTGTATCACAGCAACCAGAATTCCTATGAGATTTTAATTTATGTCGGACAGAAGAAGGGCAAGACAATCGTGGAGAAGCTGAATTTCTTAATTCATATGTTCGCAGAAGTTACTTATGACATAGAAATTTACTATGAGTATCATTTCGGCATACTCGGCATGGAAGAAACCATGGTGATAGATGAGATAACCATGTGTTAATAAAAGGAGGCATTATGTTTCAATACGTATATCCACAGTTTGAAAAAAAACGGCTTTTGCGGGTAGAGATGCTGGACCAGCTCCGGGATTACCCGAAGGATTATCTGCAGTTATCTTATCAGGGATACAGTGATGGAATTGTGAGCGGATGCAAAGTCAGCTGGGATGAGGGAAGACTGACGCTTTTGCCGGGGATTGTCTGGAAGGGCGGAAACCTGTATTTTATGAAAGAGCCTTATACGGTGGATTGCCAGGCAGAGAATCAAGTCAGATATTTAAAAATACAGTTTTTAACGGAAGTCAGGGAAGTGGGCAAAGTTATGGGGAATACCAGAATCCTTCTGGATGCACAGGAGGCGGATCCGGCGTGTGAAATCGAGTTGTGCCGTTTCCGCCTGCAGGAGGGGGCAAGACTCCGGGGCAGACATGAGAGTTTTGAGGACTATGCGACCGAATACGACACGATCAATCTGATCCATGTACCGTTTGCCGGGGAAGGACGCAGCACGTTGATGCCCTGCATACTAAAGCAGTTTGCCATCGAAACCATCAGAAACCGTGTGCAGGATCCATATGATGTGGGTTTTGCCATGAATGTGATGGCAAACAGCGGTATGGTATCGCCGGACTGCGTCCGGGAGTATCTGAATGTCCGTTTGGACGGACTTAAAATGGAACGGAATCAGGATGTATACCGGGGGCTTTTAAAAGTACTTAGAGAGCAGGAGTATGGCGGGCGAAAAGCAGGCACGGAGAGAATGGAGCAAAAAAAGGTTTTGCTGATGTAGTGAGAGGAGAGAAGGCACTTGTTCAGATCATGGCAATAGCAAGGAGGTAATTATGATTTATTGTGAAGAACTATTTTTAAAGGGTAATTTTAAAATGGTAATTGAGACCTTTTCTTTTTGCCAAAGGCCGAACGAACATAGTACTGCATTTGTAAACGGATATATTAATCCGGAAGATATTACAGAGCTTAACTATATGGATTCGGTTACGATCTGCACAAAAACGGATGAAATTCTTTTATTTGCCGGTGTGATTAAAGAATATGTGTTGAAAGCAAACTCCGGTATTTATGCATTGTCTCTGGAGATTGTTTCCGGCACCTATCTTATGGACCGGGAAAAGAGGACGGTATCTTATCAGAAAAAACAGAGCTATCGAACTCTTTTGGATAAGATTATCGGGGATCAGGCTCAAGCCATGTATTTTATACAGGATCAAATGGTAGAAGGATTGCTGGTTCAATATGAGGAAACAGACTGGGAATTTATAAAACGCCTGGTGAGCCATTTTGAAACGTTTGTCATACCGGAAGTGAATCACTCATGCGAGGGCAGGCTTTTTATCGGACTGAGAAACGGGATCAGCATTGAGAATATGCAAGTCCATAATTATGTGGAGCTATTTGACAGCCGTTATTTTATGTTCCGCGATAAGAATGCCGTAAAACAGATGTATATCAATTACCGGGTTGAAAGCTGCGAGAATCATTCCATCGGTGATTATGTTTTATGTAATAACCGAACCATGCAAATATGCGAGAAAGAAGCCGTGCTGCTTAATGGAATTTTAAATTTCAACTATCTGTTATCGGAGGGAACTTATTTTAAAACAAAGAGGCAGCATAATACCAGGCTGCATGGAAAAGAAATTGCTGGCATAGTAAAAAAGACCGAAGGCGAACTGCTGAAGATACAGTTAAAAACAGACCATCAACCCTTCCATGCAGATTTTTACCATCCATGGATGCCGGAAACCGGCAATTTAATGTATTGTATGCCGGAACCGGGAACGGATGTAACTCTTTATTTTTGTGATGATTCGGAACAAAGTGCGGTCTGTATTAACTGTATCAGAAAGAATTCGAAAGAAGACAAGAGCAAATGGAAGCCACAGGATAAAAGATTTTTTACTCATGGAGATCAAGTGCTGGAATTAAAGAAAGAAAAAATGGAAATCAACACATTGGATTCTTACTTGACAATAGATGATGATATTGGAATCGTCATAAAAACAACAAGGGCACTGGAAATGCGGGCAGAAAGGCAACTGACCGTAGAAGGTGAATTAGTCATCATAAATTCAGAAAAGGAAATAGGTTTAATCAAGGAAGATATGTTTGACCCGACAGTTATTGTGTTGAAAAATGATTTTGACTTTAAAGGGAAAACTGCCAGAATAGAACCCAAAATCTGGTATGGTGATAAGGAAATTCCGAGTCGTATCTTTAATCAGGGCAAAGATCTTGAACATAGTGACCTGGAGGAACCGATTATGGGAATGATAGCACGGAGGTAAGTGATGAGTTTAGGAACGAAAAATGGAGCAGTGCCTTACTGCTCCGGAACGATAACAGAAAAAGTGCGGACAAAGAACGATTACGAACAATATATGAAACGTATACTGGAAAAATCCGCTATAATGGAGAATGGTCCGGAGACGAACCAGGAACAGGTGCTGTTTGCCTGCAATATTGATTTTCAGGCATAGTAATTTCAGGAGAAAAAATGAGTGACCGAAGAGAACTGTTTGTGGAACAAATAAAGAATGCAGCAGAAGAACGAATTACTGAAAGCAAACGAAAGATAGAAGCCGATTTCCGGAAGAATCGGGAAGAAATCAACCATGCGGTACAAAAACAGACAGAACGGTTATTTCTTCAGATAACGGATAAGGAATGGACATACTGGGAAATCTGTTATCTGCATTCCGGTCTTTTGATGAAAACACATGAGTACCGAATGAGTCTGTATAATTCGCTCCATATGATAGACCCTGAGCCAGCCAGTATTCGGGTCAGTTTTGATTTTATTTATCAGTACTTTGAAGAGGATGTGGAATATCTGACTCAGATAATCCCCAAAAAGAAGATGCAGAAAATATATTCCCATGAAGTGACAGCAATCAGGGAATATTACAATAAATACTATATTGGAATTGTCAGTAAATACATAAAAGACACGCTGCCTGAATTGCTGAAGCTGGAGGCATTTCGGAGTATGAAAAAGACAGATGAATTCATGATCTTTTTTGGCGAATATATGGGGCGGCAGGAATTGCTCTGGAAATGAGGCGACTTATGGAATGGTTTTTATTGCAGCCGGATCCACAGCTGCCATTGGTGAGGATTTATCCGCAAGATATGAACCTGATATCGGTTATATTTAGCAAAGAGAAGGAAAAGATACCGGAACGCTCTGCGTTTCAGGTAAAGGAAGTACCGGTGTACGGAATCCCGGATATTTTATTTTCCCCGATATTGATGGTCTCAGAACTATTTTATAAGAGTGTTCAGATTTATCATCCGTATGTAAAAGCAAAACCGGTCATATTACGTCATGACGTACTTTTACTTGTTTATTATATTTTGCTGCTGCCGGATATTGACATAAAGAAAGACGATTTTGATTTATTACACCATGCATATGATGTGACAGCACAGGAACGAATGATTGTCAGTCTGGACCTGGCAGAAAGTTTGCTGAGAAGGGGAGCTTTTGGATTTCATATGGAGGAAGTAAGGCGATGAATATACCAAAACTGGTACCGGTCACAATTTTTGAGAATAAAGTCAGTGTCTGTCTGCCTGACGGTGTTTGTGATATGGAAGAAAAAAGGATTGCACAGCTTTATCCGATGAAGGATAAACCGCAGTGCGTAAAAGTATATGGCGACGAAATATGCTGGTTTTCCTTTCTTTTACTGTCAAAGCCACTGAGCAATGAATCAATAAAGGAGAATCTTCGAATGGTTCAACAGCAATTTGAACGGCTGTCCCCTTCTATGATAGTAAAGCCACTGACCTCGATTCAATCCGAAAGCACAAAAAATAAAATGTATGTTTCTATTGCTTCAAAGGGAGTAACGTCAGAAACCTGCCAGATGATGTATCTCCTTTCTGTGAAAGGGAAGTTTATGCTGGGTACAGCCTGTTGTGATATGAAACAGCAGGAAGACTGGAAGGATGTATTTGAAAAAGTGATTGTATCAGCAATGGATCTGACACCGACCTGGGAATATCGTTTTAACCAGAAAAATCTGCAGACATGGGTTGAAACATATTATAAAGAACATCCCATATATTGATGAAGACAGGGGGAAATGTATATGCCGGCAACTCAAACTATAATAGACGTGGATTTACAGAATCTTTTGACAGCCATTTATACACAAAATTATTTAATTGACCAGACATATATCAATCAAAGCGGCAATTCCAATTTCTTAGTATATAGTGCAAAACTTGAGTGTACACAGGGTAACAAACCTACCTATTTAAAGTTAGAAGAAAAAACGGACACTCATACGAATCAGAAATATATAGGTCATGGTGTAACCATCAATGGATTGCCGCAGGCAAACCGCTCGGATGCAAAACCGGGAGTGAATATTGATGAATTTGGAGACTGTAAGCTGCTTCGATATGAAGACGTACTGGACCAACAGATTATTAGAGCGGCTGCCGTAGCCGGGAATATGTCTGTTTGTGCTTATGTTAGAAACTTAGAAGACCAATGGCAGTATTTTGATGAATACGATCTGGTTCTGGTGGGAGAAGAATATTCGATTTCGAAAAAATCAGCATTATTTTGCTCTCCAACGCAGATAAGCGCTTATCAAGGAAATGCAACAGGAGAAATCCGGGCAGTGGATTCAGGGCAGATGAATCTTTATACTTTGCTGCAAAACTACAGGTATGATTATAACAACAACCACTTGCAACCGAGTATTACTAAATCAGGTAGTAATGCACTAACCACATTTACGCAGCCAATGATAGATGAGTATTTGTATTTGTATGAAATATATTATCCAGATCGAGTGAGAGCCTTTAATCACTTTGCCAGAAAAGAAATCAATGGTCAATTTTCGGCAGAGGTCAAAATATTTCAATTTATGACATATATGTTGGTCGAAGATAAATATACCAAAAAAATTACAGAGATAATGAGTAAAAAGCGTTCTTTCTATTTAGAGGTAAATAATCATAGCAGTCAAAATACAGTAGCACCGGTTACTGTTGGTGGAGTTACTACTAATGTGATAACTGCAAAGGGGGAACCTTCTAACTTCAATTCTGCTGCTAATCGTTTAACGATGACTGATATAGTAGTTCAATCAGGCTATAGTATACCATACCATGTTTTTTTTCATGAACTTGGCCATGCCGTTGATTATTATATAACAAGTAAGAAAAAATTTTATAGTGAAATTTTTGTTTGTGAATTACAGGAAAAGTTACCGAGTTTATCTGCTAATGCGATTAATATGATTGTATACTCATTTACAACTATAAAAGCTAAAAAGACCATTCAAGATTGGGCCACATCAGATGTAGAAAACTTATTATATCGCGTAGGTGCTGATGAGGTGAATACATCTGTCGATCCAGTAGTTACTGCATTAAGCAGTGGGGACAAGCTCAGTATTTTAACAGTCGTTATAAACGACTATTTTCTCCGTGGGGATGGGATGTATACAATTACAACGGTCACGGATGCGGCTACCTTATCTATATATAATGGAATTGTGGCCAAAGCCAGTGTGGAATTACAAAACCAACATAATATTGCAAATATCGCTGGCGATATTTATCAAGGAACTACCGGCAACCAAATAGGAACAGGTCATTCTTTTGATTATTGGTATTACGACACGAATGATAATGAAGTAGTGAAAGGAACTAAAAAAGTTGGAGATCGAAAGAATGAAATAAGTAAAGAGGCATTTGCGGGTTTCTTTGAATATAAAGTAATGGGGGTGTCATATGGAATCACCCCTGCTCGTAAAACATTGCCAAATACAATTGCAGCCTTGGAAGCACTGATGAAGGAGATGATGGGATGAAAAAGAAGATAATATTTCCAGTGGTATTATTCGGATTGTTATTTCTACTATATAGATATTTTGTTCAGGTTCCAGACTCTGCCCATGATCAGGTGGAATCTGCAAGTATCGGTATGAATTTGGGAGATTATAGTGAGATAGAGAAATTAACCTTTGAGGAAAATTATGCATATGGTTTAATGGCAAATTTGTATACGAACATCAATGTAAAAGTGATAGTCACTAAGGAACAAATATCATATACCATGTCATCTGTTTTTTCGGAGATTACAGAAGAGACGACATTTACTAAGTCGTTTAATGAACAAAGCTGGGAAGCTTTATTTGATATTATAAAAAATCACCACCTGACAGACTGGGATATAAAGGAGAACTATTTGTATGATAATTATTCATTAGGACCGACTTATCACATTAAAAAGAAACATGTTGAGTATGTCAGGCAAGGAGACTTTTTCAATCTGAATCCGGAAAATATCTACCTTGGAATGGATCAAAATGAATTGGATTTTAGAAGTGGATATGAGGGAAGGGTATTGTTTTTTTTAAAAGATCATATGTATCCAAGTTCTCGCGAGTATAACAGTTATGGAGTTCCGCCAAATTATAATGAATTCCGCCAGGAATTGTGGGATTTTGTTATAGAATACGTTGGTGGACGTGATTGGCGAATAGAATTGGGACAGATAGGAAAAGAGGTCATGTATCAGACATATCCCTATATGACGCAACAAAAAAATGAAGAAAACCCCTATCAAAATATCCGATACTTCAGCATTTTAGAAAACTATGGCGGAAAAGAAACAGGACCCAAGGTTCGTTTTACTTATGATGGCGGAAAAAACAGCTTATTATATACTTACCCATATCCGTATCAATTTTCTGCTAAATTATATTCCATAGATGAAACAGGGCGATCAGAACTGTATTATGATGACTCAGAAGTTGATTTTCTCACTGGCGATTCTTTTTTTATCGAGACAATTATTGGTAAAGAGGATGTTGGACTGAATCATTTATTAAGCCTATTGGAACAATACCAGGTGTTAGACTGGGACTCTGATAGTACGAACGAGTTTTATTCTGACTATGTAAATCAGGGATTCTTTTTCAATTTGGATTACTTAGACTTAGTAGAAGATGAGCATGAAAGAGAATTCAGAAGTTCTTATGATACATTAATCAATATCATATGCAGTGATGGAACTTACAAAGAAATTCGATTGGAAAATGGGCATCTGCCGCAAACCTATAATGAATTTAGAACTGAACTTTGGGATTATTTTATTGAGTACAATTATAGAAACCAGTTGGGATCATTGTATACGAAATATGAACAGTCTGGCTTTGATGATGAGGTACTTGGAGATTCATATGACAAGTATTTGTTGGAAAATTTAAAAGATGTAGGTTGGGAAAAATTTTTGGAGAAAAGAGAATGGAGAAATTATATTGATGAACAAGGATATCAATTTATGTTGTTAAAGTATCCATATATGGATTTGGAGACGAAAAATTCCGAATGAGAGGATGCAATAAGTACACATTCAGCATTTAACAGTCGTTATGAAAGACTATTTTCTCCGTGGAGATGGGAAGGATATAATTAAAACGAATACGGATACCTTATCTATATATAAAGGAATTATGGCCAAAGCCAGTATAATATTGCAAGCATCGCCGGTGATATATAAATGATCGGAGCGTTAGAAAAAATGCTGAAGGAGATATTGTAATGAAGATAAAAATGCTGAAGTCTTTATTTGCTATATTTATACTAATGAGCATATGTACAGCCTGTAAGCAGTCAGATGATACAGTGAGTTATTTTGGCAACTATGATGAAGTAAAAAAAGTATCCTTTAAAGAAAGCTACGCGTATGGTCCGTCTACAAATTTTAAAACAAACATTAATGTAGAAGTGACATTTACAAAAGAACAAATAGCATATCAAATATCTCCAGTATTCATCGATTGTACAGAACCAATTGTATACGAGACTGCGTTTGATGAACAGGGCTGGGAATCTCTGCTCAAAATAATGAAAAAATATGAGTTGGCAGATTGGGACATTGCAGGAAATTATCTTTACAGAAACTATTCCGCTGGGCCATCTCATCATATTAAAAAAGAGAATGTTGAATATGTTCGGCAAGGGGATTTTTTTAACTTGAATTCAGAGAATTTTTATCTTGGAATAGATCAGAATGAACTGGATTTCAGGTGTAATTACAAAGGGGAGATGTGGACTGTTTCGGAAGATGAAAAGCGACCTTTTTGGGTAAACGGGCCAAGTATGCGTGAGTACAATAGTTATGGGGTTCCGCCAAACTACAATGAATTTCGTCAGGAGTTATGGGATTTTGTTATCGAACATACAGGTGGCTATGACTGGAGGACAGAATTAGATCAGACCGGACGTGAGCTTATGTACCAGACATTTCCATATATGACGGAGTTGAACAGCAATGAAAGTATATACAAAAACATTCGTTATTTTAACATTATGGTAAGCTATGGCGGAAAGGGTGCAGGACAAAGAGTCTTATTTACCTATGATGGGGGAAGCCGAACTTTTAATTACTTATATCCTTATGTTACAAGAATAGCCACGGATATATATTCGGCGGTGGAAAATGGAGCAAAGTTCTCATATTTCGACACAACTGTTTCATATTTCGATTTAACTCCAATAATAGATCTTGTAACAAAATATATGGGACTCGAAACAATAATAGATGAAGATAGCTCTGGCTTGAATGATTTATTAAGCCTGCTGGAAAAATATCAGGTATTAGATTGGGAGCCAAAAGCTGGTGATACATTTTATTCAGGTGCTGTAAACGAAGGTGATTTTTTCAATATAGAAAATCTGATTGATGTGGAAGATGAAAATGAAAAAACATTTCGCTCTTCCTGTGATGTCTTAATCAATATTATATGCAGTGATGGAACCTATAGAGAGATTCGTTTGCAGAATGGAAATATGCCGCAAACATATAACCAGTTTCATACAGAGTTCTGGGATTTAATGCTTGAATATAGTTATCGAAATCAATTGTGGAGGGCATATGAGAGATATGAAAAATCTGGTTTTAGTGAAGCGGCATTGTCACAGAATGAACCCGACAATATCAAGTTAAGACGTATAAAAGAGATAGGCTGGGATGAATTTCTGGAGCAGCAAGATTGGCGACATGATATTGATGAAGAGGGATACAAATATATGGTTTTAAAGTATCCATATATGGATTCGGAGACGGAAAATT
>Ga0153928_1000956_pt1 | contig 13650 bp, 11 predicted proteins | sample TSNJ012MetaG_FD_106656 | JGI IMG/M metagenome (GOLD analysis project Ga0153928, IMG submission 106656) | Attine ant fungus gardens microbial communities from New Jersey, USA - TSNJ012 MetaG | ecosystem: Host-associated > Fungi > Mycelium > Unclassified | place: USA: New Jersey, Wharton State... | reverse complement strand
TGCGTCGGCGTAGCCGACGCGGTCGAGGTCATCGCCGGACTTCCCTGGGAGCTGCTCTACCCGCGGCACATCGCGGTTTATCTGACCGGCGAACTCAACGGCTGGACGGCGCCCAAAGACGTCATTCTCTACGTCGCGGGCCAGCTCACCGTGTCCGGGGGAACCAACGCCATCGTCGAGTATATCGGCCCCGGCGCCCGCACCATCAGCGCCACCGGCAAGGCGACGATCACCAACATGGGCGCCGAGCTGGGAGCAACCACATCGATGTTCCCGGCCGACGCGCGGATGGCGAAATATTTGCAAGCGACCGGGCGAGGCGACCTGGTGCCGCTCGCCGAGCGCTATCACTCCTTCCTGGTGCCGGACGACGAGGTCGAGGCGAGCCCGGAGAAATACTACGATCGGGTCATCGAGCTCGACCTCGGCAAGCTCGAACCGCATCTGGTCGGACCGCATACGCCCGATCGCGCCCGTCCCATCTCCAAGCTCGCCGCCGAGGTGGCTGAGGCCGGCAACGGCTTCGTCGACAAGATTTCCAGCGCCCTGATCGGCAGCTGCACCAATTCGTCCTACGAGGACATGAGCCGCGCGGCAGACGTGGCCGAGCAGGCCAAGGCACACGGCCTCAAGGCGGTGGTGCCTCTGCTGGTGACCCCGGGCTCGGAACAGGTGCGCGCGACCATCGAGCGCGACGGGCAAATGCAATCGCTCACCAACATCGACGGCGTCGTGCTGGCGAACGCCTGCGGCCCCTGCATCGGGCAGTGGCGTCGCGCCAAGGAGGCGACCGCCGAGCCCAACACCATCGTGACCTCGTACAACCGCAACTTCCCCCAGCGCAACGACGGTCAGCGGACCACCATGAACTTCATCGCCAGTCCCGAAATCGTCACGGCGATGGCGCTGGCGGGCCGGCTGTCGTTCAACCCGATGACCGATGCGCTCGTCGGCGGCGACGGCAAGCCGTTCAAGCTGAATGTTCCCAAAACCGCGCCGGAGGTGCCGCCGAAGAATTTCGATCGCGGGCGGAGCGCCTACGTGTCGCCGCCGCAGGACGGCAGTTCGATCAAGCTCAGCATCGATCCGCGCAGCGAGCGGCTGCAAATACTCGAGCCTTGGGCGGCGTGGGACGGCAAAGACTTCCTCGACACGCCGGTGCTGATGAAGACCAAGGGCAAGACGACGACCGACCACATCTCGCCGGCCGGGGTATGGCTGCGCTATCGCGGCCACCTGGACAAATTCAGCGACAATTTGCTGATGGGGGCGACCAACGGCTTCACCGGCGAAGCCGGCAAGGGCACGAACGTCCTCACCGGCGCGAAGAGCGAGCCGATCGCCAACATCGCCCGGCACTATAAGGCGAACGGGCTCAAGTGGATCGTGGTCGGCGACCACAATTACGGCGAAGGCTCAAGCCGCGAGCACGCGGCGCTCTCTCCCCGGCTGCTCGGCGGCGCTGCCGTGATCGCGCGCAGCTTCGCGCGCATTCACGAAACCAACCTCAAGAAGCAGGGCTTGCTGGCGCTGACCTTCGCAAAGGCGGATGACTACGACCGCATTCGCGAGACCGACCGCATCGACTTGGTCGGACTGGCCAGTCTGGCACCGGGAAAGCCGGTCGAGTGCCGCATCAAACATGCGGACGGGACGCAGGAAACCTTGTGGCTCAACCACACTTTCAGCGCCGCTCAACTCGAGTGGTTTCACGCCGGCTCGGCGCTCAATCTGTTCCACCGCGCGTAGGGTGGGCTGAGCGCGCATGGCGCGCGTGCCCACCAGGTTTCGTCATTGCGAGCGACGCGAAGCAATCCAGGGCGACCCGCGCCGCGGTTTCTTCACTGGATTGCTTCGTCGCTTCGCTCCTCGCAATGACGAAAGGCGGGCAATGACGAACTAATAGGTTCCGTTACGCACCGGGAATGGGCAGCACCGGCATGATCTCCACGGCTTCGCCGGGGAAGATCGCGAAGTGCGGGTGGTTTTCGAACAGCTTCGCAGCGGCTTCGTGCGAGTCCGCGCGCACGACGGTGTAGGCGCCCATCTGGTTGCTCACATCGGCGATGCCGCCGGGGCGTGACCTTCTTGGTCTTGCCGAGCGGTCCGCCCATGCCGACGATCGCACCCTGGTGCTTTTCGACCCATCCCTTCCACGCGGCCATTCCCTCGCGTTCCTTTGCCCGCCGCTGTTCTTCCGGAAGGGCCGTCCATGCCGCCATTTTCGCGCTGGTCTTGCTGCCGAGAAAAACGGCGAGATAGGTGTTCGTGCTCATGATCTTCCCTCTCCGTCAGGTTGTTGCGACTTGAATGATGCGCGCGCTGTAAATAACGGGTTTGGCGCTATTGTGGCGCTGAAATGCGCCGGATGCCGGCAGGTCTGTTTCATACCAACGGGCTACATGGCCCTTTCGCCCGACGACGTGGCTGATGTAGCCTGACCGCCGAGCTGCGGGACAGGAGATGGGGTAATGGCCCTTTACGAGCTGCGAACCTACACGCTCTACGTCGGCAAGATGGCGGAGGCGACCAAGCTTTATCAGGAGCTCGGATTCCCGGCGCTGCAGAAAGGCGGCCACGACAGCAAGCTGGTCGGTTATTTCCAGGGCGATACCGGCACGATCAACCAGCTCGTGCATCTGTGGAAATTCGACGACGACGCCGATCGGCGAAAGCACTGGGCCGGGGTGTTCGCGAACAAGGATTTTGTCGAGGGTTTCGCGTCGAAGTTCCGGCCGTTGGTGATCTCGCAAGAGGTCAAGCTTTTGACCGCGGCGCCATGGGGCCCGCATCCGTGACATTACGGCGACGACGGGTCCTCACCCATATAGAGACAGCGACGGACCGAGGATGACGAATGGCCACGGCAGAAAATGCACGCGGGATGATCGCGGTCGACAAAATGGGGGGAAAGGTTCTCTTTCTCAATCCGGCGAGTTACGCGACCGAAGTGGTGATCGATGGCTTTCCCCGCACGGTGCACGAACTGCTGCTGATGCCGGAAGCTGGGATCGCTTATGTTCCTATTTTCGGCGACGGCATCCACGGCCGCAATCCCAATCCCGGGCATCTGATCGCCGTCATCGATCTCACAAAGCGTGCGCACGTTCGCGACATCGATCTGCGGCCCTATATCGCGCCGCATACGCTGCGCCGCGGGCCCGACGGGCTCGTCTATATCACGTGCGAGAACAGCGCCGTGGTGGCGGTGATCGATCCGGCGACCCATAAGCCGGTCGAGGTGATCGATTCCGGCTCGACCAACGGCCACCGGCTCGTGATCTCGTCCGACGGGCGGCGGCTTTATACCGAGAACGAGGAGGACGCCACGATCTCGGTGATCGACCTGCCGAACCGGAAGCTCATGGGCAAGATCGCCACGCCGCGGCCGCTCGCCGGGATCGCGATTTCGGGAGACGACCGCACCGTGATCGCGGTCGATGATGAGGAGCCGACGCTGTTTCTCATCGACACCGCGCGCGAGAGCGTGGTCGCGACCGTGCCGCTCGACGGCGTCGCGCAGGCTGCCCAGATCGCCCGCTATAGCCCGGACTTTCGTCTGCTTGGCGTCACCAGCATCAAGAGCAACACCGTGAGCCTCATCGACTCGTCATTCCGCGAGCAGGCCGCAATCAAGGTCGGCAGCCAGCCGATGGATATGGCGTTCCGCGGCGACGAATTGTTCGTTGCCTGTCAGGGCGACGGCTCGGTGCACGTGGTCGATATCCCGAACGCGCGCGTCAAGCACAGCTTCCAGGCCGGCACCGGATGCGAGTCGCTCGGCTTTTTCTAACCGGGGCTGCGTGTCGTCCGGCAGGGCGAGGTTCGATCTCCGCGGCAATTCCGGTCAGCCCACCGCGGCGCCGAGCGTCCCGCCGATGTTGCCGGCCGATCCGGGCGCGGGAGCAAAGGACGATAGCAGGCAGGCGCCGGTCCGACGTCGGAATTGTCAGGCCGGCAAGGCAGGAGGAGGCGCAGCCTCGACCTAAACGGTAAGCCTGTCGCGCGCCCGATCCGACGGCGTCGAGCCCGGGGCGAGCAAAGCCTCGTCGGCGTCGTCGACGGCCAAAAATGCGTGCACGATATGGTGACCCAAATCCGGTCGGCCGATGAGGCCGTCGTTTGTCATTATTTCGCGCACGCGCACAAAGTCTTCCCGGCGCAAATTGCGCAGCAGAATGGCGACCGCCTCTTTGAGCGAAGGCTGCCCTTTTATATCGGGCTCCATGATTTCGGGCTCTACGCCCGCGTTCGTCGGTTCACACTTTTGCGCGGTCGTCTGCGCGCCGTCGCGGTTGGCAAGCAGCAGCCGCAATTCGCCACGCAGCTCCGAGAGCGCAATATGCTCCCCGGCCTCGAGGCGCCTGAAGATATTGTCGGCGAACTCTTTGGGAGTGCTCGAGCGGGAAAGAATGTACAGCACCGAAGGCGGCAGCTGGGCCACGTCCGTGTGTTTGTCGGCGGCCCATTCCGCGACCTTCATGTAGCCTTGCGCGGTGCGGGCCGGGATGCCCACCTCGCTCTCGACCCAGCGTATGAACGCACCATGCGACAAATAATGCTTGGCCGCGGTCAGATCCTTGCCGATCGTGATGATGCATTTGGCGGTGTACTTTCGGATGCGATCGGCTTGTCCCTTCAAAAAAGTGGCGACCGATGGCGGCGTGTCGTTATAATCGAAGCAGCCCAAGTAGAGATTTGCCCCCGTCGGTTCCTGCATCAGCGAGCACGACGCGACCAGGACGCCGGGATTGCGGGCTGCCGTCTGGGTATCATGCGCGGCCTTGCGTTTTGCCTTCATTTGCGCACTCCCACATCTGTATTCGACTCGATGGCGGCGCCGAAAAAGATCGACATGTGCCTGGGTGAGCGGGTCGGGGAACTGCGTCCGCCGGCGCTCGGACTTGCAGACCGCTCGTTCGCGGCCTGCGCAATACGCACGGTCAACTCCTTGCCCGCTCGCAGGTTGCTCCGCAGCTTCTCGATATTCGCCGTGCCTGGAAGCCGCGCGAGTATTCTACCGCAACGTGTTCCCAGGGAGCTTTGCTGGAATACACACGTATACCGCGAATGCGATTATTCAAGGGCCGCCTAGCGGAGGTTGTGTGGCACCGCTGCATGGCGGCTATGCGGCTTTGTTAAAACGGTGCGCGTCGCGATCGGCCCGGCCGCAGGAAGAGGTCAAGGCGCGATGACGATCCGAAGAAAAGTCATCGCGCTTTGACGCATTCTCGGAGCATGATCTTTCCGACCCGCCTTTTTCCCGCCGAAGCATCAAGTCCGACGGCCGACGCACTAATTTAGCTCCCGCTATTCGAGCGTCACCGTCTTGAACTCGGCCGGCAGCACGATTTCGAGCAACTCGCAATCGGCCGAATATCCGAGCAAGGTGTGCTTGATCGTCGGCGGCTCGAGCCAGCAGCTCCCCTCGCGCATGAGGACCTCGCCCTGGCCCTCGAATTCATACTTGGCCCATCCCTTGAGGCAATAGAGCATCTGGAAGGCGACCTCGTGAAAGTGCCGTCGCGAGACGTTTTCGGCACGGAATGGGGGAATGAGCCGCATGACGTGCGCCCGCACCATCCCGCCGGTCGCGGCCATCATTCCAAGATCGCGATAGGTTGCATAGTTGCGCAAACCGCCGGCGACGAAGGACTCTTCGGTGAGATGACTGACCGTGAACGTTTGCTGCGGCCACGGCGCCGCCATCTGCTCGGCAACGGTCGCCGGTGCGGCAAATGCTTGCGTCTCGGGCCGCGATTGGAGCGCCTCGAGCTCGGCTTCGATCATGCTCATTGCTTCTTCTCCTTCACGTCGTTTTTCACATGGCGAGAGCGCGTTCGGCGCTGCCCTCGGGTACACGGCCGGGGGAGAAATTGGGCGCGAAGACCGCGTCGTCGGGTGCGTCCCATCCTGCGAAGTTTTCAAGATCGTCGGTGATGAAAATCCGCTGGGCCCAACGGTGGGCACGGCCCGCTTCGTCGAACGACGCCGGGAACGGGGTTCGCGCGTGCAACGTGCAGCGGTTGTCGATCCCCAACATCTCGCCCGGCGCCACGATCTCGTTGACCGCGACTTGCTCGAGCGCCTCCTCGAATCGCTCCGCCGCCGATTGCGCGCGAGGAGAAGCCGCCTCGGCGATCATGTCGCCGTAAAAGGCAGCATTGACCACCGTCCCGTCCGGCCGAAATTCGACGAGAGGAACGAACCCCGTCGTGATTGCCGCATAGCCGGGCGCATAGGTTCGCCAGCGATAGGGAAGCCTGATCTTGAAGGAAGGGCTTGCGAGGACCCGCCGGTCCTCCGCGTCCAACAGATCGAGCGCCAGGCGCGCGTCGCTCAACCGCGTATATGGCGGGGTGCGATCTTGCCGCACACCGGCGATGAACAAAGCCTTGGGGGAGCAGTCGCGCCCGGTCAGAAAGCGCAATGCGGCATTTTCGATATGGAAGCGAAGGTCGGAGGTCGCGCCGAGCCCGGTTAGGTCGTTCGATGCGCGCCGCGACGGGATCAAGTTGTTGATAAGGCCCTTGCCCTCGCAGAACATCGAATAGGGCGATCCGAACAGGGACGCGACCAGGGTGAGCACGTTCTCCGACAAATATCCTTCGCGCTCGATGCGCTTGAGCGACCCGCCGTCCGCCGGCGGCAGCGGGACATCCTCGCTGACCGGGAGATTGACGATCCTGATCGCCGCGTAGCGTTCGCGATCGCCCGCCGCATTATTGAGGAAATAATGGAGATCGGCGAAGTCCGCCAGAACGCTTTTGCGGACGTTGGCGATCTGCGCGAGGTAGAGCGCGTATCCGTCCTGCGGATAGACAATGGAGGATAGCCGCGCCTGCAAATGATCCCGACATGAATCGGTGAGCGTCTTGGTATAGACGTGCGTCGTCGCCATGGCCACCTCCTGGCACGTACTGAACTGTTGCATTCGGGGACACGGCCGCATCGATTTTGCCGTGATGCCGGGCATGCGAGGCGATTTGCAGCGTTTCCAACCGGAAACTGTGTTTTCTTAATTCACTTCCGGACGTAATCTAAGGCCGGGCCGCGCCGCCGGTCAAGGACATGGGCCCGGGAATCTTTTGTCGCAATGGAAGCTGCGGTCGAAAAGCCGACACAGCGGTGCTTGACGCTTGTGCCGCACGCCCGCTCGCTCGCGGTCAACGTTGGCGGTGCGTTGCGACGACGGCGGCTGCCAGCAGCGCGGCCGTGCACCCCCACACCGCAACATATCCGCCGGCGACGTCGTGCAGGATGCCGAGCAGGAGGGGGGCGCCCATGATGGAGATCTGGTTGAGCGCCATCGCATTGCCGAGCGCAAGGCCGATGCTTTCGGGCGGCGAGACGTCGGCGACGAAAGCGACCCAGGGCCCGTACCAGCCCAGGCCGAAAAAACCCAACCAGGCAGCAAGGACAATCAGCGCCGCGAGCGGCATTTGCGCGGGCATCGACGCGAGCACGACGAAACCGGCGGCGACGGCCAGCATGCTGGCGACCACCAGCCGGAAGCGCGATGTTCCCGAACGGTCGCTCCAAGCGCCGAGCAGCACGCGGCCGGCGACGCCGAACATTTGCGTGATGAACATCAACCACGCTCCCTGCGCCAAGGGGATCGATTGCTGGTCGCGCAGCGAGAGCATGAAATACGTGAGGATCGCGTACTGGGCCCCGACCAGCGTGGTGCCGGAAACGGCAACGCCGCGCATCCACGGATGGCGCAAAGTGGAAGCCAGATAGGCGAGGCTCCTGGCCGGACGGCTTTGCGGACGATCGCCGGCCGATCCCGCCGGCGCGGTATAGAGGACCACGAAGGCAAGGCTGCCGATGAGCACCACTGCGGCCCCCAGCACAAAGGCCGCACGCCAGCTCCAATGGGTGGCAACGATCGGGAGGATTGCCGCGGCGGCCGCGCCGCCTATCGGCAGGCCGGCCTGACGGACGCCCATCGCGAACCCGAGGCGATCTCCGCGAAACCAGGCGGTGACCGACTTGCTGCCGCCCGGCTGGCTGGCGCTGTACCCGGCGCCGGCCACAAACAGGAAAACAAGGATCAAGACGTAACTCGGCGCCAGGGCGGCAAGTATGAGAGCGGCAGCGACGATAGCCCCGCCGACGCCGATGATCATTCGTTCGCCGCGCCGGTCGAGAAGGTCGCCCACCAAAGGGAGCGCGATGACGGGAGCCGCGCCGGCCGATGCGATCAGCAGCCCGACTTCGGAGGCGCTGAGGTGAAAATCCTGCTGCAAAAACCCGGCAAGCACGCCCAAACCCAGTATGACGAACGAGGCTGTCGCCTGGGCGAGCGTGGCGACCGCCAAAACGACCCAGCGATAGTCAGTCGGGGCCAGGGCCGCCTTGCCGGTCAGCATCGAGACTCCGCGCCGGTTTCAACGCCGCCCGCTAAGCGTGCGGCGCATTTGACATTCCCGCCGTCATGGTAGTCATCCCGATACCAACGTCAAATCGCTCAAGCGGCTTGCCCGGGCGCGGGGCGAAAGACGCGGCAATGCACGCGCCTGGCTAGGGCACAAGCTCACGCGACCCTTCGGGCACCAGAACAGGCAGGTCGGTGCTGCCGTAGTCCACGCCGTTTTGGCTCAGCAGACATGTGATCTGGCCGCGATGATGAATTTGGTGCATGAAAATGTGCTGAAGTAGGTCGCAAGCAACGATGCGCACGGCATTCCCCTCCGTCGATACGAACGACAGCGTCGCGTCAAAGTCCCGGGAGGCGACGCCGCGGGTCCAATCGAGAATGATTTCGTCGAGATCGCTTCTGCGCCGCGCGAAAGTGCCGAGATCGCGATAATAGATGTCGGTTGGCGCGACGGATCGGGGAAAGGTCGCGATCTCCCGCAGATAGTCGGCGCCCAGCCGGTTGTCGGCGATGCGCCGAAACATGATCAGATCAGCAAACATGATGTGGTTCCAGTGCGCGATGATCGAACCGAAAAAACCACCGGTATCGCGGTTGAGCCGCTCCTCGGATAATGTCGCGCTCGATCGCAGCAGCCGGGCGTTGATGAGCTGGTTGTAGCGGGCGAGCATCAGGAAGGTTGCACGTTTGTCGGCATCGGCTTGCATGGGAGCCGCCCGTAGGGCGCAATAGGCCGGAGGCCGTATTGCGCCGGTTGACGATGAAATGGCGCAATACGCTTCGCCCCGCTTTCGCGGGGCCAAGGCTATTGCGCCCTACAAAGCGCGGAGCATAACCCCTCACACGCCGAGGACTTGCCCATCCCTTCTTCCGTCCGACGCGCCGACGTAGCCGTTGTCGAGTTTGCAGATCATCTGGGCGCCGCCGAACATCGCCGCACTGCCGCGCGGCGTACGCGCAAGCGAGAACTTTTCGGTCTCAACGATCTGATGCCCGCGCCGATTAAGTTCGGCCCGGACGTCGGCGCCGATCTGCGGCTCGAGAACGATGGCCGGCTCTTCGAGCGCGATACGCCAGCGCGGACCGTCCAGCACGGCTTGCGGATTTTGCCGGTAGTCGACGAGCCTGACCATGAACTGAACATGCGCTTGCGGCTGCATGGTCCAGCCGGCGAGCCCGAAGCAGGCGAACGCGCGCCCGTCCCTCGTGGCGAAGGCCGGAATGTTGGTGTGGAAAGGACGCTTGCCGGGACCGATGCAGTTCGGATGTCCCCGCTCGAGATTGAACGCGCGTCCTCTGCTCTGCAGCGCAATCCCGGTGCCGGGAATGACGACCCCCGAGCCGAATCCGCGTCCGCACGACTGGATGTAGGAGACCATCATTCCATCGCGATCCGCGGTGGCAAGGTAGGTGGTTCCTCCGCTCTGCGCCCGGCCGCCCAGCGGGTAATGCGCTTCGTCCATGCTGATGGATTCCGCACGGCTGTGCAGATAGGCGCGGTCGAGAAATTCCTCGCTCCCGATTGGCATATGGGCCGGGTCGCCGACCTGCGCATAGACGTCGGCCAAGGCGAGTTTCATCGCTTCGACTTGGACGTGGATGCTCTCGGCGCCGTCGCGCCGATAGGGCGACACATCGAATTCATCGAGGATGCCGAGCCCGATCGACGCTGCCAGTCCCTGGGTATTGGGCGGAACCTCGTAGAGAGTTGCGTTGCGGTATGGGATCCGGATCGGATCGACCCAATCGGCGCTGTGCGAAACGAGGTCTTCCTCGGCCAGGTCGGCGCCAGCGGCGCACGCATGGGCGATGATCTTTTTGGCCAGGCAGCCCTCGTAGAAGGCCTTGCCGCCGCTCTCGGCGACGATCTCCAACGAGTCGGCAAGCTCGGGCGCCGTGAGAAGGTCGCCCAGCTCCGGAATACGCCCTTGCGGGTAGTAGTAAGCCAACGCGTCCGGATATTCTTTGTACGTCGAGTGCAGGCTTCGCCACTGGCGGGCAATCAACGGCGTGAGGTGATATCCCTCGCGGGCATAGCGAATGGCCGGCTCGAACAGGGTCTTGAACGGCAGGCGGCCGAACCTTGTGGACATCGCCGCCCAAGCCGAAACGACCCCGGGGACGGTGATGCTATCCCAGCCCAACTCGGGCATGAGGTTGAGCCCGGAAAATTTCTCCGCGTCGAGGGCAAGCGGCGAGCGCCCGCTGGCGTTGAGCGCGTGCGCCTCGGCACCGTCCCATATGATCGCGAAAGCGTCGGCGCCCAGCCCCGCGCTCACCGGTTCGAGCACGGTCAGCGCGATGGCGATGGCAAGCGCGGCGTCGACGGCGTTACCGCCCCGCTGAAGCATGTCGATGCCGACCTGCGCGGCGACCGGCTGCGCCGTCGCCACCATGTTTTGCGCCAGCACCGGCACGCGCCGCGAGGGGTAAGGAAGCTCCCAATCCAGATCGTTGCGCACAAAAGCCTCCGGGCTCACGTCAAGGCCGTGGATTGACGGATGCTGCGGTGGCCTCGCTTGCCGGGCGAGCGCTGCGTGCATCGGCGCGCTGCCGATCGAAGAAGACCGCGACGATGGCGAAGAAGGTGCCGAGGCCCGTGACAAAGAAGGCGACCGAATAGCCGAAGCCGTAGGCGACGGCACCGAATATCAGCGGACCGAGGATGGAGCCGCCGATCAAAAAGAGATTGAGCCCGGCGGTGAGCGCTCCCGACTCGCCCGCCGGCGCTTTGCGCGCAACCTCGCCGAACAGGACCGGCATGAAGCCGGCGACCGTAGCGCCGTAGACGATGGCGACGATGACGACCCACGCGGCGGCGGTGTGATCGGACAGGCCCGCCGTGATCATGGCGGCTGCGCCGATGAGGAATCCGATCGCACCCAGGGTCTGATGGATCGGGAGAAGCCGGTCGGCGACCACGGCCCAGCCGATTTGGCCAGCCATCCCGGCGATTTGCGAGACACTGAAAGCGAGGCCCGCGGTCACAAGATTCATGTTCAGGTCGCGCACCAGATAGACCGTGAAAAACGAGCGGAAGGCGACCTGCATGGCGCAAAACACCGCACCGGTCAGCGCGACGGCGCGCATGCCCGGGAGCGCCAATAGCGCCTTTGCCGGTTCGAACGGCCGGTAGGAGCCGGTCCGTGCCGGCCTCGGCCCGCCGTTGAGCCAGCCGGCCAGCGGCGCCAGGGCGGCGATCAAAATCGCGCTCGCTGCCGCGAAATAGACAATGGCCGTTCGCCACCCGCTGTGTACCGCGAGCGCCGGGGCAATTGCGCCGGCAACCATGACCCCCAGCGGCACGCCGGTCTGTTTGATCGACAAGATGAAAGCCGCATTGCGCGGGGTCGTCCGCGGTCCCAGAACCTCGACGCTCGCGGGGTTCATGGCCCCGGTCGCGGCGCCCGCCGCAATCGGAACCGCAACCGCAAGCGCAAGGGGACCCGGCAACAGAAACAGCAATCCGGTGGCGCTGAGCGCCACGCAGAGCAGGCTCAAACCGAATCCCCCGAGCGCATTTAGCAACTGGGGCACCCGAAAACTGATAAGAAACGCGACGGCATAAGTAATCGGGCCGTAAAACGCGATCAGGTCGACGTTCCAGCCGCGCGAGGTCGCAATCTCCGGCGCCAACACGGGCACGCAGGCGATCAGCAGCGATATCGCCGTCTGCACGAGGAGCGTTGCGCCGAGCGCTGCCGCAAGCTCCCAAGGCCTCGAAATGACTTGGCTTTGCGTCGTCATCCGCAGGTATTTTATCACGCTTTTGTGCAAGGCGTCGGGCGCTTGAGGCAGCGCAGCCATGACGTTTTGCGGCCGCTACTAGGTCGCATACGCGAAGCTCATGTCCACGCCCTTCAAGGAGTGCGCGATGTTCTGCATAAGGTCGTGGTTGGTGTACCTCCTCTCGGCGTCCGACCAGGCGAGATAGTTCCGGACGAGCTGCTTTTTGGCGGCGACATTCCGATCCCGGGTTTCGTTCCTCAGCGTGAGTTCGAGGGTATCGATCTCACGGATGATCTTGCGCAGGGTCGGCAACAGGCGGCCATGGTCGACTTCCAGAAGGCCGCCCGAATCCCTGCGGATCACCTCCTCCTTGACGAGGTAGTTGAAGAGAACGGCGCTGCCGCGGGCATCGTAGTTCTCGTTGATGTCGTATTGAATGGCGTAGCGGAAACAGCGTTCGGTAAATATGATCTCGCCGAAGTAGGCGGCCAAGGGGTGGCCCTCCTCGGCCAACTCGAAACAGAAGATCACGGTCAAAACGTCGACCCGCAGTTCTTCGATCGAGGCCGCATTGCGCGGCGTCTTGAAATCGAGGAACTCCGGCAGCGGCATGTTGCCGAGACGATGGCAATATTCGTGCAGGTGCAGCCACACGCAGCACGCCTGCAGGATCACCTCGCCGCTGGCGTTGCGGGCAAGCGGGAGCGAATTTGCGCTGATGCACCGCGCGAGGATGTTCCTGGTCACGTTGTCGTAGCGCACGACGAAGCGATCGACGAAGTAGGAGGCCTTGTTCTGCGGTCGAACCGGCTCATCCGTGACGTAGTGCTCGCCGAACAGCGCCACGGAACTGTTGAAATTGAAGCCCTCGGTGGAGGCGACGATTTCGATCACCCGGGAGAACTTGCCGGGATGCTTTTCGCGAAAACCGGGATCCGGTGCGAGTTGATTACATACGATGCAGTCCAAACCCATCTTCTGGTTATAGGGATTGTCGAACACGCCGATGATGAAGCGGCTCTCGCGCGCGTCGATGCAGTCTCGCGTGGCCGCAAAGTTCCATTCCCCGGCCGTCGTGCGCTCAAGGTCGCGGCAAAACGTCCGGCCGACGTCGTCGTCCTGGTAGGCGAGAACAAGCGCGTTGATCGTGTCGATCAGACCCTGCGGGGCGTGGCCTCTGGCGCGGGCGTAGGGATTGAAATCCGCTCTGAGCGAGTTCAATTGCCTGACGAACGCGGCCGGCTGGTAATTCATCGTTGCCTCCCTCATTAGGGTCGCGAAGTTCACCCTCCTCTTTGGGCGCACCGGAATATCTGGATGACTTCACGCTAGCGCAACCTTTGGCGGTGTCAACAAGTTGCCTCCGCAACAAATAAATAATTGCGACGGATGCAACGTCGCGCATTTGCGTATAAACTAGGTCAGCGTTTCCAAGGTTCGAATCATATCAGGCGACCTCGGCGAGCTTGTAGGACCAAGTGTGGACGACGGGGTGACGGTTGACGTCCTTGATGCCGGCCATGATCCGCGCCTTGAGC
>Ga0153928_1000951_pt1 | contig 13656 bp, 8 predicted proteins | sample TSNJ012MetaG_FD_106656 | JGI IMG/M metagenome (GOLD analysis project Ga0153928, IMG submission 106656) | Attine ant fungus gardens microbial communities from New Jersey, USA - TSNJ012 MetaG | ecosystem: Host-associated > Fungi > Mycelium > Unclassified | place: USA: New Jersey, Wharton State... | reverse complement strand
CCTCCACCATGGCAACCACAATCTCGCCATTGTGGGCGGTACTGCACTGGGATACAAGCACGTGGTCACCGGAGAAGATACCAATGTTGATCATACTGTCACCTTTTACCCGCAGCATAAAGACCTCGTTGTTGGGCAGGATACTGGCCGGGATGGGGAAGTAGTCTTCAATCTGTTCTTCTGCCAGAAGCGGCTGGCCGGCAGCAACCGAACCAAGCACTGGCACTTGCACCATCTCACGCCGGGTCAGGGCGAAGGTATCATCAAGAATCTCGATGGTCCGGGGCTTGGTCGGGTCACGGCGGATATAGCCGTTCTTCTCTAACGTTTCTAAATGCGAGTGGACAGAAGAGGTGGATTTTAACTGAACCGCTTCGCAGATTTCCCGAACGGCCGGTGGATATCCTTTCTTTAAAATAGTCTGTTTGATATATTCTAATATTTCCTGTTGCTTGGCGGTGATTCTTCCTTGAGCCATAGTATTCCTCCTCGTATATGTGTTGCAATTGAATATAGTACTTGAGTAGCTACTTATAATACTAACATATGTTCGATAAAAATGCAAACTTTTGTTCGGTTTTTTTGAAAAATGTATATCAAATTGTAATTTTACCTATTCCAACTCCATTTCTGATACGGTATAATATCTTAAGGCGGTTATTTTAGGGAGGCAAGGGGACTATGAAAAAGAAATCAAAAGTGTATTTCAGCATGTATTTGTCGTATCTTATCATTTTATCTGTTCCGATTCTGATGAGCAGTATCATGTATGTGTATACCCTGAATATTACCAGATCACAGACCGAACGAATTAATAAGACCATGCTTGAGATGGTACAGCGGGATCTGGATCAGCGGCTGACCGAGGTGGCTAAAATTTCCCAGCGGCTGTCAGTCGATATGAATGTGCAGAAAGCCGCCAACGTGAAGGGCGCTTTTACGGCGGAAGACCAGTATCTTTTGTATACCCTTTATAATGAATTGCAGAGTATCAGCTTGTCTGAGGAGATTATCCGCGATATTTTCATTTGTTTTAATAATACTCATGCGGTGGCCAGTATCAGGGGAAATATGTCAGATGAACTTTATTATCATCTTTATTATGAAAGCGAAGATTATACATTAGAACGATTTCGTGAATATATGGCAGAGTTTCATTACGAGGAGACTCTTGATTTGCGAAGTAATACCGGCAACGGGGTACTTTTATTTACGACGAGTACTTTAAATCCATCTGTTTTTGAACCCTTCGCCACCATTGGTATTGCTTTGAATCTGGAAGAAATTCAGAAATCTCTGGACACGATGAAATGGGACAGTCAGGTTGATATTATGATTATTAACAGCCAGAATGAAGTGATCAGCCAGACCTATACAGATGACCGGCAATTTACCATGGATTATGAAAGTCTGACTGCTGAAAGCTATATTGATACGGTTATTGACGGTAAACCCTGTGTGATATTGGCCAGAGATTCCGGCCGAATGGACTGGAAGTACGTGACGGTTATCCCGATTCATATTTTTGAGAAAAATGCCAGTGATATCCGGCGCTATAACTTGCTGGGGCTGTTTGGCTGTATCTTCACCGGCATTATTTTTTCGTATTATATGGTGAGGCGAAATTATTCGCCGGTGAAAAGTCTGTTGGAGCTCTTCCAGGGACACAGTAAGCAGAAGATAGATGAAGGAACGAATGAATACCAGTGGCTTCGGGAACAGATGGAGCTGTTTTTCGGTGAGCACGTGAATACGATGAAAACATTATATGATAACCGCAAAACCCTGCGTTCTTATTGTCTGTATCAATGCCTGGAACATCTTTACACCCCTGATAAAATTCAGGAAAACATTATACAATATCAATTACGTCTGGAACTTCCATATAACATGGTAGTGATGTTTGTTTTGGATCAGACGGACGAGCATCAGAAAATATCCGATGAATATATAAGAGAAAATGAACTTCACAAATTTATTGTGGTTAATATTTTTGAAGAACTGATGCTGAATTATTTTAATGTTGAAATCGTTGAGATGGGAGCGCAGGTGGCCGCCATTATCAATATGCCGGAAACCAGCTATACCTATACCACTTTGGTTAAAGAAAATATTGAGAATATGCAGCAGATGCTGGAAGATAAATTTGGGTTTTCGGTGATGGCGCTGGTTGGTGATATTCATGAAGGGGTAGAGGGGATCCATGTCTCTTATCAGGAGGTACAGGAGATCAGTGAATATATGGAAACCCTGGATACCGACCTGATTCTTTATGAAGATGTGCGGAATCTGCAAAGACGGTATGAATATTCGATGGAAGTAGAGCAGAAGATCATCAATGCCATCAAAGCCGGTAATCAGCAGCTGGCTGCCGATACCATAAATCAGGTTTTGACAGAGAACTTTGCCGGAGCAGTATCCATTGAGGTGAGGCGCTGCCTGATTTTTGACATGTTAGGTACGTTATTGAAGGCCGCTGACCTGGGCGGATATCACAGTTTTGCCATGGAGTTTGATTTTACCAAACAGTTGTCGGCGACACTGCCATTAGAAGCGCTTAAACAGCGTTTTGGACAGTTAGTCGAAGCGATTTGCAGTGGCATCAGCAGTATGCAGAAGGAAAGGTCCAATGATCGGCATTTAGGCAGTGAAATAGAAGCTTTTATTGAAGCTAATTATCCCAATCCCGATTTGAATATTTCCATTGCGGCCCAACATTTTGATATGACGCCGTCGTATCTGTCCACGATCTATAAAAAACAGACCGGAAAAAGCTTGTTGGATTATATCAATACGGTCAGAATTACGCATGCGGAAAGGTTATTAAGCGCCGGTGCCGCAGTAGTAGATGTAGCCGGCCAGGTTGGTTTTCGGGATAGTGGAACCTTTATCCGGGCATTTAAAAAGAAGCGCGGTATCACCCCCGGCCAGATGAAACGTAATGTTTAGGTTTTGCTAATTAAAAACAAAAATGCGTATGCAAATTTAAACTTTTGCATATGCATTTTTGTTTTTGTACATTGAGATTTGGAAAAACAAAATGTTATGATGAGTTAGCAAGAAAAAAATATAAACGGAGGAGATTACAATGAAAAAGAAATTCGTATCACTGTTAACGGCAACAGCGGTGATTGCCACATCATTGGCCGGGTGTGGTCAGGGCGGCGGCAGTCAGGAGACTACCAAGGCACCGGAAACTCAGGCACCGGCACAGTCAACAGAAAGCGGCGGCGCGGCGCAAAGCGCAGAGTTTGCTTATCCGATGGCAGCCGGCGCCAAATTGACCTACTGGGCGCCATTGAATGATAATGTATCAGCCAATTATTCTAATTTAGGCGATACTTTTTTTGGCAAAGCCTTGATGGCGCAGACCGGAGTCGATATTGAGTTTATGCATCCGCCGCTCAATCAACAGGTTGAGCAGTTCAGTTTGATTCTGGCCGACGGAAACCTGCCGGATTTGATGGAATATGACTGGCTCCCGCTTTACCCGGGCGGCCCGGAAAAAGCAATTACGGATGGCGTGATTCTGCCATTGAATGATATTATTGAGCAATATTGCCCGAACCTGAGCAAATATCTGGCGGAGAACCCGGATATTGACCGGATGATCCAAACGGATGAAGGAACTTATTACTGTTTCCCGTTTATCCGTGGAGATGGAAAATTGTGTAATACGATTGGCCCAATGATGCGTAAGGACTGGTTAGACGAATTGGGGCTGGAGGTTCCGACCACAATTGATGAGTGGCATACTGTACTTACTGCATTTAAAGAGCAGAAAGGAGCCACCGCACCGTTTACTTATGAGCAGGACCGTGAGCAGCTTCGTGATACCGATCCGTTTGCTTATGCCTACAATACCACCAGAACATTCTATCTGGGTTCGGACGGAAAGGTCCACTATGGAGCAGCGGAGCCAGAGTTTAAAGATTATCTGGCAACGATGGCACAGTGGTATAAGGAAGGCTTGATTGATGCCGATTTAGCGACCCTGAGTGTTGATCAGGTAAGTGCCAAAATGACCAGTGGAACCGCCGGCGCTTCAGTCGGCTGGGCAGGAAGCCGACTGGGAGCCTGGACTAAGGCCGCCCAGGCCACCAATCCGGATTATGAGTTGGTCGCTACTCCTTATCCAACCACCCAAAAAGGTGCTTACCCGGAATTTGGTCAGATTGAAAACCAGTATTCCGGCCGGGCCAGCGTAGCCATCACCACTTCCTGTAAGGATGTTGAGAGAGCTGCCAGAATGCTGGATTATGCTTACGGCGAAGATGGACATTTCTTATATAACTTTGGTGTCGAAGGTGAATCTTATAACATGGTTGACGGATATCCGGCCTATACCGATCTGATTCTGGATAATCCGGACGGGCTGCCGATATCACAGGCGATGGCGGCTTATATCAGAGGCTGCTATAATGGACCGTTTGTTCAGGATCTCCGTTATCTGGAGCAGTATTATACGCTGCAAAACCAGAAAGATACGCCGGATATCTGGGGTGCCAGCAATGGCAAAGCTCATGTCGTACCGCCGATTACCCCGACCACAGAAGAGAGCAAAGAATACTCTACCATTATGAATGAGGTTAGGACCTATCGTGACGAAATGATTTTGAAGTTTATCTTCGGTACCGAAAGTATCGATAATTTCGATACCTATATTGCGAATATGGAGAAGATGGGATTAAGCCGTGCGCTGGAAATCCAAAATGCAGCACTGGCTCGCTATAATGCAAGATAAATTCTACTGGAAAGGGAGGCTGACCCTTTTGCAGCCTCCCTTTTCGATACTCTTTTCTGGTGTACTGTCCGGTACCCCGGCGTGAATTGGAGGGAAACGATGAAAGAAACATTTTCGGTCAGGTTAAAAAAGGATTTTCGCAGAAATAAAATGTTATATCTGCTGGTTGTACCAGTGCTCCTGTTTTATCTTATCTTTCAGTATCGACCAATGTACGGAGCACTGATTGCTTTTAAGGATTATACGCCGACCCTGGGAGTGGCTGACAGCCCCTGGGTTGGACTGGATAATTTTAACCGTTTTTTTAACAGTGTCTATTTTAACCGTTTAATTAAAAATACCGTGCTGCTTAGTGTTTATAATCTGGTCTTTGGATTTCCGGCACCGATTATCCTGGCCCTGCTCTTAAACGAGATTAAAAGTAAAAAGTTTAAAAGTGCTACGCAGACGGTTACCTATCTGCCACACTTTATTTCATTGATCGTTGTTACCGGTATGTTGCGGGATTTCTCACTGACAAGCGGACTGTTCAATGATATCATCACGTTTTTTGGCGGTGAAAGGTCGGCATTGTTACAAAATCCCAAATTATATCGGAGCATTTATGTTGCCTCCAGCATTTGGCAGGAGGTGGGATGGGGTTCCATCATTTATCTGTCGGCGTTGTCCGGCGTGGACAGTGAACTTTATGAGGCCGCCCAGATTGACGGAGCCGGAAAATGGAAGCAGATGCTAAATATAACGCTGCCCGGAATCGCTCCGACCATCATCATTATGCTCACGATGAAAATAGGTACGTTGATGAACATGGGATATGAAAAGACGATTCTTTTATATAATCCGGCCACCTATGAGACTGCCGATATTATTTCTTCTTATGTATATCGGGTTGGTCTGCTGGAGCAGGATTGGAGCTATTCAACGGCGATTGGTTTGTTTAACTCGATCATCAATCTGACGCTTCTGCTGATTGCCAATAAGCTGGCAAAACGTTTTAGCGAAACAAGTCTGTGGTAGGGAGGAAAAGCGATGAATGCAATGAAGATTAAGAAATCGCCGGCAGAAAAGGTATTTACGGTATTCAATTATATATTGCTGACCTTTATTATGCTGATCTGCCTGTATCCGGTCTGGTATGTATTGGTAGCATCTTTAAGCGACAGCAGTCTGTTAATGCAGCATTCCGGAGGGTTGTTAAAACCACTGGGCTTTAGCATCAGTGCATATAAAAAAGTATTTGATAATCCGATGATTCTAAAAGGGTATGGGAATACGTTGTTCATTCTGGTGATTGGGGTCATGCTGGATATTTTCATGACCTCACTGGGGGCTTACTTCTTATCCAGAAAACAGGTAATGTTTAAAAATGTGATTATGATGATTATTGTTTTCACCATGTTCTTTTCTGGTGGAATGATACCATTTTATTTAAACCTGAAGGATTTTAAGCTGACGAACACTTTATGGGGCCTGATTATTCCGTTTATGATCAATACCACCAATCTGATTATCTTGCGGACTTCTTTTGAAAGTATTCCGGACAGTCTGATTGAGGCGGCACAGATTGACGGAGCCGGGCACTTTAAAATACTGATGCAGATTGTCCTTCCTCTTTCAAAGGCGATTCTGGCAGTTATGATCCTCTATTACGGTGTCGGCATCTGGAATGCCTGGTTCTGGGCCTCCGCAATCATCCGCACCAGGGAATTGTATCCGCTGCAGGTGGTTTTGCGCGAGATTTTGATGCAGAACGACGTCAGCGCGATGACCGCCGGTGTTGGCGCGGCCGATCAGGATGCCGTGGCAACAACGATTAAATATGCCACGATTATTGTTGCAACGTTACCGATATTGTGTGTATATCCATTTTTGCAGAAACACTTTACACAGGGGGCTATGGTTGGCGCGGTGAAGGGTTAAACGCGAATAATTGACCAAATGGAAAGGAACCATTATGAAAGAGAGAGTACAGGAAATTTTCGAGAAAATTGAAGCAAAGTTACAGGCAGAATGTCTGCGGGTAGGTGATCAGATTCCCTATATTCCGGAAAACGGCCGATATACGGATATGCGTGAGACAAATCTGCAGTTCTGGACCAACGGCTTCTGGTCCGGAATGTTATGGCAGATGTATCATGCTACCGGCAATGAACTTTATCAGGATACAGCAAGACATACGGAGGAAGCATTTGATCAAGCCCTGGATGATTTCATTACGCTGCATCATGATGTGGGATTTATGTGGCTTCATTCGGCAGTTGCCGATTATCGGCTGACCGGAAATGAAAAATCCCGGGTTCGTGGCCTTCATGCGGCCAATTTGCTGGCCGGACGATATAATCCGGCAGGAAAATTTATCCGGGCATGGAATCTGGACAGAACCGGCTGGATGATCGTTGACTGTCTGATGAATATTCCGATTCTTCACTGGGCCGCGAAAGAGCTTGAGGACCCCAGATTTACTTATATTGCCAACCAGCATGCCGATACCGCATTGGGGGAGGTGCTAAGAGGCGATGGTTCCTGTCATCATATTGTCGCCTTTGATCCCAATGACGGAACTGTTTTAGAGCATCCGGCCGGACAAGGATATGCATCGGGTTCGTCCTGGTCCAGAGGGCAGGCATGGGCAATTTACGGTTTTGCCCTGTCCTATGTACACACTGGTGATATCCGTTATCTGGAGGGGGCCAAAAAGGTGGCTCATTATTTCATCAGCAACGTTTCCCTGACCGGTTATGTATCGCTGTGTGATTTCAGAGCACCGGCGGAGCCGGTGATATGGGACACTACCGCAACCGCGATTGCGGCCTGCGGTCTCTTGCAGATCGCCGATCTTGTGCCGGAATTTGAGAAACCGTTATATTATGAACATGCCCTTAAAATGCTGGAAGCACTGGAAACAAAACATTGCAACTGGAATGTGGAGGAGGACGGTATTGTTCAAATGGGAACCGTTTTGTACGGCCGGAAAGAAGACGAACATGTGCCGATCATCTATGGTGATTACTTCTTTGTGGAAGCTATTTTGCGACTGATGGGTAAATCATTTTTGATTTGGTAACAGGTATGGAGGAACGGGAAATGGAAGAGGAATATCTCCAATTGCTGACAACCTGGTGTGACCGGTTGTTGGAACTTCAGATCAATGATACCGGGAATCAACGATTTGACGGTGGGATTATGTGTCCGGCTTGTATGGGGATCCACGGAAGATGCCATGACGCCGTGTATCCACTGCTTTATCTGGCTGACCGGACCAGAGAAGAACGTTATTTGACAGCAGCGCTGCGCTTATTTGACTGGGCCGAAAATTTGCTGTGTGATGATTTTAGTTTTTATAATGATGCCCAAAAGGAATGGAACGGAATTACGGTATTTGCTGTTATTGGTTTGTATGATTCTTTAAAGTACCATGGGCATCTGTTGGGTGCGGCGGATAAGAAACGTTTTGAAGAACGGATGTATTTATGCAGTAACTGGATTTATAACACGATCAACATGGATTTTGTGACAAACATTAATTACCATGCGACAGCTTCCGCAGCTCTTGCTTTGACCGGCAGTTATTTCAACGAAGAAGCGTGGCTTAGCCGGGCCAGAACGCTGGGAAATGCCTGTGCGGCACATATTACCCGGGACGGTTTTTTGTATGGAGAAGGCAAACCGATAGAGGCAGTCACCAAGCGGGGCTGCCGGCCGGTTGATCTGGGGTATAATGTGGAGGAGTCGGCACCGGCCCTGCTTTTATATGCCAGAACCATGTCGGACGAGGCCGTTCTCCGGCAGGTAAAAGAATGGCTGCTGAAGCAATTGGATTTTATGCTGCCGGACGGTGGCTGGGACAACAGTTTTGGCACCCGCAATTTCAAATGGACCTATTGGGGAAGCCGGACTTCTGATGGCTGCCAGATTGCTTATGGAACATGGGGGGATGCCGAACCGGTTTTTGCGGAGGCAGCGCTGCGAAATCTGCGTTTGATGAAGGCTTGTACTCATGATGGCTTGCTGTATGGCGGACCGGATTATAAAATTCACGGGGAGCAGCCCTGTGTCCACCATACCTTTTGTCATGCCAAGGCGTTGGCCGGCGCACTGGACCATGGGCTGCAAGAAATACCCGGGGTGGAATTGCCGGCAGAACAGCTTCAGGAAGTCAAATATTATCCGACGATCAACACCTGGAAAGTATTCTGGGGTGGTTTTAACGGGACGATAACGGCCTATGATTTTGAATATCTGAAAGAAGGGCATGCTTCCGGCGGAACCTTGTCGATGTTGTGGCATCGGTCATATGGTCCGATGATTATGTCATCGGTAACGGCATATACCATGCAGGAACCGTTCAATATGCAATTATCACTGCAAAAAGAACAGCATCGGCCACTGACACCAGGGGTTGTTCTGACCCATCAGGGAATAGAGTATACTCAGTATCATGACCTGGAAGCACAAGTATGGACCGATTGCCAGGATGATGCAATGGTCATTCGGGTCCTGACCAGACCGGCTGACAGTCATCATGCGTATCCGGAGTTTTACCTCCGCTGTGAGCTGGAATATCTTTTTGGGGCAGATGGAAAAGTACGAATAAGCGGAAAACTGCAGGGTGATCGGATGGAACAGGCCGGATTTTATCTGCCGTTGATCGGACAACATAAAAAAGGTTGTCAGATCAATGGGAATACCGCCGCAATCAGAAGCGGAAATGGTGTTTTGATGGCTGCGGTATCTGATTTCATGCAGGAACCGGAACGGATTTTCTTTCTGGCCGGTGGTTTTGAAGCGTGGAGTTTCATGATCCAGCCAGATGAGCAGGGCTGTTTTTGGGCAGAACTTAGCCTGGTTTAATGGAAAGAGGAAGCGTATGAAAGCAATAAAAGTGACAGAACCATTTAAAATCGAGATTGTCGATATGGAAATGCCGGTAATGGAAAAGGATGATGATGTAATAATCCGAATCACATCCGGTGGCATCTGCGGCTCGGATATTGGGATTTATAATGGCACCAATTCCCTGGCTACTTATCCAAGGATCATCGGACATGAGTTTGGCGGAATTGTCACCCAGACGGGAAAGAAGGTAACGAAAGTAAAAGCAGGAGATAAGGTGGCTGTTGATCCGGTGGTGAGCTGTGGCGCCTGTTATGCCTGTAAAATCGGCCGGTATAATGTGTGCTCCACACTGGAAGTACGAGGCGTCCATCGGGATGGCGGGTTCAGTGAATATGTAAAGGTTGATGAAGCTGATGTACATAAGTTTCATACCGACTTTGAAGACCGCTTACTGGGGCTGGTGGAGCCTTATACGATCGGCATGCAGATCAATAACCGGGCAGCGATTACAAAAGAGGACCGGGTTCTGATTATGGGGGCCGGACCAATTGGAATTTGCGCCATGCAGGTGGCGATTGGCCGGGGAGCGAAAGTTATGATGACCGATTTGGTGAAAGAACGGTTAAGCAAAGCCCGGGAAATGGGGGCAAGTGAGACTGTCTGTATCACAGAAGAGGATTTGGCGCACCGGATTGCAGAATTTACCGACGGCGAGGGGATTCCGGTAGTAATTGATACGGTTTGTACCCCGGCATCCCTTGAGCAGTCGGTGCATATGGTATGTCCGGCCGGCCGGGTGATTGTGATCGGCTTAAAGAATGAGCCATCCCAGATTACTATGGCGGAAATTACGAAAAAAGAAGTGACGATGATTGGTTCCCGATTGAGCTGTAATTGTTTTGACCAGGTCATTGAAGCCTTTGAGCAGGGAGGTTTGCAGCCGCAGCTGTTGAAAACGGCGGAATTTAACTATAAGGAGATTCAAAAGGCCTTTGATTTGATCCAGGAACAGCCGCAAAATGTCTTGAAAATTGTGGTTACGTTTGAAGATTAGGGAATGGAGGCATGATGACAGCATTTACATTACCGTTAAATAATCGAGATGATATGGCCAGATTGTTGTTAGATATGATTCGGCCATTAAAACCGTTTTACAGCGAGGGCAGCGCCTGGCTGCAGGTCGGAAATACTGCTGCCCATTATGGCGAAAAGGCAGCCAGAATGGAAGGGTTTGCCCGGGTTTTATGGGGTCTTGGACCGTTATGGGCGGGGGACAATCAGGACTTGTCAAAAGCGTACCAGGAAGAAATTGAGTGGTGGAAACAACGTTATCTCAATGGTCTGATTCATGGCACGAACCCGAACCACATGGAGTATTGGGGCGAAGTGGCAGATTACGACCAGAAGATGGTAGAGATGGCAGCATTGGCGGTTTCCCTTGGTTTATGCCGAAAGGATTTGTGGGATCCGCTGACCAAGATACAAAAGGAACATCTTTACCGCTGGCTGGATCAGATCAACGATCAACAAGTTCATCCCAACAACTGGCGCTTTTTCCGGATTCTTGTCAATATGACGTTCCGGTTGCTTGACCTTGCATGGAACCAGGAAAATATGGACAAAGATATCGAACTGATTGAAAGCTGTTATATGGGGGATGGCTGGTATTTTGATGGAACCCCCAATCAGGTGGACTATTATATTCCGTTTGCGATTCATTTTTATGGATTGATTTATGGAAAATTAATGGCCGGACCAGATCCGGAGTATACCAACTTATTAAAAGAACGTTCCCGGCAGTTTGGTCGTGATTTTGTGTATTGGTTTGGGAATGACGGCAACGAGGTGCCTTTTGGCCGCAGTCTTACTTACCGGTTTGCCCATACTGCATTTTGGGGTGCGGCGGCTTTCGCCGAAGTGGAGAGCGTCGATTATGGGGTGATGAAGAATCTGGTTCTTTCCAATCTTGAACGATGGCTCTCCCGGCCGATTTTTGATCCGGCGGGAATCTTATCCATCGGGTATGGATACCCCAATCTGCTGATGAGCGAACGCTATAACGCACCAGGCTCGCCGTATTGGGCATTTAAGGCATTTATTGTGCTGGCACTGCCGGCCACGCATCCGTTTTGGACCAGGGAAAGAAGATTATTTCCTTTTGAGCCAGTGAAATATCTGGAACATCCAAGAATGGTGATTACCCATGCGGAAAGTGCGGAAAACGATCATGTATTAATGTTTCCAGCCGCACAACATGGAAAAGTATTTGGCAACAGCCCCAGCAAGTATGAGAAGTTTGTGTATTCCAACCGGTTTGGTTTTAGTGTATCCCGTGGTTTTGAACTGGATGCCGGAGCTTTTGACAACGTGCTGGCAGTTTCTGTTGCGGAGGCAAATGACTACCGGATGCGAAACGGAGTGGACCGCTATCTGATGAATGCCCGGCAAATCATGACGGAATATCATATTGGTTCTCAGGTGAAGATTATCTCTACTATTATTCCGGAAATGCCCTGGCACGTACGGATCCATGAGATTGAAACGCAGATCGCCATCGATGTGGCCGACGGTGGCTTTACGATCGGCCTGGAGCCGCCTGGCGGGGTGGTTTCCGGAGCGTTGTCAGGAAAAGCAACCGAAGATCAGCTGCAGCTGACGGAACACAGCGCTTTTGCGGTATTACCATGGGGAGTTAGTGGCATTGAGAGTGTGACTGGCGGTACGGCGGAACTGGTGAGAAGTTTTCCAAATACAAACTTATTGGTGAATCTTGGGATAATACCGACGGTGAGACAACGGTTAGAACCGGGGGAGCATGTCATGGTTACATTGGTTTGCGGCGAACCGGCGGTAAAATCACGAGAGGAGCTTTGCCAGAAGCCGGAAGTTGAAATCAGGGAAGATGGCATGGTGGTACTGAATGGACAGGCACAGGCAGCAATGCCTGAAAAATGAAAGGAGAAGATTATATGAAAAAGAGAAGAGTATTATCACTTATGCTGGCTGCTGCAGTTTTTGCGGCATCATCAGCTGGATGCGGAAGCGGAACGACCGCTTCCCAACAACCTGCAGGTACAACTGCTGCTCCAACGGGGGGATCCGAAACAACAGGGGGCGAAACAGAAATACCTGCTTCGGAAGAGTTTTCTTATCCAATGATATCAGGTGATAAGTTAAGCTATTGGGCGGATCTGCAAACTACGGTATCGGCAAACTTTACGAACTTAGGGGATACACCATTTGCGAAAGGGTGGATGGAGAACACCGGTGTCGACCTGGAATTTTTGCACCCTCCTATCGGCCAGGCAAAGGAGCAGTTCAGTTTGATTCTTGCGGACGGTAATCTGCCGGATCTGATGGAATACAACTGGAAGAATGATTACCCGGGCGGCCCGGAAAAAGCGATCAAAGACGGTGTAATCCTTCCGCTTAATGATATATTTGAGCAGTATTGTCCAAATATTGTGCAGTATCTGGCCGACAATCCGGATATTGACAAGATGATCAAAACCGATGAAGGTCATTACTATGCATTTCCCTTTGTCCGCGGTGATGAGAGATTGTGTAATACCATTGGTCTGATGCTCCGTGAGGACTGGCTAAAGGAACTAAATCTGGAAGTTCCTGAAACCATTGATGAGTGGCATACCGTTCTTACCGCATTCAAAGAACAGAAAGGGGTGGTTGCTCCATTAACATTTGAATATACTAATCTCCAGTATCTGGATGCCAATCCATTTGTATTCGCATTTGACAGCTTCCGTTCCTTCTATCTGGGAGCAGATGAAAAGGTTCACTTTGGTGCAACAGAAGAAGGATATAAAGAGTATCTGGCAACATTCGCACAGTGGTATAAGGAAGGTCTGATCGATCAGGATATTGCGATCCTGAAAAGTGAACAGATTAGTGCCAAGATGACGAACGGTACATCCGGTGCAGCTATGGGTCAGGCAGGAAGCCGGATGGGCGTATGGATCGGCGCTGCGGTAGGATTAGAACCAGACTACATGCTGGTAGCCGCTCCCCAGCCATCTACAGAAAAAGGCAAGAAGGCGGAATTTGGCTACGTTGAGGTT
>Ga0153928_1000950_pt1 | contig 13665 bp, 13 predicted proteins | sample TSNJ012MetaG_FD_106656 | JGI IMG/M metagenome (GOLD analysis project Ga0153928, IMG submission 106656) | Attine ant fungus gardens microbial communities from New Jersey, USA - TSNJ012 MetaG | ecosystem: Host-associated > Fungi > Mycelium > Unclassified | place: USA: New Jersey, Wharton State... | reverse complement strand
TTTTATTCCATTCGTCTTTAGAATCAATGCCAGCTATATGGGAAATGCCATCCATGCAGACACCTTTTCCCTGTGCGGAATAATACTTGCAAGGAATGCAGATATCGTCACCGTGAATGGTAAGCCTAAGCCGCAGCCTGGGCTCCGCCAAAATCTGGTTGGCAATCCGGTAAAAATCATGGTGATATGCTTCGTCCCGTATAAAACAGGTAATCCCGGCCCCATAAAGCTTGATAATATCAAAAAAATGATGTGGTTTTATTACAACTTCCGTCATCCTGGCCTCCCGCAGAAATTTATTCATGATTTATAATCTTTTCAATCAGCTCCTGATACTCACCACCAAATTCTTCATAAATGGGCATCGCAGCTTCCCGGAATTTCCGGAGTTCTTCTTCACTCAATTCAATTGCAAGCACCCCGGACTGCACCGCTATTTCCCGGGATTTCGCCTCTTGTTCTTCCCAGAGCTTCCGCTCATATAACGCCGATATCCTGGCACATTCCTTAATCAGCTGCTGATCCGCTTCAGACAGCTTCTGCCAGGTGGCCTGGGAAGCCATCTGTAACTCCGGAATCCGGTTATGGCCATCCAAAGTCATGTATTTCGATATTTTATAATGATCGGTAAAGGTATAAGAGGACCAGTTGTTCTCCGCCCCGTCAATTTCGCCTGTCTCTAAAGCCGAAAACACATCCGCATAAGTCATCGGCACAGGAATGCCGCCAAGAGCAGTAATCAGGGCTTTCATCAGGTCCGATTCCGCAACCCGGATTCGTTTATTCCTCATATCCGCCAGTGAATATATCGGTTCGGTGGTATAAAAATTCCGGGCTCCGGCGTCATACCAGGACAAAGCCTTGATTCCATCTGCTTCCAGACTGTCCATAAACTCCTGTCCGATTGCGCCGTCCAGGGTCTTCCACATGTGGGCCGAATCACGATAAAGATACGGCATCTGCAGCACATTCATCTTGCGGTTAAACTGCCCCATGGTCATGATCGAAGCCCTGGCAAAATCAATCCCGCCATACTGGAGTTGTTCAATTACCGATACTTCATCTCCCAAGACGCCGCCGGCTTGAACCCGGATTTTGATTCTCCCCTGGGTACGCTCATACACCAGTTCGGCAAATTGATAAGCCGCCAACGTCGTGGGATATCCTTCCGGCTGATTTTCTGCATAAGTAAACACATATTCCGGTGAAATCTCCTCTTTTATACTGTCTTTCCCATAACTACACCCCCAAAAAACACCGGCGCTGATGATCCACAGTCCAATTACCAGTATTTTTTTCCTGATCATATAGTGCCCCTCCCACTCCTGTCAGAAACCGTCAATACGCCCCCCTTAACGGGAAGCGCATTAACTACTTCTTACGGATTGATAATTCCCTGTACTTCGCCGGAATCTACATTCTCTGTATTTACCAGGACAACACCGGTATCAATGGTCTTCTCGGCAGCAGTTCCGCCATTGGCCATCTCAAGTGCGGTCTTAACACCGTCATAACCCATGAAATACTGACGCTGTACGACAGAGGCAACATTGTATTCGCCGCTGCGGATCATGGTTTCAATCTCTGCGGAGAAGTCAAATCCGACCATTACGATATCGGTTCTCTTCGCCTCGGTCAGACCGGTAACAAAGCCTACGGTAGAGCCGTTGTTTGGTCCGAATACTGCTTTCAGGTTGGGATAGGTGGTCAGGAAGTCCTGGCAGAAGCCAACAGCCTTGCTGATATCACCTTCATTTACCTTGATGTCGTCATTCAGTACGGTCCAGCTTGCCGGTGCATTGGCAGTCCAGTATTCATTGAAACCTTTGACACGGTCGGTGATGGTCTGTGATCCGGTAGAACCAACCTGGATCGCAATCTGTGCTTCCTCGGTGTCAGCCAGACCAGACTCTTTCAGACGGTCCAGTAACTCTTCTGCTGCTTTCTTACCGGCATCTACATTGTTGGTCAACAAAGCAGCACTGTAGTTATCACTTTTGATTACGGTATCAACCAGAATAACCGGTACACCTGAATTATAAGCCTCAGTAATCGGCGCGTCAAGGGATACACTGTCAAGTGGAGCAATAACAATACCGTCGGCCTGTGCGGAAACGGCATTCTGCAGCAGGGTCAGCTGGCCTTCAATATCAGATTCCAGAGCGGTTCCCACTACAACAACTTTACAGCCCAGGTCTTTCCCCGCCTGCTCGGCGCCGGCCTGAAGGATACTCCAGTACTGATTGCCCAATACCTTAACGATTACATAAATTGTTTTTTCACTGTTATCAGCCACAGCGGCCGGAGCCTCTGTCTTTGCTTCGGTGCTGCCTTCTGCAGCCGGTGCAGTGGTCGGTGCGGCAGTTGTTGTTGTGCTTCCGGAACCACCACAGCCCGTCAGTACCGTTGCTGCCAGGGCAGCTGCCATAAGTAATGCTGTAACTTTTTTCATGTTTGTAAATCCTCCTTTTTTTCTGCTATTTTTTCAGTCCGAAAAAACGCTTAATATTGTCAAGATTTCCTCCTTTGTTTGCAGTCTGTGAAGCAACTGCAACCAATAAGATAAATCCTACAATCACCTGCTGCCAGAAAGAGTTGACACCATTCAGATTCAATCCATTGCGGATCACACCCATCATCAGCGCACCGATGATTGTGTTCAGAATCGTACCTTCTCCACCCAGAATGGAAATACCGCCAAGTACTGACGCGGCAATTGCTTCCATCTCGTAGCCGTTACCGGCGGTCGGCTGGGCACTGGAAAGTCTGGAAGCTACCAGGATTCCGCAGATAGCTGCTGATAAACCGGAAATACAGTAAGCAAACATACGGGTTTTCACGGCATTGATGCCGGACAGCTTGGCCGCCTCCAAGTTGGAGCCGCAGGCATAAATCTGACGCCCGATCCGGCTCTTCGCCAGCACAATTCCCAGAATGACTGCATAAACCAGGGTAATAATAACGCTGTAAGGAAGGCCGTTGCCGCCGATCCGGCCGCCACCCAGAACGTAAAACTGCTTCTGTACGGCTTCCGCAGGAATATTGATGGTATACAGCGGTGCTCCATTTACCAGAACGTTGGCCATACCACGATATACCCACTGGGTTGCCAGGGTGGCAACAAAGGGAACAACTCCCAGAATCTCAATAAAAAATCCGTTCATAATACCGGTTACAATGCCCATCGCCAGGCAAAGCAGAACACAAAGCCACAGTGGCAGCCCCTGAATCAGCAGGCTTACCATGATAATTCCGGACAGAGCCATGGAGGCGCCGGCCGACAGATCGTTGCCACCGCAGACCAGACAGAAGCTTAAGCCGCATCCGATGATGGTGTATGTAACAATCTGCTGCAGAAGATTCTGCAGATTAGTTGGAGCCAGGAATTTCTGTGGCTGCAGCATGGAAAACAAAATAAATAATACAATCAAAATACCTAAAGAATAAATTGCCCGTCTGGTTGCGGCATTCAGCTTACTGATACCGCCTGCCGATGCTTTATTTTTCTCTGCCATTTTCTTTCATCCTTCCCTTCAGTTCGCTGTAGATAATCGGGGAGCTGGTTTTCCCTCTAATTTGTTATAACCGGCGGCCAGATATAATATTTGTTCCTGGGTCGCTGTCTTTGCTTCCAGTTCGCCATTGATTTCGCCCTGATGAATGACAAGAATCCGGTCACTCATGCCTAAGACTTCCGGCAGCTCGGAGGAAATCATAATAATTGCCACGCCTTGATCGCTCAATTTGTTGAACAATTCATAAACTTCATACTTTGCACCTACATCGATACCTCTGGTGGGTTCATCTACTATCAATACTTTTACATCGTTGCAGAGCCACTTTGCCAATACTACCTTCTGTTGGTTACCGCCGGATAAGTTCCGGCACAGCTGATGGATACCTGGCGTCTTGGTGCGGAGCAGTTTCACGTACTTCTCGGCATTGGCCTCGCCGGCTTTATCATCAATGAAGCCCATATGGGTAAGCTGGGGCAAATGGGCCATGTTGGTATTGTATTTCACATCCAGGCCAAGGGCCAGGCCATCCCGCTTCCGGTCCTCCGTGGCATAACCAATGCCATGTTTGATGGCTTGAATTACGGAACCTATTTTTATCGGTTTTCCTTCCAGCCAAAGTTCCATATGATCCGGATGGTCAGCCCCGAAGATGCATCGCATCAGTTCGGTACGGCCGGCTCCGACCAGACCGGAGATGCCCAGAATCTCGCCTTTTCTGACATAAAAATGATCAGCGTTGACCTTCGTTCCCCGCCTGACATTTTTGGCCTCCAGGGCGATCTCTTTGCTGATTTTCCGTTGATATTTGGGGTATTTATCTTCCAGGGAACGGCCAACGATCATATTGACCAGTTCATCCATGGTGATTTCATTCAGATTTCTGGTGCCGATGTACTGGCCGTCACGAATGATGGTAACCCGCTCGCAAATCTGATTCAGCTCAGCCATCCGATGGGAAATGTACACCATTCCCACGCCCTTCTTCTGCAGGCGGCGGATGATCCCAAACAACTGCTCGATCTCGCGTTCCGTCAATGTCGCCGTCGGCTCATCTAATACCAGAATTTTGGAGTGAAAGCTGATGGCTTTGGCAATCTCGACCATCTGCTGCTTTGCTACGCTTAAACTGCTGACCTGAGCGTAAGTAGAGATATCAATTCCCAGATCATCCAGGATCTTCCTGGCTTCTTCGTGCATCTTTTTATCGTCAATGAACAATCCTTTTTTATGGGCCCGGCCGATAAAAATATTATCTGCCACGCTTAAGTGTCCGCACATATTAAGCTCCTGCATAATAATGCTGACTCCCAAGTCATGGGCCTTGCTGACGGAATCAATGACTACCTTCTGTCCCTCGATAAAGATTTCTCCTTCATCGGCGCGGTATACACCGGACAGAATCTTCATCAATGTGGATTTACCGGCACCGTTCTCGCCGACCAGACCAAGCACTTCGCCTTTGAATACGTTCATGGAGACGTGATCCAGGGCTTTTACACCGGGAAAACTTTTGCTGATTCCTTCCATCCGAAATAATTCTTCTGCCATATCGTGCCCCCTTTCTTTTGTTTCTCTTTCATGTCTAAATTATAGGGGATAAAATGTGAAAAAAAAATCGGACATTTTTGTCATTCATAGGATTATTTTTATAATTCTTTCAAACAGCCCATCCGGTACTCGGAAGGACTTACTCCGTTCATCCGCCGGAAAACCCGGGCGAAGTAATTCGAATCCGGATAGCCGACCCGCACACCAATGTCTTTTACACTTATAGCAGGCTGACAGAGCATCTTCTTCGCTTCTTCGATGCGATATTCTGTCAGATAGGCCGTAAAATTCAGGCCAAACTGCTGTTTAAACATTTTTGAGAAATAGGCATCAGAGTAGTTAACCGCCCGCGCGGCATCCTGCATGGAGATTTCATGCATAAAGTTCTTTTTTACATATTCTTCCACCATCGCTACCAGCACATTCAGCCGGCTGGGGGGGATTTCCCCGGTGCCATCATTGATCCCTTCCTCGGTCAGTAACGCCTGGTTGTAATCTCCCATTAATGACAAATCCGTTTCTTCTACCCCGGCCCCGGACTCGTCCTCTCTTTCCGTATGGACTTTTTCATATTTTTCGGTCAGATGAATGGCTTCATCAACAACGCTGATTAATTCCCGTTCGGAATATGGCTTCAGCAGATAATCCATTGCCCGTACTGCAATTGCTTTCTTCGCATACTCAAATTTATCATATGCCGTCAGGAAGATAATACAGAATCCCTGCTTTTCCCGGCGCATGATCTCTGCCGCCTGAACGCCCTTAATTCCTGGCATTTCGATATCGAGAATCACGATGTGGATATCGGTGCTGCGAAATATCTCCAGCGCCTGGGTTCCATTTTCCGCCTCCAGGACTTCGCATTGATCGCCAAACTTTTTCTCCAGTATCTTTTTAAGTACCATTCGCTCAATAAATTCATCTTCCGCAATGAGTATCCGCTTCATCCTTTACTCCTCCCACTTCCTACTGCTTCCGGTTACCAAATATCATGGTCACGACAGTTCCGACACCTTCCTGGCTGTCAATCCGCACCTCACCATGTTCATAATATGCCGCAATGCGCCGGTTAATATTTCCCAGGCCAATGCCCAGGCTGACACTACGAAGCTGCTGCAGTTTTTCCTCACTCATTCCAATTCCATCATCTGCTACAGTGATTTTCAAAATATCACCCTCCTTCAGAATCCTGATGTCGATATGTCCGCCGCTTTCCTTGTCGGAGATTCCATGGATCACTGCATTTTCAACCAGTGGCTGGAGCAGGAATACCGGCACCTCCACTTCCTCCGGCTGAATCTGACAGTCCACCGTCCACCGGATTCTGTCACCAAATCGTTTTTTCTGGATATAGATGTAATCCTCAACGATTTTCAGTTCCTGGTTTAATGGGGCAAAGGCTTCCGTCGTCCGCAGGCTGTAGCGCAAAAGATTACTTAGGGCAACCAGCATTTCTTCAGATATCGGTGCTTCCTCCATCTGGGTCATTCTGGCAATCATATTTAAGGTATTGAAAAGGAAATGGGGATTCAGCTGGCTTTTGACCAGCTGCAGCTGGGCCATGGAAAATCGCTGTTCCAGGTTGACCTGCTCAAGTTCCTTTTGATGCAGCTGATCTTCAATGACCCGCTTCTCTTCCAAGGTCAGAAGGTAATCGCGCATCCCATGTTTCATTTTGTTAAAAGATGACACTAACTGACCGATTTCATCCTGGCCTTTCCAGGATACATCCGGTACGGAGAAATTGTTCTTTTCAATACCGGAAGTTACTTCGACCAATTTTAAAACAATGCTTACAATCCTGCCCATCATGGTGCGCAGGAGAAAGAATAAAATCCCCAGTGACAGGAAACTGATGACCGTCAGGATGTAAGGCATCTGCTGGAGCGTTTGAACCTTTCTCTGATAGTAGTCATTTCCTTCGTCCAGAACTACCTTCGTTAATCGATTGGCATATGTTTTCAGATAGCTTTGCATTTGATATGTTTTATATAATTCCGCGATATAGCCCTGACCGCTTCCCTTTAAAGCGATTGTTTTATCCCGCTGCTTTTGATATTCCTCATAACCATTGCGGATATTCCAGGTAATCGCATACCGGTCTTCACCAATCTTGGAATAGTTATATGGCAGCTTATTCATCGTTTCCAGTGCCGTTCGACTGGCGGCCAGAAACCGCTGTTCATTCTCTGTTGACCAGTCACGAACCAGGTCAGCAAAAGCATCTGTTTCCACCCCCAATGACTCCTGGAATTCGTAGCTGGACAGATTATCGTCCATCAACTGCCTGACATCATCAATAAAGACATAGCTTACTTTAATATTCAGCAGAATTGCAACTGCCATAAACATGGTTACACTAACCATGAGCACATATAATTTCTTTTTTAATGAAAGCCCATACCAGCTGTCGATCAACCGTTCCTTTGCCATCTATCAAATTCCCCCTGCCGCCGGTATGATAATGAGAAAAAGGAGCATTCACGCCATAGCCGATTTCTCAGACTATTTTGTAATGCTCCTTAAACTTTTCACTGTCATCACCAGGCATTATAAGACTATCATAACAATTATGATGTCTGAAATAAATAGTAACTTTTTTATAATAGTAGCATTTTTTTAATGTATATTATCTATTTTGATTAATGGCACCCTATTTTATTCTTCATATACTACGCCTCGGGTATAGCGCCGCAATGAATACTCCCCATCACGCGCTGCTCCATTATAAATTTTTGACATATGGCTTCCATCGGTGATTCTGACAACTCCTGTCCGCCAAAATGCTTCTGTTAAATAAGCAACACTTCCTTCATCGGAAACCAAACCTACTGTCTGCAAATGACTTTTGTAAGGTCTAAGCTCCGCAACAATCTTATTCCGGGGCAGTCTTTTCACCCAGCAACTCCTCGCTGAAACGGAAGAGCTTAAAGACGAGTCAGTATATGCCGTTATACTGCAATGATCTCCCGGAAAAACCTGGGTGTCATCAAAGATAGACTTTAATGATTCTGTATATTGATACAATGTGTTCTGAGCTTCCATGCCGATACTGAAACCGCTATGCAGCTCCTTGCTCACCTTCTCCAAAATCGGCAGAAAACGGCGGCAAAATCGATGAATTTCATCCATCAAATCAGTATCGATAAAAATGCCCTGACAGGAACTGCACAGCTGTTGATTCGTCTGGCAGATATTTCTTGCAATCCCTTCCAGAGCCTCATCTGTTACGTCGTCTCCAGACACATAGGCAAAGCTTATTTTATGTCCCCATTCAATTATTTTGGTATTGGGTGCCGCCATTTCTCTGACCGACTTTATTGTCGCATCGCCGCCCCATACAACAATCGCGTCTGCCAACTCGCTCAGCACTTTCATCGCTTCCAAATCCTTTGACGAATAATCAAAGACATAGACATATTCGGCCAGCGTTGGCTCGATTCGAAATAGTTCAAGCAGGATTTCAACGGTTATTCCACCTTCTGCCCGAGGCAGCTTAAGAATGTTGATATTCCCTGTTAAAAGGCCTTCAATAATTGAGTAAACAGGCAGTCCGGCCGAATTACCCGCCGCAATATGAAATAAAACACCAAGTGGCACCATCTTCTCCACAACTACTTTATCATAAAAAGGCGGTTGGTACCGACGAACACCATAATCGTCCGCACCAAGCTCCGACTGTAGTTTATTCATCAAGTATTCCCGATTCAGCATAAGTCTGGCTTCGCTGATATATTCGCCGATAAGATAAGCAGGAATCCCCAATTGCATCAGGCTTTGCTGAAACGCTTCTTCGTTCATCGTCCGAGATAGTGTATCGCAAGCCTGAACTACCGTCATTGGATCAAGTCTTGGCTTTTTAATGGTTTCTTGTATCTGCATCGCCAAACTGTCAAGCACTGCGCTGCACTCATTCTCTTGGATTACTTTTCCATTTACCAGATTCATATTAAAAATCTCCCAGCAATTCATTCGCCCCTGCCGCACAGGTTTTAATTTCCGACATTCCTATGCGGCCAAGAATCTCAAAATACGGTGATGTAATACCGCAGCCACAGGTTTTGCCCTCATGCATTACGGCAATATCATCTGTGATCATACTTCCCAACGGCATACTGCCCACCAAAGGCGATATAAGGTTCAAAAGTCCCGGTGTTCCACTCTGCACCGGTTTCAGCGTCTTTATATCCCGAACCAGCACCCGACCGTATACCGGCACATGAAAATGATGATTTTTACAATCGCAATAAAGCAAATTGTTCTCAACAACACCGAAAAATTCTTTGATATTGCACTTGGTGATTCCCAGTATCTCTTCCGTTATCTGATAGAGCTGCGGTTTATCAACTTGCTCTGTGAAATACTGTTTCCAGCCACCACCAAGAAGAACTTTCGACTTGGGATGCAGTCTTAGCTTAATACCCAGTTCATTCAACTGGTTTAGCAGGAACATAAAATAGGACGGAAATCCCACAAACCGCACAGGAACATCCATCTGACTGTATTTCAGTAAACATTTTGCGATACCTGCCGTATTTAAATCATAGCCTGTCCCATTTCTTTTTAAAGCATATTCTCTGTGCCGGGCCGGTGTTAAACAGGTGCCGCCAAATGTCGTCTTAACCGCTCCCATCTGATTATATCTGGCCGGTTGGTATCCCAATACAATATAATTGGCCGGTGTTAACGAAAAAAGCTGATGATAGGAAAGGGTTCTCCATAACATCCATGCGCCATAATAGCAAGTCCTTGCATCCAACCCGACTTTCGTCGGATGACCACTGGTTCCTGATGTGGTTGACTTTATCAGCATTTTGCGATCGGGCATGGAGGACAACTCGTGTGACTTGTAAAACATCGTCGGAATCGGTGGGATAAGGTGCAAATCCCCTATGGTTTTTAAATCACTGGCTTCGAATCCCTGCTGAGATAAAATCCGGCTATAATCATGGCAATTCGTGTTATGAAAGTCAATACTCTGCTTCATTGCCTCCAGGAATAATGGATCACTGCCTTCCAGGTCATATAGCATTTTATATTTAAATAGTTGGTTACGGTAATCCATTCTGACTGTTCTCCAATACCGAAGTTTAAATGTAATGTTATCACATAGTACTAATATAACCAATGTTGCCACCTTCTGCAATAGTTTTGATAATATCCAGCTCTGAGATTGTGGCCGCAAAAAACCGGGCCACTTCATCGAGACCCGGTAATCAACTTTCCTTTTTACTTGTTTTTTTTACGCTTACATCCAAGATGCTTTCGCATCGCTGATGACCCCATCATCATTTGTCGCCTGGGTTAAACTGCCCGCCTGTGACTGAATGCAGATGTAGGTCAAATCTTCCTCCTCGGCTTTGATTGCTCTTTTACCTGCCGGGGCAACGCGGATTACACTTCCTTCCTGAATTGCAAACTCATCGTCATCCACCATAAATTTACCATTACCGCTAATTACAATATACACTTCTTCATTCAGCTTATGAGTGTGGACAAATGGGGTGAACCGGCCGGCCGGTGTGCAGTTCAATGACACTTCACAACCCGTAAGGCCTAACTCAGTCCCTGCCATTACCCGGCCTTTTTCAGCCAGATCACCTTTAAACGTACCAACACTCATTAAGCTATAATTCTTTTCCATTGTTAAATCCTCCTATATGATATGATTGTTGTAACTTGAATACCTACATTATAACACATCTTGATGTAATGTCAATACCTACATCTTGAAAATTTCAAAAAAATATGTTACACTTATCGCAACGATTGGAGGTGGGAAAATGCGTATCAATATAAAATGTTCATCGGCAGTCCATATTTTGCTTATGATTGCAATGCTGCCGGACACGACCAAAATAACAAGTGAATTTCTGGCATCCAGTGTCGGCAGTAATCCTGTAGAAATCCGCAGATTGCTAAGTGATCTGAAAAAAGCGGGTATTATCCAGGTTAGCCGCGGCACCGGTGGCGCAGTACTGATAAAAGAACCAAAGGATATAACACTGTTAGACATTTACAATGCTGTTGATCCAAAATCACTTGATGATTTAATTGGTGTACACAGCCATCCGACCAGGGAGTGCCCCTTTGGCAAGAATATCACTAACCTGCTGGCTGAGCCATATGCCGAAATCAGTGACGCGGTACAGCAAAAAATGGCTGCTATTACATTGGATCAGCTTTGTGATCGGCTTGAAGAAATGGAGCCATCTTTTCAGACCTCTTAATTGCATAAAAATGATGCTGCAAGAGTATGGTTGACTCTTGCCAGCATCATTTTATACTGCCGGCATTGCTGCTTTCGTAGGCTCAATCGACATCATTGCGGCTCTTGTCGCATGAATCCCAGTGGTATCAAAAACAGGTAAAGCCGTATCCTCTTGCTGAATCAGCAAACCAATCTCCGTACAACCAAGAATTACTCCCTGCGCCCCTTTTTTATGGAGTTCATCCATCACATGAAGCAGCTTTTCCTTTGACTGTGGAGAGATAATTCCCAGACACAGCTCTTGGTAAATTACGTTGTTTACCAATTCAATTCCTGATTCATCCGGAATTATAACTTGAATTCCGGCTTCCTCCAGTTTCGCTCTATAGAACGTCTGTGTCATGGTATATTTTGTACCCAGTAAGGCTACCTGCTTAATGTTCTGCTGCTTTAGCACTTCTGCCGTTGCCTCTGCAATATGGATAATGGGAATGTTGATTTCGCGTTGAATCTGTGGTGCAACTTTATGCATGGTATTGGTACAGATCAGGATAAAATCTGCTCCGGCAATTTCTAAATTCTTAGCTGCTGCTGCCAGAATCTCTGCACTTTTATCCCAGTCCTCTTCGGCCTGACATTTCTCAATCTCAGCAAAATTCACACTGTATAAAAGTACCTTGGCAGAATGCAAGCCGCCTAACTCTTTTTTTATTACTTTATTGATAATTTGATAATAGGTAACCGTACTTTCCCAACTCATTCCACCTAGCAATCCGATTGTTTTCACCATTTTCCTCCTGGTCTTTTTGATCTTACACTTATAATATGGTCAACAGTTTTCTTAAATGATGATATTCATTTCCGGAAAATAAACTGTTATCTTATTTCTCCAGAAGAATTGCAATAGTTGGACTTTCTTTTATATAGGGAGTTCCCGCAACATCACTAAATATCTCAACGGTATTAAATCCCGCTCCCTCAACTTCACTAATCAGACTTTCCCTGGTGAAACAACAGTTCCACAAATAGCAAGTTTTAATCTCGCCATTTGAAATAATTGTTGTCTGTTCTAACGTCACATTATCTGGATATTTATAGCACCCATTTAATGCAAGATAGTTCTCAGCGCTCCAAAATCCTCCATTTTTACAAATATCCCACGTTTGTTTTTCTTGAAAATCGTCATACTTCACCATAGAAAATACATCCAATAGAAATTTTCCACCGGGCCTTAAGGCACGATAAATATTTTGCATTATTTTTCGCCTGTTTTGCGTTGATAAAGCCCCATAATCACAATAAATCAATGTGGCAAAATCAAAAGCATTGTTATCCTCTAACTCCAGGTAATTTTGATATCTGTAAACAATTTCTAACCCTTGATTTACCGCTGAGTTCTGGGCGTAATTTATTGACCGTTTTGAAAAATCAATTCCTGTTACCTGATATCCAGCCATAGCAAACCTTTCGGCATATAATCCCGGGCCACAACCGATATCAAGCAATTGGCGATATTTTGCAGGTGGTACAGTTTTTTTAATCCACGCAGCAGAGGTTTCAATAAAATCTAATTTTCTGCTTGCTCCCTCATACAGGGGATTAAGGTGAGCTTTCAACATTTGCTTGGAAATATGTTCATCGTCCCAAAAATCCATATCGCTCTGCGTATAAATCTTTGGTCGTTCTAAAATTTTACTAATGTTGTTAAACATAGGGCCTCCTAATGCAGCTATACTCTTTAAGATTATTTATTTTCGGAATAAGTATATCTATTTGCATGACGCTCATCTTGAAGCTGTGCCCATGCCTCAACTCCCTTTTCACGGAGCAATGCATTATCTTCTTTTAACATCGGGTATCCGGAGAAAAATTCAGTAAATTTGTCACAGGGATAGTTATCACAAAATGCACACATAATAACTCCTTTTTCTTTTGCACAAATTCTTACCGTACAACCAGGATTACCACTGCCATCCTGGCACGATACACATGCACCGTCCTCGGCCACTGCTTTAAGAAACTCCCAAAATTCAGCCCCGTTGGGGAGGAAATGGATCACATCCTCGAACCCGGCTTTTTTCATTTCATTATATAAAATTTCGGCTGCCGGTTCTACTTTGGCTTTTGTGGCACAGTTCTCGCAATACAAACCACAGTAACACATATAATTCTTGTCCATATGTATCTATCTCCCTTCCTATGCTAATACTAATATAACCCATGTTGGCGCCTTCTGCAATAGTTACAACTCAATATTGGAAATCACCCCATTATCCATTTCATAGACCCTGTCGCACAGGATATCAATATCCCCCTTGTTATGACTGGACATCAGAATGGTTTTTCCCTTCCTTTTCAAATCAAGGAGCAAAGCCCTGATATCATCAC
>Ga0153928_1000949_pt1 | contig 13676 bp, 16 predicted proteins | sample TSNJ012MetaG_FD_106656 | JGI IMG/M metagenome (GOLD analysis project Ga0153928, IMG submission 106656) | Attine ant fungus gardens microbial communities from New Jersey, USA - TSNJ012 MetaG | ecosystem: Host-associated > Fungi > Mycelium > Unclassified | place: USA: New Jersey, Wharton State... | reverse complement strand
CACACCCAGGGCAGCGCTCCGGGGAACGTCGCGAGATGTCGCCAGATCAGATTGACCACGCCGACCCGATACACTTCGCGAATGTCAGCAAAGATCGCGGCAATCTCGCCGGTCGCGGCGGCCTCCGTAACGGCCGGAACGGGGTCGCTCATGCGTCCTATTTCTTTCGCGGCGCCAGGGCGGCGGGGCGGCGAGCGCCCGGAACAAGCCGCCACAGAAGACCGATACCCAACCCCCACGCGCCGTTCACCACGAGGGCGTTGAGCATTCCGACCGACGCAGGGCCCCCGCCGAATGGCATCCCCTTGAGCGGGAAGATGATGAACCAGGACGTGAGCGTGGGCGGGAAGGCGCCCAACAGCGTGGAACTAACCCAATAGCGCCAGTCCGTCGGCACCCGCGCCAGGAGCCAGGCGATCGGGATCGACCACGCGCCGCCCCAGAACGCCAGCGACATAACAACCGGGGCTCCGAGCGGGCTTGTGGGCCGCATCGGGTAGGCCGAGACCGGCGTGAATCCTGCCGCATGCAACAGGGCCAAGGCAGGCTGATGGACGACCAGGACCGCCAGTGCGCCGGTCAGGAAGGCCGCGGCGAGAAGCCCGAGCTTACCGGCCATGTCGCGCCTCCACGGACCCGTCCTGTGAATTTCCTCGAGCCGGTCGCACTCACGCCGCCGCGATGACCTCTGGTTCGGCCTTGCGCACCGCAACTTCCGCCAGCTTCGGATTGAGCGCGCAAGCTTCCTGCCAGCTGATCACATTCAACGACCTGACAAACTTGCCGACGCCGTCGGTCTCGGCGCAGAACAGTCCCAGCTCGATGATTTCCTCGTCGGAGAAGTGCTTATGCAGCTCGGCAAAGACCGCGTCGGAGTCGATTACGTGCTCGCCTCGCTTGAACGCATCGGCATAGCGTAACGCCGCCTTCTCGCGTTCCGAGAAGCATTCGCTGCTTTGGTAATCGAACAGCTGGGCGACGAGATCCTCGGTGAGGCCTTCGCCCCTGGCCACGTGCGAGCGCACGGTCGAGCAGTAGCCGCATTGATGCGCCACGGAGATCTTGATGCGGCACATCTCCTTGAGTTTGTGCGGAAGCACGCCGTCGTAGAGCAGCTTGTTCCAATATTCGACCCACGCCGCCCCAGCCTTGGGGTTGCGCAGCATGATGCTGACGACCCGCGGGTCGGGCGCGCCGGTCCGTTCGGCCGATTCGATCATGGCGCGGTCGCGGGCGGTCTTTTCGCTTTCATCGATGAAGCGCAGCCTCGGCATCGTCTTTCTCCGTGTTCAGTCGGCGGGCCCGGGGGCGCCCGATCGGCAAGCTAGGGCGATCGCATCGCTGCGTAAATTGAATGTTTTGTATCCGTGAGATACGAAAAGTGTATGATGCCGCGATGGACCTCCGATTGCTGCAAACCTTCCTGCGCATTGCCGAACTCGGCAGTTTCGGGCGCGCGTCCGAGGTGCTCAACCAGACCCAACCCACGATCAGCCGGCAGATCGCCGGGCTGGAGCAGGAGGTCGGCAGCCCGCTGTTCCTGCGGCATCGCCACGGGGTCAGCCTGACGCAAGCCGGTGCCCTCTTTCGCGATCATGCGATGCAGGCGTTGCGCATGCTCGACCAGGCGAAGGCGGAGATCACCGCGCAGGCGCAAGAGCCGACCGGGACCGTATCGCTTGGCCTGCCGCCGTCGCTGCTGACCGTGCTGAGCGGCCCCGTGGTCGAGCGCTTCGCCCGCCGTTATCCGCAAGTCCTGCTGCATGTCTACGAGGCGATCTCGCAAGGCCTCGAACAGCTGATGCTGACGCAAGAGGTCGATCTGGCGGTGCTGATCTCCGACCGGCGTCCACTGCGCAACGTTGAGTTAGTGCCGCTCGGGATCGAGCCGCTGATGCTTGCCGGCTCGAAGGCGTCGCATCTCGATCCGAAGAAGCCTGTCGACATCGAGGCGCTATCGGGACTTCCGCTGTTGTTCTATCGATCGCCCAATTATTTGCGGCTGCTGATCGAATCGGCGCTGCGCCGGCGCGGCCTGGTGTTTCACGTCACCGTCGAGCTGGAGACGGTGCCGCTCATGCTCGAGCTGATCGAACGCGGCGCCGGCTATACCGTGCTGCCGCCCAGCACGATCCGCGGCCGCGAGAGACGCATCAAGGTGGCGCCGATCCGCGGATTTTCCGTCACCTGGACCCTGGGCCTCAACCGCGACCGCGCGAACTGGCCCGCCGTCCGCGCGCTCGCCGGGATGATTCGCGAGCAGGCCAACGCGTTGATCGAAGCCGGCGGGTGGAAGGCGGTTCGCCATTGACTCACCGTCCGGCTGCCGTTGGCAAGAACGCGAAACAAGCGGGCCTCATCGGCTTTTGCACGAGGGGCGCTTGTTCTTACCGATCGCCGGTCCGGAATGGCGGCCATGGCGCGAAGAAGGTTACCGGAGATACGCAGCCGTGACTGTATGTGAACTCAATGCCGGCGCGAATGCGAGCTAAGCAAGTGCTGCGCGGGGTTTCACTATTCACGACGTTGCGCAGCCGCGGCAAACGCCTTGTGTTCAATGTCCTGCAATCCCTGACTGCAGCGAGCCGCTCGCCCGGCGGCGGGCACGTGCGAGCCGCGACATCACCGTGCCGATCGGCACCTCGCTCGCCAAGGCGATCTCGCGATAACCGAGTCCCTGGATATCGCGCAACACCAGCGTCTCCTTGAACGGCGCAGGCAGCGCGGCGATCGCCGCCTCGAGGCGGGCGGCGTCGGCTTTGGCGATCAATTCGGTTTCCGGCGTCGCGTGCTGCGGATCGGCCGGGTCCGCGTGCACGCGCTCGACCGCTTCGAGGTCTTTGACCATGATCAACGCCGCCGAGCGGTTGCGACGCAGCCACGAATAGGCGGCGTGGCGCACGATGGTCAGCACCCAGGCGCGGGCATTGCCGCCGGCAAAGCCGCCGATCCCGCGGAACACGCGCAGGCAGGCGTCCTGCACTACGTCCTCGGCATCTGCGCGAGTGCCGGTGAGCCAGCGCGCCACGGCAAACGCGTCGTCGAGATGCGGCACGACCACAGCGGCGAAACGCCTGTTGGCCTCGGCCACGCCGATGCCGTTTGCCGGCGCGGCCTGCCGCGGGACGCCACCAGGCGGTTCGGCGATGCTCTGTTCCTGGGAAGAAGCTCCTCGAGAAAGCGTAGGAAAACCGTTAGATTTAAGAGCGTCATCCTTCGCTCGCGTTGAACGATACTCGCTCCGCCCGGCTCCGACGAACGTACCGGTCTTGAGCGACGCCCGGTTCGGAATGGAGGCCAACCGGATTGCGCTGTCCCACCGCCATCGTCGTGGACGGCGCTCCGAGAACAGGGGCGGCGCTGAGAATGATCGCTGATCTCTTAGACATTCTCTGGTGTCCTGTTAAACGGGCATCCTTGGCTCAGACGCCCTAGAATTCGCAGTGCCGCGAAAAAGGTTACTGGAGACACGCAGCCGTGACGGCGTGCGACCTCGATGTGGGCGCGGATGCTATTATTAATCGATGTGTCTGAAACCCGAACCTGCGGATCAAACGTCATTTAGTACGCCCGGAATCGACGCAAATGCCAAGTGTCATGTCGAGCAAAACCAAATTGATCGTCGCCGCGGCACTCGCGCTGAGCGCCGTGTCGGCTACGCAGGCGCAGAGCCAGACCGGAAATAGAGAGGTCGCGGCTCTGACGTACATTCAGGTTCGCGACAGCAGGACAAGAGATTACCAGTTACACGCAATCGTGACTGTGGGTAGCTCGGGTATAGCACTATCGTGATCAGGAAGTGTTGATGGATCAGGTCACAGAACGAGATTGCGAATCTTAAGTGAGCCAAGCTTAGCTTGGTTGCTGGAATAGTAGGACGGAACGGAATGCAGGCGGCTCCTCAAGGGAGTTGGTCTCATGGACTTGTTTGCCGTCATGCGCACCTTTGTGCGGGTTGCCGAAGCTCAAAGCTTTACCGAGGTGGCGCGCGAGACTGGAGCGACCCAGCCTTCGGTCAGCAAGCAGATTGCCGCGCTAGAGCACCATCTCGGCGCTCGGCTTTTCAATCGAACGACGCGCAGTCTCACGCTGACCGAAGTTGGTCGGAGCTACTATGAGCATTGCCGAGAAGTCCTTGATTCGATCACGCAGGCAACTGCCCTGATTGGGCGGGGGCGCATCGCCCCGGCGGGGCTGGTTCGTGTCGGGACCCCCGTTGGTTTCGGTCGGCTGCACGTCGCGTCGCGAATAAGGCGGTTGCTCGACAAGTACCCGACACTGCGGGTGGAGCTTGTCATGAGCGACGGTTTTGTTGATCTCGTCGAAGAGGGGTTGGATGTCGCCATTCGCGTTGGCGAGCTCAGGGATCAGAGTCTGGTGGCTCGCCGGATCGGAATCACCCGACGGGTGACCGTCGGCTCCGCGGAATACTTCGCGCGGTACGGCGAACCTCGCTCACCGGAGGACCTTACGCATCATAACTGTATTGTGTACACCTACCTGGCAACCGGTCACGAATGGCATTTCATGGGACCGCAAGGGCCCGTTAGCGTGCGAGTTCGCGGGAATTTTCTTGCCAACAATTCCGAGGCAGTGCGCGAAGCAGTGGCAGCAGGTGTTGGAATTGCTGTCACGCCGATATGGCTTTTCCGCGATGAGATCACGAGCGGCTTGGTGCGTGCCGTGCTGCCCGATTGCGAACCCAAACGGCTGCCTATCCATGCCGTTTACCCGTCACGGCGGTTCGTGCCAACCAAGGTCCGAGTATTAGTCGACTTCCTTGCCGACGAATTCAGCCTAGACCCGCACATCTCGACCTACGGCGACGACCCTTCGGCGAGCGGCCCAGAGATTTGATTGAGCAGCCTGAGAAAACGTTGTCATTTCTCGAAAGAGAACTCCTATCGGGCCAGCCGAGTGCGCGAGGGTCTGCTTCAATAGCTCGACCGCCTGTGGGAACCGAACGGTTAGAACGGATGGTACCGAACCGAGGCGAGGAACACGTTCAGAACCGGAAGCGCAGGCCGGCCGTGGGATTGATCGTATTGGTGAAGAGGAAGCCGCTTGCCAGGCCATTATTGACTTGCGAGTACATGAAGCCGGCATAAGCGTCGAACTTCTTCGCAAACCGCCAATCGACGGAGAGAGACAGTGCATCTTCCGTTCCGGCACATTGCGACGACACAGTGCTCCGGCAGCCGGCGTTGACCCCGGTCGCAAAGCTGTTCTGGGTCAGATGATAATAAGCGCCGGCTACGTCGACGTCGCTGGTGACGGCGTATCTCACCCCGGTCCACGCCGATTGCAGTATCCTGCCGTCGAAGAATGTGTTGCTGATGTCGGCGGAAACGACGGTATATCCCCCGATATTGACAAAGGTCGTTTGCGGATCGGTCGGCGCCGCGAATGAGATGTATTCGTACCCGGCGAAGAGCTGAACCGGCCCGTTGGTGTACTTGGCAAGCAGCATCACGCTGCTGTCATCGGAAATCCTGGCCGCGAGCGTATTTGGGAACAGGGCGTTCTGCGCCGGCGTCAGCAGTAAGGACAACACAGCGTCGTTGACGCGGCTGTAGATCGCATCGAACGAGAACTTGCCGTAGCCGCCGGCAAGCAAGTCCCACCCGGCTTGCACCTGGTAGGCGCCGATCGACGCGTTGTTGAGCTCATAGCCGCCGAACTGATAAAGCGCCGCGACCCGGAATTGCCCGATATCGAGGCGATATTTCACGGCCGTAGAGAACCGGGCGTCTTCCGTATCCCCAACGCCGGCAGTCGCCCCGGCGTAGCCGATCAGCGAGAATGCGTACGACGCGGCCTGGGGATCATAGGCTATCACGCCGTCCAAGGTGAGGGAATTCTGCCGGCCGACGGTCACCGTGCCGAAGGTCGGCGAACTGATCCCCGCATAACCCACCGAATTGTAGAACTGACCCGCGCGGCTCGAATCGCCGTTCGAGCCTTGGGCGGCATTCGGGATGCCGTTGTTCTCGACCAGGGACTTCGGTCCGTTGGCTAGCTGCAAAGAATAAGGATCGAACCCGGCCTGCAGATCGAAGATGAACGACCATCCGGGCGCGAACTCCTCTTTTCCCTTGATTCCGATGTTCGACTGACTGAGCCCGTTGGGCGCGATATTCCATAGCGCGCGATTGCTGTTCGACGAGATGAGCGGCTCGGTTCCGGGGCCGTAGCTCGGGCTGAACGGCGTGCCGTGGCTCTGCCACGATACTCCCGTATCGACCGTGCCGTAGACGGTGATGCCATACCAACTCAGCGGGCAGCTCGTGGTAAAAAACTCGCCGATGCCGGAACACGCGGCCGGCGCCGGGGCAGCCGTAGGCGGCGGAGCCTTCGTCACCAGGGTATCGTCGGCCGACGCCGCCGACGCCCATGCCGCACCGGCGAGACCGAGCATCATTGCTGTGGAAACGCTGAACTTTCTCATCTTACCCCCCTTTGCTCCTTCTCGTCCAAAACCAATAAACAAACGAAATACTCGGCCCGCCTAAAAGACAACCTTTTCGAAAACGATTTGCCGCAAGCGTAGCAAAAATATCACTTGTTTTTGGAGCATTCGCCTAGGGATAGACGGTAACCAGCGCCTGATGCCCACAATGTTGATTACGGCGTCTCGTGGAATAACTGTAATGACACAAAGGAATGAATGATGGAGCGCACTGTCCAGGTCTGCAACTTTCAACGCCGTGAACGGTGACGGCATCTTACTGCAGCCTGTTGGTATGGGGATTTGATGCCCGTCGCCTGTTATGTCGAGCCATCGCGGCTCTGGTGCCGCTCGATTCGCCCGCGTCGGACAAGGGTTGGTAGAGCACGCAACCGTGACTGCGCGTGATTTTTGTGCCGGCACGATTCGAAATATGATTGGCCAATGAACCACGTCAGCGCAAAAGATCTGCGCCTTGCCAATCTCATGCGATCAACGCAAGACGGCGACGCCGGCGCCTACACGGAATTGTTGAAAGAAATGATTCCCCTGCTGCGCCAGATCGTGCGGCGCCAGCGTGGCTTTCTCCAGGCGTCGGACATCGAAGATCTGGTGCAGGACATTCTGCTGTCATTGCACACCGTACGGGCCACCTATGACCCGACGCGCCCGTTTCTTCCTTGGGGTAACTGCCATCGCCCGCAATCGAATGGTCGACGGTGCCCGGCGATATGCCCGGCGGATCGCCAACGAAGTTCAGGTCGAGGAATATCCGGTAACCTTTTCGCATGAGGATGCGAATGTTAGTGAGAATGGCTACGGCGACCCGGCGGCGCTCAGGCTGGCGATAGGGAAGTTGCCGGCCGCGCAACGCGAGGCGGTCGAAATGTTCCTTTGGTTGGGCATCGCCCTGCCCTACGGTGCTGCCGTCGTGCTGCTTGCATCGCCGCGAGACGATTTGGCGCAGAAATTGGCCGATGCCCGCTTCCTGATCGAGCAGACCACGGCGTTTGCGACCGCGTTACGGCCGCGGTTGCCGCCTTTTCGCTGATCGTTCCTGGACAGAGGCGAGAAATCCTGTTGCTCCTCCCGGTTCCCCTCGCGCTGTGGGTGGGGACCCTCGGACACGGCTGCGTGCAGGATTGGTGGGACCTCGGTCCGGGCGGGTTGCGGCTGCATGCGGACTGGAAGTGCCTTCCTGCGATCATCGCGGTCGGCGCAGGCCCAGCGGTCGCCATGTTCGTCATGCTGCGCCGTGGCGCGCCGTTGACGCCGCGGGCGACCGTGGCGCTCGGAAGCCTGGCGGCCGCGGCGCTGGGGGTCTTCGGCTTGCGGTTCTTCCATCCCCAGGACGCCAGCCTGACGGTGCTGGTGTGGCAGTTCGGCGCGGCTGTCTTGCTGTCCGCGCTCGCGGGGACCGTCCGTCACAGGATTCTTCACTGGCGCCACACCATTCCGATGGTCTCGCGGTAGCACGCTGATGGAAACGAGCCGGGCACTATTCTTGTTACCGACTTGGGCGGATGCGGCGCCAATGCGCGCGCGGCATTCAGGGGTCTTCCCGCGCTCGGTCCGCTACCATACATATTTCGTATCAAAGCGATACGAAATATTCAATTTACGTAACCCTGCGTCCGCCTTAAATGATAGTCCACCGGCCGCGCCGCGCGCGGTTCAAGCAAAACGGAGTCCCCGCCATGTCCCTGCAAGAGCAACTCGCCGAATACCGCGCGGCTTGGCACAAGCGCGTTCCCGCCGAGCGTCAAGCGATCATGGCGCGCCACATCGAGCAATTGCGCAACGGCGTCATCGCGCGGACGATGCTGAAAGTCGGCGATCGCGCGCCGACGTTCGCGCTGCCCAATGCAACAGGCGGCATCGTCGACGTGCGCACGCTCTTACAGAAAGGTCCGGTTGTCGTCACCTTCTACCGCGGCGGCTGGTGCCCTTACTGCAACCTTGAACTCAAAGCGTTTCAGGAGGTCTTGCCGGAGATCAAGGCGACCGGCGCCTCTTTGGTGGCGATCAGCCCGGAAAAGCCCAACGATACGCTGTCGACCGCCGAGAAAAATGCGCTCGCCTTCGAGGTATTGAGCGACGTGGGACAGAAGGTGGGACGCGCGTTCGGCTTGGTCTATGAATTCACCGACGAATTGCGCAGCGCCTACCAGGGATTCGACCGCGATATTCCCGCCTATAACGGGACGCCGGGCGAATGGGCGCTCCCTGTCCCCGCGACCTATGTCGTCGCAGGCGACGGAACGATCATCTATGCCTACACGGACCCCGACTACCGCGACCGTGCCGACCCGCGCGAGGTCCTTACCGTCCTTGGCAAGGAGGCCGCCGCGGCATGATAGATGCGGAAGGACCCCATGATCCGCGGCGCCGTGCGGCAAGCTGTGCCGCTCGCTTCGATCGCGCTGCTTTTGGGCATGATTGCCATTTGGGCGCAACTCATCGCCGCCCAATGAAAGCCCCCGTGTTCGTTCAATTTCGATGATGGTGGCAAAAATCGACTCGCAAAATCGAGTGCCGATCGAACCGATGACCGACGGAAACGCCATGGCCAGTTCCGCTGCGAATGTCGAAGCGGCCGAACGAGCCGGGCTCCCGGCGATGAGCCGCGCTCCATCGATCGCAGCGCTGATCGAGACCAAGATCCGGTTGTTCACGCCGATGATCGTCATCTACGTAGCCGGTTATATCGGGCTGACGGCGCTCGCCGCTTTCGCCAAGGGCTTCATGGCGCTGAAGGTGATCGGCGCTCTCAACGTCGGTTTCTTCCTGATCGCCTGCAATTACGTCCTCTCCCTGATCATCGCGCTTGCATACGTCCGCGTCGCCAACGGCATCCTCGATCCGATGGTTCGACGGCTCGTCTCCACGCCGTTTGGAAAAGGTGCGCCGAGATGAACATCACGCTCGGCATCTTCGCCTTTATCCTGTCTATCACGCTCGGCATCACCTATTGGGCTGCGCGGCGCACCCGCACGACGAGCGAGTTCTATGCGGCCGACAGCGGGCTGACCGCGGCGCAGAATGGACTCGCGCTGGCCGGGGATTGGTGCAGCGCCGCGGCATTTCTCGGCTTCTCAGGATTGACGGCGCTCTACGGGATGGATGGCGCGTTCTACGCGCTCGGGCCGCTCGTGGCGTTCTGCACGGTTTTGTTGTTGATCGCCGAGCCGCTGAGAAACACGGGCAAGTACACGCTCGGCGATGTTATCGGGCACCGGATGCAGACGCGGACAGCATTGCTCGCGGCAATCTGCGGGACGATCGTCGTGAACTTCGCATACCTGATGCCGCAGATGGCGGGCGCCGGCGTGCTGGTGAAGCTGCTGACCGGAGTATCATATCAGTCGGCGGTGATCCTGATTGGGGTTGCCATGACCGTCTACGTCGCATTCGGCGGGATGCTGGCGACGACATGGGTGCAGATCGTCAAAGCCGTGCTCATGTTAGCCGCGGGGGCGGTGATTCTGCTGATGATATTTGCGCTGATCCGGTTCGATCCGCTCACGCTTTTTCAGCAGGCCGAGACGCGCTATGGCGCGCAATTCCTACTGCCCGGAAACTACCTCAAGAACCCGTTCGACCAGATCTCGCTCGGCCTTGGATACGTGTTCGGGCTCGCTGGGCTCCCGCACGTAATGACTCGGTTTTATACGGTGCCCGATGCCAAGACCGCGCGGCGCTCGGTCGTCTGGGTCATGTTCCTGGTGAGCTTTTTCTTCGCGGGCACGACATTGTTTGGTCTTGCCGCCGCTGATTTCGTCGGCCAGGACGCAATCAAAGCAGCGGATAGCGGCGGTAACCTGGCATTACCGCTGCTGGCCCGATACCTGGGCGGGGGCGCAGGCACCTGGAGCGGGGAAGTGATGCTCGGCTTCGTGTCCGCGGTTGCGGTCGCGACGATTCTGGCGGTCGTTTCGGGGTTGACCCTATCCACCTCGGGCGCGATCGCGCACGACTTCTACGTCAACTGGATCAAAGACGGTCATGTCGAGGAACGTCGACAGGTTTGGGTCGCGCGCGTCTCGGCGGCCATTGTCGGCGTGCTCGCGATCGCTCTTGGCATCTTCGCTCAGGGCGTCAATGTCGCGGTGCTGGTCATTCTGGCGATCTGCGTCGCGGCCAGCGCCAACTTTCCGGTGTTAGTCCTCTCGCTGTTTTGGCGACGTTTCAACACCGCGGGCGTGGTGGGAGGCATTGGTGTCGGGCTCGCCTCGTCCGTGATGCTGGCCCTTCTGGGGCCTGTCGTACGCGGGGCGGATGCCGTGTGGCCGCTGGTGAATCCGACGATCGTGTCGATGCCGCTGGGCTTTCTCGGCGCGGTCCTGGGTACGCTCCTGGCGGGGCAGGACGCCGACAACGAGTCGCGTTTCGACGCGTTTTCCCATCGCGTCCACACCGGGGCCGCGGCCGAATAGGCCGCGTCACGTCGATCTTTCGATCCTGGGAGAAGCCGATGGCAATTCGCGGTCTCGTTTTTGATGCCTATGGAACGCTCTACGACGTTCAGTCGGTCAGGACCTTGGCCGTGGAGCTGTGCGGCGAGAAGGGAGAGCTCGTCACTCAGCTGTGGCGGCTAAAGCAGTTGGAATACACCTGGCTGCGCGCGTCGATGCAGCGCTACCAGGACTTCTGGTCGGTGACCCGCGCTTCGCTGGAGTTCGCGCTTGAACGCGTAGGCCTCATACCCTCGCCCTCGCTATGCGAACCCCTGATGCAGAAGTACCTCGATCTCGACCTATATCCGGAGGCACGCGAGGCATTGAACTTACTCAAGGACCACAAGCTCGCCATCCTATCGAACGGCAGCCCGAAAATGCTTCGAATTCTGATCGAAGCCTCCGGCATCGGTCACCTCCTCGCCGACGCAATCAGCGTGGATGCGGCGAAGACCTATAAACCGAGCGCGGCAGCCTATGCGCTGGTCGAACCATCCCTCGGGATACCAAAAAGCGAAATCCTGTTCGTGTCATCCAACAGCTTCGACGTCGTCGGAGCCAAGTACTTCGGCTTCAATGTCGCGTGGATCGAGCGTAACCGACATCAAGCTGCGCCGATGAGTTCGAACGTAAGCCCATTCGAGTTTTTCAAGCTTCTCCGCAGCTGTGCTGAGCGGCTCGGATATGAGGCTGACTTTACCATACGGGCGCTCACCGATTTGCCGTCCTTGTTGTCCGAGCCAGCCAGCTCGGCGACCATCGTCCGCGTCTAAGGGGCCACCAGGTCGGCCCGCAGCCGAGCGATTCGACTCGAATCAGCTCATGAGAGCAAGGAGATTGGCCGTGATCCGCTTCTACTTCCATCCGACCCCCAACCCGGTAAAGGTTGCCCTGTTTCTCGAAGAGGCCAGCCTCCCCTACGAGGCCGTGCCGATCGACACCAGCAAGGGCGAACAGCACACGCCGGTCTTTCGGGCCATTAATCCAAACGGCAAAGTACCGGCGATCGTCGATACCGACGGACCGGGCGGCGTCGAGGTTAGGGTGTTCGACTCAAACGCCATCCTGCTCTATCTCGGCGACAAAACTCGACGATTCGTCGGTTCTGCCGCCGATCGGCCTGAGCTGCTTTCATGGCTGTTCTTTGTCGGCACAGGTATTGGTCCCTTCTCCGGCCAAGCTGTGCACTTCCAGCATGCCGCTCCTGAAAAATTGCCTTATGCGGTGAACCGCTATCGGCGCGAGGCGGAACGACACTATCGCGTGCTGGACCAACATCTGGCTGGTCATGCTTATATCGTCGGCGGTCACTATTCGATTGTCGACATGGCGGCGTGGGGCTGGGTCGATCGTGCGCCGAGGGTTCTGCCGAGCGATGGCGATTCGCTTGCTGCCTTTCCAAACATCAAGCGCTGGTTTCAAACGATCGACGCCCGGCCGGCGGTAGCGCGCGCGCGGGCCGTGGGCAAAGGTCACTCTTTCAAAAAGGAAATGGACGAGGAAGCGCGGCGGGCCCTGTTCCCCTCAAACTATCCCTTAGTGAGCGTGTGAGGCGCCGCGGAGCCGCCGTAGAATCATGCGATGAGCTTGTAGCCGCCACCTTCGGTTACCAGGACGGACGGGTTCGAGGCGTTCTCTTCGACTTTCCGCCGGCGCCTTGAATCCGTGCTTTCTCAGAATGCGTACCGCGTCTCGTCCGTCGATATCGGGCAGGCCGACATCCATGATCGCGAGATCAATCTGTCCGGCCTTCGCGGCTTGGACGCCTTTGGTCGCGGTGTCGACGGCAAAACCTTCGATTCCGTCCTGCCAAGCGAGCTGTTCGACGAGGGCGTCGCGCAAGTCGGCATCGTCGTCGACGATCAGAATTCTTCGGACATTGGCCATCGGGCTCTCATCCTCGTGAGCGGTCGCGGTGCTACTTGGCACATTCTACATTGCCATCTTCGGCTCGGTGATCGGGTTCCTATTCTGGTCGCGTGGCGTGACCGACCTCGGGCCCGCACGCGCCGGGCAATTCGTGCATCTGATGCTGGTGTTCGGCGCGGCCCTGTCCTTCGTCTTCCTGGGCGAGCCGCTGTCCTTCCCGCAGGTTCTCGGCGCCGGATTCGTGCTGTTCAGCATCGCGTTGATCGAAACAAAGCGGTGGGCGTAAATGACCGGGACGCGGTCGGGTGAAAGAATCGCTTGATCAAATGCGGCTTCCGCTATCTTGTCCGTACAGTGACGTCCGCTCCTGTGAAAGGTATTGGCCGCAGGCCGAGGCGTTTGCCGCTGAACCGAACTGTCCGAGGTGATTACCTGCACCTTCCAACCTGTTCTTGACCCATAGCCATTACCGGGACTATCGAGACCTCAGAGGCGACGGCCGAATATGCGTGACCCTGCATGCTAGGATGGCAATGCATGCAATCCATTCTGGTCTTAATTGGCGGCGGCGACCGTGACGACGTGATCATGCGGACAGCACACGCCGCCGCCATCCCGCTCGGGGCACATCTGGAGTTCCTCCACATTCGGGTCTCTGCGTCTACCGCCATGCGTCACGACGAGCATGCGCAATTTACGATGGGTCCGGGTATTAAAACCGTGCTGCAGGAGTTTGGCACCCGTGCTAGCGCCTTTTCGCAGCTTGCATCCGACCATGCGCTTGATTTCGTCAAGCTGCTGGACGAGCAACGGGCGGGGGGCGCGCCGATCACAGCAACGTATCGCGAGGTGTATGACGCGAAAATCGAGCATCTGGTCGAAGAAGCGGGAAAGCACGACTT
>Ga0153928_1000947_pt1 | contig 13683 bp, 14 predicted proteins | sample TSNJ012MetaG_FD_106656 | JGI IMG/M metagenome (GOLD analysis project Ga0153928, IMG submission 106656) | Attine ant fungus gardens microbial communities from New Jersey, USA - TSNJ012 MetaG | ecosystem: Host-associated > Fungi > Mycelium > Unclassified | place: USA: New Jersey, Wharton State... | reverse complement strand
TTAGGCTAAGTTGCTACAAATATGGAGGAAGTGACTTTATGATGTTAATCTATAAACTGGGTTGCTACCATGTATCTACCCTGTATATATACTATAACTGTAATAGGAGAGAGCCAGTCTGAAATGCAATACTCCTACTCCTAACTAAGTAGGAGATAAATAATAACAAAGAAAATAAATATAAATGTTAATTTATACCAAATTTCTGGTATATGACACTTTATCCTGTCATCTAGAGAGTTGGAGCTCTCTTTAATAGTCAGCTCAACTTAGTGGGTGCAGTCACTAACATGCACATCAGATCAGATTTAAAAAACAACAAGTGTGTAGATGGTGATATCATGATGATATTAGTGATAGAGGTTTGGTATAATAGATCCCTACCAGCCATTGCAGCCAGAAGAGGGAGGTGGTAGTAGTTAAAGGTGAAGAAAGGTGAGAATTTTGGTTGAAACATATATTCATCTTGTAATCTAGAAGATTAACATATTATGACCAGTTTTATCTGTATAGTTTCTATAAAATGCTCAAAGAAAAGAAAATCAGGGCACAACAATGTTTCAAGTTATGATAGTGTGATCACAAAGAGAAAAGATGTTGTATACATACCATGCAGATTGGATTCAGAGTCAGATGTTTTTAGTGAACTTTTGGACAGATTTTGGAGGTTAGTGGGCTGGGAAAATTGACAATGTGGTGGATGTGCTCTAGGCATCTGGTTCATATAGATAGGATTAATACTGATTTTTAGTATTTTATAGACTCCTATATACCCTATGTACAGTAGATATTTTGAGCCCGAGTTGAGCATAAATTTGCTATCCAGAGGCACAGCTGACATAATACCAGTATTTATAAGCCAGTGTGTGACTGTTCCTGTCGGGATCAAGTTAGCCGAGAAGAGGGGGACCCCGGGGAGGGAGAGAAAAAGAGAGAGGGGAGGTTGGGGGGTGAGGGGATTTCCGGATAATCATGAACCACTACTCCCACACCCGATTTTCCGCACCCGATCTCGACTTTTGCGACGACCTCGCGCTCTCCCACACCCACAACATCTTCGACGTCTCTGTCCCTTACTCATCGCGCTCTCGTTCTCACTCTCGACCTCCGCCCCCACCCCTATCGACGACGACGACGACAACAACAGCTGACGACGCACGGGCCCGGAGAAATAATAGCCTGAGCAGCGTCCAGCCTCACTCACGTGCGCAAGCGATTGTGATACCGGGTGCGACGGCAACGACGGCAACCACCACGCAGCATCATCATCACAGGATGGCAGCGAGTGTGGGTGCTGCGCCTCATAATTGGTTTTTCCCCCCCCATTCATCGCCGTCCGATTTTTCCCTCCCGACGCCTGATTTTTCCCACGATTTTTTCCCGTTTGCGATTCCATCGCAGAATGGTGGTGGTGGTGGGAGTGGTGGAAGTGGTGGTAAGGATTTGTCGCCACTTGGACATTCGGTGTTGCCTGCTTCGTTACCTCCGCATCATCATCATCACCATCATCATCATCACCCGCATACGGTTGTTCAGTCTCCGGCGGATAAACAAGCTGCGATTGCGAGTGAAAAACGAAGGCGACGTAGGGAATCGCATAATGCGGTTGAGCGTAGGCGGAGAGATAATATTAATGAAAAGATCAGCGAGCTTGCGACGCTCATTCCGGAGTGCATGCTCGATGTTGGTCTGTGTCTGTTTTTTCTTTCTCTCTTTTTGTATCTTACTTTTTTTTTTGTAGGTAATTCGCCTAATTTGGAGGATCAGGTCTTATCGCCCATCTCTCCTGTTGACGTTGTACCTGGTCTCAAAAAAGAAGACGATGTTCCTACCGGACCTGCTTCCGAAGTTGGCGTCGTCAAAGCTAATAAAGGCATGATTCTCAGAAAGAGCGTTGAATACATTCGGTAAGCGACTGTCTCCCCTATGGGTCTCTCTGTTCATTTCCGGCCATAAAGATACCTTCAACAACTGGTCACTGCACAAGGCGCTCGGAACCGAGAACTTGAACAGCAGTTGAGAGCTTATCGCGGGACGTCGGCTTCGCCTGATCCGCTTCCCTCGACGAACAATAGTGGGGTTGGGGTGCCTACGACGGCGATGACGACGATGATGACGGCAGCTGCAGATGATCTGATGTTTAAATTGCCGACGACGAATGAAGACGAGGAGATGGATCAGGATCAAGGGAACAGAGGCGATTCAGAGGATAGTTTGAGTGGTGCGAGTCTATTGCAAGAACAACAAACTGAAAGAGGCAGAACGAGGAATGTGAAACGGCCAGGTCCTCTTGGTATACTAACAGACGTAACAATGGAAACTTGAGAGACTCTTTTTTTTTTTTCTTTGCTTTTTTGTTTTTTTTGCTCAGCCACCCCCATGGGGGGGATTGATGTGAGGCGTCGTTGAACCTCGTGTGTTGTGTGTGTGTGTATTCTTTGTGTATATTTTTAATGCATCGGTGATGGATACGGAGATAGGACATAAATTGATGGGAAAAAAAAGGACGACATTTGGATGGATTTAGGAACAGATGATAATCAAGAGGCCCATGCGAGCGACAATGTACTTGTTTATTGTGGAAAGTGTTTTTTGTTCATTGAGAACAATGGTAGACGGTGCCTCACATTGTTCCAAAGTAGGACAATGTGAAGCGAATACGCAAATAGGGAACAAGGTTCCCAGCTAATAAGAGGGAGGACAGCGGTAAAGGATTGGAGCGCCATGCCTTCCCCTACGACCAAAGCTCGTCGCCGTCGCGGATTCAACATCCCTCCCCTCCATTTAAATCCAATTCTCGAAATCTCAGAAGAGGTGGTCACCTTTGCTGACTATTCTTTCAAATTCCCGTTGCCCCCTGTCTCGACGTCTGTAGTCCCCCGGTCACCCCGTGTTTCGCCGTTGTCGTCTCCGACGGTGCTGTCTTCGAGCCCGGTCTCGCAGGATGCGAGTTTGCCGTTGACGCCGACGAGGTCTGATGATGATGAATTTCCGAAGAAACGGGCTGCGATTAAGCCCCTTGTTATCACCAAGCTTCCGCGGTCAGAGGCACGACGATTTCCTGTCATTGACCGTTCGGAGACCTATGATGAGGAAGAGTCTGACTCGGAGTGGTATTCCAGAGAGTTTTCAAAGATTATTGATACTACGGCTTCGCCCACTTATTTCCCTGCTGCACATAGGGAGTCGTTCTCGGTTGCCCCTCCTGCCCATTATGGCTATGCTGACTTGGGAAGCTCTATGTTTGATGATGTCTGTTACCATCCGTTTGCCAACCGTCCGCTTCCGCGGATGAGCATTCCTGATGATGTGTGTTCGCCGTGGGTGGATGCTGAGCCGAGTCCTTGGAGTGGTGTGTGCTCAACTCGTCTTCCCTTCCTCTCCCTCTCCCTTCCAGTGTCGCCTTTCTTCGATCCTGATGTGGATAGTGTGGAAGAACAGGAGCAGCAGTTGAGCGACCTTTGGTTGGGGGGTGGTGGAGATGAGGATGATAGGTTGAGTTTTGCTTTTGTTTTTGAGGATGCAGAGGATGGGAGGAGGGATGAGAAATCGATTCAGTTGGTCAGTCCGAAGAGGATGTCTTCGGTGCTCCCCATTTGTACCCCTTCGCCGCCTTTGTCGCCGTCATCGTCATCGTCACCATTACCATCACCATCGTCACCATTACCATCGCCATCGCCATTACCATTACCATCACGTACCCCCCGACCCCTCCCTCCGCTACCGACGTCTGTACCTCTGGTTCCACTTCGTCCTCAACGATGTTCTACGATGACATCGATCTCGTCACTCTCTTTCCCACCTTCCCCGATCTTGTCTCGTGAATCACTGCTGCCTATAGACGAGTTTGCAGATGATGGCGAGGGAGATGGTGGTGATGATGACGAAAGGAGATATGGTCTCAAGTCGAGATGGTCCTCGTCCACGTTGGGTGAAGAATGCGAACATGATTCTTCGATACTCAATGCCTCGAAGAAACTCAAGACGTATTTTAGGGGTGCTAAACGCGCTTCTTCTTCTTCTCCTTCTTCGTCTTCTTCCTCCGCTTCTCCGGCGACAAAGATATCTATTCCTTCACCTATCAAATTTAGAGCGAAAGAGCAGAACAAGAACAAGAAAAAGAAAAAGAAGAAGGTTGAATGCAGAGGTCACGGTGCAGGAGGGGGAGCTTTGAATGGTGAGGGTTTGGTGATACGTCCGCAAGATTCGTTTTTACCGAGGGTGGAGGAGGAGGAGACGAGGTTTCGTACGGGGTTGGGAAGGTCGTGTGAAGTGGCGTCTGTGCCTGCACCTGTGTCTGTGCCTGTGCCTGTGCCTTGTTGTTCGCTTTCGTCGTCGAGTAGGAGGTGTGATTTTTTGGATGTGCAGGAGAGTGGAGGTGTGCGTGGGTTGAGAAGGAAACCGATTCCTGAAGAGATGTTGGTTCGAGCTGCTTGATTTGTTTTGATTTTTGGAAGTTGGATTAGATTTTTTTTTGTATTGTATTTTATTTTGTGCATTATTATACCCTCCTTACACGTACTCTGCTCGATTATGATGGCATTTTTTTTAATTGAAATTGAACCTCGTAGCCTGGTATCCTCAGAAGTCCCCCCCCTCGTTCAATTGTAAACGCCGTATATTATACGCGATCTCCCTTGTTCCTGAAGAAGAGATGCTGGTTCGTGGGCGGTGAGTTGAATCTTTATTATTATTATTATTAGTCCTTGGTATTTTATTTGCATCCTTAAGATATTTATGATATTTTTCTGCCCAATTCGCGCTAATGAACGTAGTCTATTTAATGGCATTTGTCTACCAAAACCGTGTGTCGAATGCCATTCTTGCTTCACACCCTCGTGTCATGAAAGGTATCTCCCGACTCAGACACCTGGCACTCCCAGTCTCCCCCTTGTTGTCCAAAAGAAAACGGCAATGCAATACGATGATCCATCAAAACGTCGTGGGAACAGTCATCTTGCCCTTGCCACCCCCACTTAGCATTCTGGTCTTCTAAATGACCAAGTATAAGGACGATTATCTCGCTTTAGACGATGTGTGTAGTCTTTCTCTTTTGTCGTCTCAATTTGGAAATGTTGAAAGGATTTGCGAATTTCTTTTTTTAGCCTGCCTTGAACCAGCTCTTGTCGAAACACGCCATGATAGACTCCGTTCCGCCTTCTTCATCGTCGTTGTCCAAGAAGAGCTTTTCCTCGAACAAATCCACGACGCTTGTCGATATTGGTCACGAAGATGATGGCGGTGGTGGAAGAACGAACGAAAAACCAGGCATGGCGAATTGGCTGAGAAAACTGGATTTGGAACGTCAAATCGCCGAGATCAACGCCGATGTTTTTGGAATTAAAAACACGATCGAGCACCTCAATGCGCAGTTGACGGTGAAAGGGGTTCAGAGGGAGCAACTGGTGATGAAGTTGCGCGAGGTTCAGCAGCGTGGTTCTGGCGTAACGTCGACGACGAAGCGTGCGGACGGTATCGACAAGTTCAAGGGTATAGATTATATGGATGGAGAGTTTGATTGGGTGGGAGGGTTGAAAGCGAGGATGATGAGCGTTTTTGGGATAAACGAGTTTAGACTGTGTCAAAGAGGGTTTGTGTGCGTGTGCTCTATCTTTTCCTACCGTGACGCATCCTTTTTTTTAATCCAGAATTTGCAATGCCAATATGGACGGCAGGGACATCGTAGTCGTGATGCCCACCGGTGGTGGCAAATCACTCACGTACCAGCTTCCAGCCCTTCTCACACCTGGATGTACACTCGTCATATCACCCTTGATATCCCTCATCACAGACCAAATTCTACATCTCCAAAATCACGGAAGTGAGTCGTTCTCGACGTTTCGATCTCATGGATAACCCCAATGTCTGAAAAAAAAGCCATTTTTCCTCCTTTGTTCTCGAATTTGTTGACTTGGTTGGTTGGTTTTTAGTTAATGCGGCTGCGTTGACTGGAACTACGCCGTCTGCTCAGAAGAAAGAGATTAATAGACAGTTGACGAATCTTGCCGAGCGACGGCTCATACCAGGAGAGGAAGAAATCAAGCTGTGTTATGTTACGGTACGTTTTTCGTATCTTCACGATGGCTGGTTTTTTCATGCGTGTATAATTAGCCTGAGAGACTAGCAAAGGACACCCATTTCGTCATGCTGCTGCAGAAATTAATGGCAGCTGGTAAATTGGCTCGGGTCGTTATCGATGAAGCGCACTGCGTTTCTCAGATGGGACATGATTTCCGGTACGACACGAGCTTGGTTCTTTGTTTTTAAATATACTCAAGTTAAAATAGACCTGATTATCAGAAGCTTCATAGATTACGCCAGCTGTTACCGTCGGTTCCAATCATGGCGCTTTCTGCGACTTGCCCTCCACTCGTCCTCAAGGACTTGTTGAAGACCCTGAGTCTTCCTGATATCGTCGACGGACGAAGTACGTTGTATATCGCTTTTTCTAATTTCTTTTCTTGACATGAGTGATCTCTACTTTTTAGATGCAAACTCGTCCGGCACTGTTTATTTTTTCTCGCCCCTTTATCGGAAGAACTTACACTATCGCGTCGTACCGAAGCCGTCAAAGTCTTCAGATGTCACGAAAGAAATGGTCGATTATATCCTTGAACATCATCCGAATGACTCTGGGATCGTATACTGTTTGTCCAAAAAAGTGAGTGTTTTTTCCTTCTCCCGGTGTTCGATTTATTGTAGGATACTTTTGTAGAATACAGAAACGGTCGCTCAGGAACTCCAAGAGCTGAGTGATGGCAAGATCAGAACTGGGGTTTACCATGCTGATCGTCAGGGAAACGAGAAAGATAGTCTACACCAGGCATGGCGGCAAGGGAAGATCAAGGTGGTTTGCGCGACGATTGGTATGTCTCAGTTTCCTGCCATGTATTTTGTTGTCCCTTTTACGAGGAGGTGAATAGCGTTTGGGCTTGGTATTGATAAAGGAGACGTACGGTTTGTGTTGCACCACTCTGTGTGTATTTCCCATTTTTCATGTTCGAGATTTGGTGCTGAAGCCCCCCATCCTATAGATGTCGGTCAGTAAGAGCAGCAATGCCTTTTTTTGGGCTGAAATTTGACGCTTTACATGGTTAGAAATCGCTCGAGGGTTATTATCAAGAATCCGGAAGGGCAGGTCGAGACGGAAAAGACGCCGATTGTGTGCTATACTATCGTCCGCAAGACGGATCAACGATTAGCTCAATGGTTTTCAATGACAAGTCCGGTACCGAAAAACGTGCGTCATCTCGATTTAAAGTTGATGGATCTTGGTTTTTGATTTTTTGTCGATTTCTGATCTCGTTCTTCTTGTTCTTGAATACGCATTGCATCTTTCAAGTCCATGCTATGCTCGATTTTGCTGAAGATCTTGAAGAGTGTCGCAAGATCAAGTTTGCAAAGTTTGTGTTGTTTTTTTTTAATTTTCCGTCGACGTTTTGAAACTGACGCTTTTTTTTCGCTTTTTTGTTTCGAAAGATATTTCTCACATTCGTCCAATCTATCCATTGCATCGTGGAGCACTGAAGATCAGGATGCACTCGAACGTTGTGGACATTGCGATAATTGTATTCGTCCCCCGGAAACCATCGAATGTAAAGACGTCTCGCTTTATTCTTGGCAGCTGCTGCAGATTGCGCATTACATTCACAAGAACCGTGGGAAGGCTACAGTGAACATGTTGGCAGGCTTGGCACGGACTTCGGGAGGAGCTTTCGATGTATCGTCTGGTAAGAAGGGAGGGCGAAAAGAGAAAGTTACTTTGGCTCTGGATGATATTGCTGGCGGCACTGTGGATTTGTCTAGGGATGTGAGTTATGGCTTGTGATTGCTAATGATTGAGGTTATTGATTGGCAACGGAAATTAGAATATTGAACACCTTATCATTCGTCTCTTGATCAAGGGATATTTCAAAGAGGAGTATCAGCAAACGGCGTACACCGCCAACGTATACATTGTCCCTGGTCCTTTAGCCAATCGATTCATCCATGCCGCACGGGAGAGTATTGAAAAGGCGACGAGACCGATGATACAGATGACTGTCTCCAAGCAAGCACCCAAAATGCGCCGTCGTCGAAAAAAGTGCACCGAAGATGTGGATGAGGACAGAAGTGATACACCTCTCACGAAGAAGCGGAAAACAGTGGATGATACTTCATTAATGGATAAGGGCAAGGGAAAGCAAACGACCAGTCTAGGCGTCATCGACTTTGATGATTTCGATCTTGATAACGCAGACGACTTCCAATCGACATGGAACGGAATCTTGTCGAGACCTGCTGCGTCGAGAAAAAGTTCAGATGTGCGAGGTGCTGATGATGGTGGGAGCAAATGTGATATTATCGAAATCGTAGAAAATGTCAGTGATGAAGATTCGGATGAGGTAATGTACGACTGGTCTATGTCGCTACGCCAAGAACCCACTGCGAGAAAGAAGGTGAAAGCTAAGAAGAGGAATTCTGTACCTGTTGACGAGGATGAAGTGTTTGTTGTACCATCGGACTAGGAGTTAGTGCATTGGCAAAGGAGTAATGTTTGTTTTTCTGTTTTTTTACAATATCGTGCAAGTTTCGTTTCTGATTTATTATACAAAGCCCGCATTTCGAGATGACTCGTGAAAGAGTGAGATTTATGCACGAAAAGAAACGCGTCTTTTTGCTGAGTTTTTTCCAATTTGATATATTACCATTATTAAGATTAGGTGAGGTGTATTGTACATAGAGGATAGATAGATAGATTCGAGAATGGTGTCGGGTGTCGACGTGGATATAGATGGAGAAATGTTTGATCGAGTCACATTAGCGGATCAGCATCTGTATTTATCTATCGGTTCGGAAAAGGAGCTGGTCCCTTTCAGGCACCACCGCCTTAGTAATATCTCCACTGAGTGCTAACGTCAAGCGATGTCTTTTTTTTTGAAGTCTTTCGATAGAGTCAACGAGGCAGGTATATGAGGATATGAGAGAGCTTCAACTCCCGCTAAGGATAGAGATAACAAAGCTACTCAATTGGGAACAGTCATGTTGGAATGTCGAGCGTCACACTAAAAATAGGGAGTAAATGATATTGGTAGCTACGTTACATGATGAAGAATAGGTATATAGCTAGTGTAGTTAGTTTGTACTCATCATCCGTTTGTACCCTCCCCCGTTCGTATTTCAACAAGTCATTCCACCCAAAGTAAGTGCCTCTTGTCCAGAGTTTTCGATGCATCTTGGGCCGGTCTCAGGTTACGTGACCAAGGGCGGCGAAAAAATGCTCAAGTCAATGATATCCGTATTGTGAGACACGTATAAGTTTTGACGGACTATAAGCTGGTCTAGTGCCTCTACCAGATCGGGGATGGTGACCAAATCCATTATTGATGACACAATTCTGGAAAACTGCTCTGAGGACGGATCTCCCACTACATTACCCGTTCAGTCACAAATTCACTATGGTAACCACACCTCTTTCTCCTTTGGTTACATGCATTCCTGACGCCAGGCCCTGCAGTCTGTGGTCTTTGTGTTTCATTGCTTGTTGCAGAATAGAAATTCCGGGTCTAAAATTAAAAGAAAGACACATCAACTCAAAAATGAGATTTTTTCCGCCAGTCAGATATTGCATAACACGACATCCTGCATTGCACCTGCATTGCGCACACTATCAAATAAGACCATACATCGCATAAAAAACGAAGAATGCGAAATCAAAACCTAAGTTACCAGACAAACACAACTCCTTTGGCATAAATTAACTTCTCGACCACAGAAACCTGTTCTGACAGTCTGGCGAACCTAAACCCAAGTGCAATATCGAATGCATGAAAGGTCAGGTGCAGAAAAAACAAGATAAATACATCCCTATGATTTCCTCTCAAATACTTGTTTTCGACTGCTTCAAAGCTGAACGAAGAGGTGTCTTGGGAATCAAGCGATGTGCCATATCGATCCTCACTCCACATTCATTCATCCATCCTTCGCCATACTCTGGATAGTCATCGAGATCCGGAGGGTACTCGGCTCCTGGTAGAGGTGGCTTAAACGCACCTTCGTTTGTCCACAGCTGGTCCCTATCGGAGCACGTAAATCACAGTCAAACAATCCACTGAACACAAGCGAGTGACTCACCCATGACGGTTAAACCACCCTTTCCGTCTTTCAGGAAGGACAGGTGATGGACAAATCAAATTCTCATTCCACCTAACACATCGTCCAAGAGCCAGATTACGTGGCGATTCATTTGGGTTGAAACGGAAACTCGGTCGATCGACTTGATCACCATCGGATAAACGACGCTTGGGTGCTTCATGTGCTGAATGAAGCTGAGCAATCCGACGCCCATAATCGTCCACTTGCTGACTATTAGCACCAGCCGTTTTGGAGTCATAGGGTAATGTCGAACGCCTGCCATGTGGATGAGGTGGATGAGTGGCTGTTGCTGAACCAGGAGGATAACGTTTCGCCGAATCCTGGCGAAGAGTTGCGCCAACACTCTGTTGTTGGGCGTGGGATGGATTTGACGATCGCTCACTGCTTGTATCTGAAGGTGATGGATTGCGTACTGTCAATACGGGTTTTTTCTGCGGAGAACCTTGCTCAGTTGATGATGAATCAGATTCTCCAAGAACACCATCCCCATGTTTAACTATTGAGTTAGGTACGTTACGTGACGGAGTGGAAAAGTGGACATCTTTAGATGGACTGATGCCAACTGAGGCGACAAAACTCATTGGTGGGCAACGCTCTCTTGGCATCGCTGGTTCCACGCGTGGAGGTGGTGGGATATCGATCGAAGACGTATTTACTTGTCGGCCCTGGACAGGGGCTCCATGTTTAGTAAGACGAGTTGAAAGACTGGAAGCTTCATTCATAGGAGGTGGTGCTGGAGTGGTAGAAGTTGTTGAACCGAACGAGGCATTACGTGACCATGAGCCTGAATTTGTCCTCATCCTTGTCAAAGGAGGCCGAGGATCTGAAGGCTGAGTGGCAGAATAGGCTAAAGTCGGGACCGTCGCAGCACCCATACTTGTTTGTGACTCATAGGATGAAACTGGGGCTACAGTGTATGTATCACTCGGAAGCTGCCTGCCAAATTGTGGGCGGTATGACATTTCCTGAGGAACCGTTGATTGGGAACGATAAGGTTCGAAGGAAATACTAGCTTCCGATCGATTCTTGGAAGACAGAGGTGCTGTGCTCTTGGGGTGATATGATACATTGTTAGGCAATCGATGAGAATCGGCTATGGCAGTACGATAAGGATCATTTAAAGATGGAGGCGGTACACAATATTTCCCAGGTGGAGAATTGCTTTGAGATCTGTATTGCGTTCCAGATGGCCTACGATGGGAGGAAGATTCCGGAGAAGCTGTCCGCGGACGTAACATTTCTCCAGCCAATACTTTCGGAGGACTGCCTCCATGTTCTTTCCGCGATGATATGTAGAGTTCAGGACGGGAAGACGACAGATTTTCGAGGTGGGTACTTGGGGGAGGCACGTAAACATTTGTGACACGGTCCGAAGACGATTGTGTAACTGCAGACGACTGGAGACCAAGTACACTGTCTGTTCGATGCCTCGGGCTTGTGTCTAGCCTGGGCTCAGCCTGACGAGGTGGAGACGAGCGTGTGGGATGACTGCTGTTTCTTGTGTCCGATAGTCCCTTTGAAAGCTCAGTATTGGATGCAGAAACGGAGTGACCAGCCTGAGAACGACGGTGGGGCGGTGACGAGGAAGGGGGGTTAAGAACGGGTGAGACATATTGGGGGCGTTGTTGATCGATTGGAGGAAGCAGCTGTACCACGACAGTAGCACGTGGCAGAGACGTGTCATATGTTGCATCCCCTTTCGATACGAGAGAACGAGTATTCGAGTATTCCCTGCGCAGCTCCGGTGCTGGCGGTGGAATAGGAACTCGTGAATATGAAACAAAATTTTGTCTCTCCCTCTCAGTCTTTTCGCTCACCCAACGATCATCAGCAAAATTAGGGATGTATTTTTCTTGATCTCCGACAACAACAGTCGAATTCCTCTTGTTCATGTAACTTGTTGCTCTTCCCTCTTCCAATGATTCGACAAGAATTGAACTCCCAGGGCTCCTCGCAACTGCTGGCATTGGTTCCGTGATTGTATCATCTGAGCTTGTTTCTGTGACAGGAGGATCAGGGATGGGAATATGTAAACGCGTGTCCTCAGGAATGCTGGTTCCAGGAGAGCCCTTTCTCTCGTTTCCAATACGTGTAGCCTGCGGACCCGGAGTGGAGAGACGAATCGTCATACCATTATCAGCATTTTTTGGTACGGTATATAGGGAGCCTGTGGCGATAGAATTGTATTCAGCATTCATACGTGCCTCGAGTGAAACGTCTTCTGATTCCGCCTCTGAAGGGGGAGCAGTCGTCATTGAATGCCATGCATGTCCGCCTGACGCATTGTGAGGTACCGGCACTGAGAAAACGGGAACCGGAGCAACTGATGTCGATGATGATGGCGGAGGGACTGCAGCTGCTGCGAAGGTGGGGCTGACTTTAGAGGCCAGACTTACGGAACGATTGTTGGTGGCAGATGTAGGAGGCATCGTAATGGATGTTGCTGAATTGAGTGTACCAGCAACATGGGGGCCTTGAACTGTATCAGAACGGTATTCAACCGGAGATGAATTTTGTCACCTGCTAATGAGGTCGATCCATCCCCATGACTGCCGCTCAACTGTCCCAGACAAGTTCTACTAATTGTCGACCCTGTTGCTCCAGTGAGTGGTGGGAACAGTACAGTATTGCTATTACCACTGATCGAGTTGTGCCTCGTTGCAGCCGCGCCACTGGCTCGTCCTCTTTCCTCTCGTTCAGTCAATGAGCTCAGGTGTGGGCTTTTCACAGCTAGCATGCTGTCAATTGACATTGTAGAAGAAACAGGGGAGAGACTAGGTGAGCATGAGTCATCTGTCGCGGTGTCGTCAGATTGAGTGCAACAGTCAGACCGTCCATAAAAATATGAATTAATGGTGCCACGGCTGGAAATGTCATCAGATTGGGTGGGTGGTCGAGATGGAAAGTCTCGAGCAGCTAAATGAGATGTTCTAATGGCAGGAGCAGCGTAATATGATGGTCGTTGAGGGTCCGAGACGAGCGGAAAATAAGTGATGGTATCGTCGTACAGAGGGGAATAATAATCGCCCGGCACAGCCATGCATTGAAACTTTGAGTCGTATTTAGGCCGTTGGCCGTAGCGCGAGCCAAATGTCGGTGCCTTGAAGACACGAGCGGAGAATTGACATGGGCGTGCAGGATAGACCTTGAAACAAATGCAGGTTACAGAAAGAACAAGCCATTGAGCAAGAACTTACAGGTGTATTAAGTGACCTGGTGCTTTGCGACTTGGACGAGATAGCGGACGAATACATGGTGGGTATATTGGATGGCTTAGCATCAGTATTTGGTAGGAGATGGAGTTGCTGATATATGTTTCCTTTCACATACTAACACGAGTCTGACTTGCGGTGATCCATGTGGCCTTGGATCGAGTGTAAAAAAAGTGGATGACAGCTGAGAGGCTTTGTGCAATGATGATGGTAGTGCCGTACTGGTAAGGTCCTATGTAGCCGCGATTGTAACTGTTCATTTACGACCCATAGAAGTTGGTGGTGGAAGCATGTTAGGTTCTGAATTTCGCAGTCATGATGGATTCTTCAACGGTCA
>Ga0153928_1000946_pt1 | contig 13684 bp, 16 predicted proteins | sample TSNJ012MetaG_FD_106656 | JGI IMG/M metagenome (GOLD analysis project Ga0153928, IMG submission 106656) | Attine ant fungus gardens microbial communities from New Jersey, USA - TSNJ012 MetaG | ecosystem: Host-associated > Fungi > Mycelium > Unclassified | place: USA: New Jersey, Wharton State... | reverse complement strand
CTTCGTATGTACCACCCTGGCCTCTGTCAGGCGTTCTCCCTTTTGTGTGTAAACCATGCATCTGCTGCAGTCTTTCAATACCATATCTCGATCCCCCTCCTGTTATATATTTAAACTTCCCACCTCCCGGCTGGCATTCATCATCATCTGAATCCGCAGGATTTGAAGCAGATTGGAAAAGCTGCCCTTATCCATAGTGACCGTATCGCCGTCTTCATTGACGGACAGACCGCCCAACCCTGATAACCCGCTGTTCCCGGATAAAACCGGTGAACTGCCGGCAACGGATATTCCGTTCATTCCGGTAATCTGGCCGGCAGCCAGAAGATTGGTTCCCCCTGTTTTCACGCTCTGATTGGCATAGAGTGGTGTTCCCTCCAGATAGGACATAATCTTCTTCACATAATTCTGTGTTTCTTCAAAGGGAGGCACACCTCCATACTTCTTGACACTGTGCGGTCCTGCGTTATACGCAGCCAGCGCCAGCCGGGTGTCGCCAAAACGGTCCAGATTTTCCTTTAAGTATTTGGTGCCGCCCATGATATTCTGTCTGGCATCATAGGAATCGGTAACCCCCAGCGTTTTGGCCGTGCCGGGCATCAGCTGCATCACCCCGACGGCCCCCGCATGGGATACTGCGTTGGGATTAAAATCGGACTCTGCCTTGGCCACCGCCCGGATCAGGTTGGCAGGCACCCCGTACTTGGCCGACGCTTCCTCAAAAATAGCATCCATATCCTCTGAGATACCGGACAGCCCACCCTTTAACTCATTTTTAAAATTAGCCCCTGAACTCCTGGTCCGGCCGGCAAAACCGGTTCCCTGTGCCCTCATGAACTCTGCTTCATTCACTGAAGTAATCAAACCCATCGTAATCTAACTCCTTTCCTCCGCTGTCATCTCAGTGCCACGCCGTCAGCGCCGACCCACCAGCCTTCCACCAACGTGTTGACAACCATACTGCCGTCACTGGCGAGATAATACCAGGTTCCGTTGTCATTCAGCCAGCCGGTCTTCATCGTTCCGTCCGCATTCATGTAATACCAGTTGCCCGGAACCGGCTGAATCCATCCGGTTTGCATATCACCGAACGGGCCCAGATAAAACCAGGTGCTGTTTACTTCCACCCAACCGGTACATAAGATACCGTTCTGATCCATATAATACCATTTGCCGCCGTCGCTGAACCAGCCGCGTGTGCGATTGCCGGTCCGGTCAAAATAGTACCATTTGCCCGCAACCATCTTCCACGAATTGACCGCCTTGCTTCCATTCGGCAACACATAGCTATCCCCCTTGAGAGAACCGCAGTCATCAGCCGTTCTGGTCTCCCAGTCAAATTCCTGATCGGTGGAAGAAACAAGGTCTCCCTCCTTCATATACTTCTTCTGTTCGGCGGTGACAGGGATCGCTTTAACCTCATAATAATAGGTTTTATCCATATTCGTCATATAGCTGCTAAGATCAATATAATTCGTCTCCACAGTCAGACGCTTAACTACTTTATTGTCACCATAGAGAATCAGTGAATAGCCGGGGGCATGCTCCACCGATTTCCAGATTGCTTTCATTTTGGAGTTTTTGTTCCATCCGGCCTGTTCCGTCGAGTTAAGGACGATAATCGGCTTATAATCCACCTTCACCTGCAAAGTTGTGTCATCCAGTGCCTTGGCCGATACAAAATCCGCTCCGGTCACCTTGCACTGAGTACGGTTTAATGATACCGGAAACAGCCGTCCATCCTCCGCATGAAGTGTTACTTCCACCCGCACCTTCCGGCCCGGTTTCCATTTATCATATTGCGTCCTAAACTGTATATCACCCAGCGTGCATCCGCTGTTTGAAACTGTAATCTCCGGATCCGGAATCATCCCCGGGTCACCGTAAATTGATTTAAATGTTACCGTCAGTTTCTCAATCACACTGGAGTCAGCTCCATAAACCGGCGCTCCTGTAAACAGGAGGAACACGGCCATCATTGCCGCTGCCACCGCAAATTTTTTAAATATTCTCAATCCGCATACCTCCCGTCACTGCAAGATTCCATCCGGACCCACATAGAATCCGCTGATCGAAGTATCACAGGCCATCTCACCCGACCCGGGATAAAAATAGTACCAGTGTCCGTCAATCTGACACCAGCCGTCCACAATCACCCCGCCTGAGTCGGCAAAATAAGTCTTATCATCCCGTTTAATCCAGCCGGTGAACATCGCGCCCAGCAAGCTGTTGTCAACCGTGTTCAGATAGTACCATTTGCCGTGCTGTGACAGCCATCCGGTATACATCGAACCATCCTCATTAAAATAGTAATAATGGGTGCCGATCACCTTCCAGCCGTAATCCGCCATACATCCGGCGTTCTCCGGCGCCTCCTGGCCGTTGTCAAAATAATACCATTTGCCGTCAATGCAGGCCCAGCCGACCGCCATCTGGCCGTCCGGGTAGAGATAGTAATGCTCATTGCCCATCTGCTGCCAACCGGTCCGCATCATCCCTTCCACGTCAAAACAATACCAGAGACCATTGATGCATTCCCATTTTCCCCGGCAAAGTGCGCCGTCCGGAAAACGGTAAGACCAGTTATTTCCGTCCTGAATCCAGCCAATCGTCTCCTGGGTTCCCCGGACAACCGTGCTGTCTTTGATCTGCTGTCCCTTGCCGTCCGACACATAGCGGTCCGTAATCTGCAGATCTCCGGACTCAATCCAGTCACTCTTGCCGCCGTGTTTGGTCTTGGCATCCGTGCCGGGAATGGTTCTGACTTTAAAGGTATAATCCCCCTTTTTGGTCATATAGGGATAGAAATTATAGCGGTTCGCCGAGGTCATCGGAACCTTGAATACAGACTTCTCATCACGGTACAGCTGCACCTCATAATATCCGGAGGTATTCTCCGGTTTTTCCCATCTGGCCTCGCCCAGAGTCTGCTCATACCAGAATGCGTCCAGAGGCGGATCGTAATCGCCCTTCACCGGTTTCGTCCGCAACGTCACCACCAGCTTATCGCCATCCCGCCTGGCGGAAACGAACGATCCGCTGCTGATCTTGACGCTGGAGTCCTTATAGCTGGCCAGAAAATAGAATTCACTGATATCCTCCGGTTCCAGCGTGACCTTGAGCCGGGGTTCATCCCCCGCCGTTATGTCCTTTCCGCTGCTGTCCACCCATTCTGCTTTCGTCAGTTTATATTTGCTGTTGCCGGCATCAACCTTCACCTTTCCTTTTGATGCGCTGCCGCTGCCAATCTCAATTGAAGAAAGTCGATCACCAGCCTCAAGACCGGAACTGACTTTGATGCTGACCGAGTTGATCGGTCTGGTGGCGGCCTGACTGGTCATTGGCGGCATCAGCAGCATACCGCCAAGCAGCAATGCCGTCATCCTGACTCCCATGCTTCTATTCATCTTCTGCGACCTCCTGTGAAGGCCCATCATCCGGGACAAATCCAAGAAAATATAGGTAAATGTCCACGATGGCCTGATAAAGTTCCTGCGGTATTGCCTCTCCCAGCTTCATCTGCCCCAGCAGCGTAGCCAGGGAATCATCCTCATACACCGGAATCCCCGATTCCATCGCCACCTCAGTAATCTTCTCCGCCAGATACCCCATCCCCGACGCCACCACCACCGGTGCGCCGTTTTTCTCGGGATCGTACTTAAGCGCTACTGCCTTCTTTTTCATCAGATGATCAAATTCTGACATTAATGGTTCTCTCCTTTTCCCTGATAGCCGGAAATATATCCTCCAGCCGAAGCTCGCCCTGCTTTTCTCTGACTAGCAGCCGATTAAGTTCCAGTCCGTTCTGATTTAATATCCTGTTTATATCATTCTGAATCTCATGCATCTGTTCCGTAAGCTCTGTCGGCACATAAAGCTGCATGTCCACCTGCCGGTTCCAAAGTGCCAGCACCAGGTCAAACCGGCCCAGATTCTGCACATCAAACCGCAAAAACATCTTGATCCGCCGACCTTCCGTATCTGATGCGCTCTCAGCATCCGGATCCGCCCACATCTCCGACATCACGTCTTTGCCCCGAAAACGGAACGGCAGCAGGATATGCAACAGCGGCATATACACACTCTCATTAAGCAGCATTCCGTTCATAATATTATAGAACTGCTGGATATTATCCAGACCGGCCTCACCGCCTGCGCCTTTTAACAATAACGTCGAAAAGACATCCGCGAAGCTACTGCCCCGCGTCTGCCGCCCCAGTACCCCCAGGGCACTGTCAAGTCCCTCACGGGCTTCGCCCTTATAATACTGCCGGAACTCCCGGCTGCCGGTCATCCGTTCGAACAGCTGCTCCAGTTTATCCTGATCGCCGTTCTCATATTTCACCGCGTGCAGGATAAACAGCAGCACTGCGTCGCGGACCGCTCCAAAATCATGGGTCCTGGATATGTAGCCGGAGAGGAACGGAATAATTCTGCCGTTCAGCAGCTCCGTGTTACTGGCCGTGTCGCCGTTCTTTGCAGTCCAGTCCATCGCATCCGCCAGCTGACGGAAATCCGGCTCATAATGTTTGAGCATCAGGCGGCTGATATCGTCCGTCAGTGATTTCATCTGCTGTAACAGATGGCGTCCTGACGAACAGTCATTGTAACATTTCAGAAATGTCATCACCGTATTCTTCAGGTTATCCGACGTATTATGCGAAAGGATATTTCTCAGGCCGTCAAAGAACGGGCCGGAAAACTTCCCCTGTACCGCCTGCTGATTTAAAAACAAATCTACCAGTTCTTCCCGGGTCTCTACCTGAATTAAGGAAAGCAGTTGCTCCACCAGAGCTCCCACTGCTTCCTGGTCGGCAAACAGAAAGCCGGCCGTGTCCTGAAAGAAGAGCTGCTCCAGCAGCCGCGGCAATTCCATGCCTTCGCCCAGACGCTGGATAAACGCCCCGAAATTACTCTCATAATCAATTACGCTGTATGTTCCTTCACCAAGCGCCGAACCGGCCTGTTCTTCCTCCGAAGCGCCCGACCGGAGGATCTGCGCCGGGTCAATCGGTCTCTTAATTAATTGGCCGTCCGGTTGCATCCTCACGTCCTGATTATCAGGCGTCCGGTTATCCGTATTGGCAGATGGATGGGAAACTTGTAAAATATTGGCCATTATACCTCCCTAAAACAAACTATCATTCTGTCTATCGTTATATCTTTATATATATCGACGCAAACACTCATCTATATTAGTATTTTTCCGGAAAAATATAATTTTTTGCGGCAAGATTCTTCCGGCAGCGCCTTATCTCATGGGAAAATGCGCCGATATTGTATTTATACACGACCTAAAACAACTACGAAGGAGGGTGTCATGAACATCAAATTTTATACCAATAATACGGAGCCTCCGAATTATCATTCCGCTGCTTCCGCAGCAGATAAAACAAAGCCAGCAGTCGGCAAAGCAGCCAGCAATTATGATAAAGCAACCTTTAACAAACCGGCAGCACCTGTTGATGATTCTGAATTCGCCCGTGTTCTGGCCCGCGAAGCGGCCGCCCGGCTTGAGCAATCCGCCAGCCCGGAGAAAGTGGCGCGGCTGCAGCAGCAGGTTGCGTCCGGAACTTACCAACCAAATGCCCGAACCATCGCCGAGCGGATGCTTGGTTACCGTTAGGAGGAAACTGAATATGGATGATATGTCAATGAACCTGATGCCGCTGGATGAATTTGCCGTGGTGCTCAGCCAGCTGACCGAAGTTGTACACGCACTTGCAGAGCTTGAGGAACAGAAAGCCGATGCCGCTGCGAACAGTCAGCATCATCTAATCAATGATTTTTTGAATCCGGAGCAGGCATTGGTGCTTAAGCTTCGCGGTCTGGAACAAAAGCGCATCAGACTGGCTGATCATCTTGGCTGGCAGGGACTGACCTTCCGTCAGATTCTGGAACAGGCCGACGACAGACAAAGTTTGGTACTTAACCCCCTGTTTATCGACCTGAGCACCCCGGTTAAGCGGCTCACCGAAGCCAAAGACGCCTCCGAGAAGATGATCCGGCTGCGGCTGCGGGAACTGGAAACCACGGTTGCCGGGGAAGGCGGACAGAGCTACGGCAATAACGACAAGAACTTAAGCAGGACACCCGTACATTTTCAGGATCAATACGTATAAACATTGAGAGGATTTGATAGCTATGATACAAGCCACTTTTTCCGGTTTTTCCACAGCCCTGTCGGCGCTGCAGGCCAATCAGAAGCGCCTCGACATCACCGGGCAGAACCTTGCCAATATGAACACGCCGGGCTATACCCGCCAGCAGTTGGAAACGTCCAGCTTAAACTACTCAAAACCTACCTCCGGTTACGGGGGCGGCCCCGGACTGTCTGTGGGTTTTGGCGTGAGCATGAATAAGATCTCCCAGATCCGTGACCCCTATCTGGATGTCCAGTATCGGTCACAGATGAATAAATCCAGTTATACGGATTCCATGCAGAGTGCACTGGATTCTTTATCAAGAATTCTGGATGAAAGCAACAACCAAGGCCTCCGGGGGGCATTTGATGACATTCTGTCAAGCCTGACCAATATTCAGGATTCACCAAACGTCAACGACCCGATCTTTGAGAGCGAACTCCGCTCCCGCATGCAGGCGCTGACCAATAAACTTAACAGCGCCGCTCAACAGATTGAAACCGCCCAGCAAAGTGAGTTTGACAAACTCAACGGAAAAGGTACCAGCGAGCAGGGTGCGTGTGAGAAAGTCAATGATATTCTGCGCCAAATCGGCGATTTGAATATCCAGATCAAACAGAATCAGATTAATGGCCAGCCAGGCCTTGAACTGATGGATGAGCGCAATGTGCTTCTGGATGAACTGGCCAGCTACATACCGATTGAAATCTCTTATTTTAAAGACGATGACCATAATGGTGTTGTGATCGACAGCTCAACTGGCCAGCCGGTTAAAGATGCCAACGGCAACGACCGGCAAAAGATGTATGAGTATGATGCCAAAGGTAATGTAATCGGCAAGAAGGAATGGCCTGACGACTTAAAGGTTGAACTGGTCTACACTGACAAGAACAACAAAGAACAGCGGATAACGCTGGTTTCCGGTACCGAAGGCGGCCAGGGTAAGAATTACGGATCCATGGACATCAACGGGGACCGCGATGATCCGCTTGATACATCGATAACATTTAACCTGCCCGTCAGTGTCAGCGGCACGCCGCTGAATGTCTCAGCAGCAGACAACCGGTTAAAGGGCGGCTCCATTCAGGCCAGCCTGGATATGCTCAAATCTTATGATTCCACTCAGGGTTCTGATGATGTCAGAGGTTTCGATTATTACATGAAAAATCTGGATCTGCTGGCAGAGACATTTGCCGATATCATGAATGGGATTAACAAAGATGGAATCCAGGGCAATCCGCCGGAAAACTCTGATCCGTATGAACTGCTGGTCAATAAAACCGGTGACGGCGGTAAAGTCAATGCTTCCAATATCGGCATCAGCAACGAATGGATCAACGGCGGTACTCACATTGGGAAAAAGGGCGAAAGCACTAACGATACGATCCTGAATATGAAGGAAGCTATGACCAGGGCCAACTCAAAACTGGGCAACAAATCTTTTGCGGAATATGTCAACAATCTGTCCACGATTCTGGCTAATGATGCCAGCGCAAACATGAGTTCGCTGAAAACCAATGTCACAGTCTTAAACAGCATCCACAATTCCAGAGATTCCATCGCTGGAATCAGCCTCGATGAAGAGGCGGCCAATATGATGAACTACGTATCCGCCTACAATGCGGCATCCAGACTGATGACAGCCCTGGATGAAGTACTCAATACGCTTATTAACAATACCGGGCTTGTCGGCCGATAAGCTCATGATTACGGGAGGTGTATCGTCTCATGAGAGTCACTAATTCTGCAATCATGCGGAACTTTACCAGTTCCATCAATGATGTGCACAGCAAATTAAACAAAAGTATGAACAAAGTATCCAGCGGCAAGGCCTATGAATCTGCCGCCGAAAACCCGCTGGCATACTATGAAGGACAAAAGATTGACCACCAGTATCAGGACACCCTGAGCAAGCTGTCACTGACCACCAGTATTAAAAACCGCCTTTATCAGCAGGAACTTGGAGTCCGTTCCATCCAGGGAACCTTATCCAACGCTAAGACACAGATTGAATATATCCGCTCAGACAGTAATAACGGCGATATGAAAACAGTAAATACCATCAAAGAGGATTTGCTGCAGAAGATGCAGTCAATGGTCAACGACTTAAACGGCCAGTACCAGAATTACTATGTGTTCGGCGGCAATAATTCCACGACTCCCCCCTTCTCCCTGAGTGCAGACGGTATGACGTTAACCTTCAGCCACCAGTTTGCTGGTGATGACAAGACCACAGAGATGGTTATGACGCTGGAACAGGGCAATGACGGCTCTTATCAATATGTCTACGGTAAGAAAGTCGACCTGGGCGGCGGAACGATGGGCTATCCGCCGGCTCCTGCGGACGGCAATCCCGATCAGACCATGGATAACATCTTAAGAGCCATGAAAGAACAGGGACGGGTCGATATCGGATATGGCAACATTTCTGACCGGGATACCCTCCTGGATACTTTCACCGGCGGACTTAATCTCATGACCGGTTTAAGTTCCGATGCCCTCAGAACCATGTCCGACAGTGACGCCAGGGCGATGATCCAGGAGCGAATGAACCAGAGCCCCCTCGGCCTGATCGGACAGGCTGTCGATACCCTGAACAAATATGCGGATGAAGACATCGACAAGAGTCAGTTTTCCTCTGTGCTTGGCTCCGTCATGGATCAGATGACCGCAACCGAACACAATGTCAGTACCGTTTACAGCGACCTGGGCAACAAATATTCCCTGGTAGAAAGTACGGAGACCAGGCTCAACTCAATGAAGGATTCACTGGAAGAACAGTACAACGATAAGCTCGGTGCGGATCCTTATGAAGCCATCATCGAAGTCAATTACTACCAATACGCTTACACTGCAACCCAGAAGGCGGCTTCCTACATGATGCAGTCGTCACTATTTGATTTTATGCGCTGATTCAGTTATAATTAAATATAATAGGAGTGTTCCACTGATATGATAATACAAACCGATTTTTATGGAAAAATAGAATACACTGCCGAAGATCTGATCACAATTCCGGATGGCCTTTTTGGCTTTCCGAAATTGCGCTCTTATCTCCCGCTCCAGCTCAGCGAGGATGATGACTCGATGATGCTGTTTCAGTCCACCGAGCAACCCGAGGTGGCATTTGTGCTGATTAATCCCTGCCATCTCGATCCGGAGTACCGGCCGGAACTGACCACCGAAGAGCTCCTCGCACTGAACGCCTTGGACAGCGGCGAACTCTCCTATTATGTGATCTGTGTGACCCGGGATAATTATCTGGAAAACACGGTTAATCTGAAATGCCCGCTGGCCATTAACCCGCAGACCCGGCAGGGACTCCAGGTAATCCTGGCGGATGAACGGTATGGCTACCGCCATAACTTAAGTTCCTTCCCGGGCATCACAGACCCGGCAAATTCTAACGACAGGAGTGATTGCAATGCTGATTCTCAGACGCAGGAAAAATGAAAGTATATTAATTGGCAAAGATATCAGGATTACCATCATCGAATGTACGGCAGAAGGGGTTCGCATTGCGATTGACGCGCCGAAGGAGATCCCGATTATACGCGAAGAGCTTGCCGAGGCCGAGCAGATGAATAAAACTGCTCTTGCTCCCAAAGCAAGCTCCGTACGTACTCTCCAGGCGGCATTGAAAAAGAAATTCGATCCGCCTAAGAATGATGGATGGGATTGATACTGTCCCCTAAAAGTAAGCGTCAAAAAATCCCGAATTCGGGATTTTTTGACGCTTACTTTTATGAGCCGGCTCGGCAAATCCTTTCCCGTGCTGTCCTGCGCGCGCGGCTTCGACGGCCGCGTTCAATGCAAGTATATTCGTTTGAAATGCGATATCGTCTATGACTTTTATTATCCTTGAAATATTCATAGAGGATTCGGCAATACCATTTACCGACCCTACCATCTGTTCCATTTGCGACTGTCCCTTTTGAGCTAAATCTCTGATTTGAACCGCAAGGGCGCTCGCATCATCCGCCTTGGATGTGTTTTCGTTTGTTACTACCATAATATCCGAGGCCTCTTTGGTCAGTTCGCTGACAGAATCGGCCTGCCTCGTTGAATCATGCGCAAGCAACGCCGATGCCTCCACTATCCTGCGCGACTCGCCGGATACTTCATCTGCGCTTTTCGAGATTTCTTTGATAAGGTTATCGCTCTTTTCGAGCATATCAATGCTTTCGTGGCTCATCCTGCGAGTCAATCGTAAGACGACCGGAGAAATCGCCTGAAGCCACAATCTTGGAAAACTCGTTTATCTTGTTTATATTGCTGCGCAAATACTTTACAAGAGCCATTATGACAAGTATTTCCACTGCGTTCATATCGGCTGTGGTTGTGCCTGAAAATTGATTGTTTGCGCCATAAAAGGGCTGTGTGCCCGTAAGCATCGTTATGTCCGAAACGTAATCGTAGTAAACATCCGACCACGCGATTCCGCCGCTTGAATTTTTTCCGTTTATGTACCAATCAGTATTGGGATAGTCATAATTCGCGTAGTTATATTTTCAAGTTTCATGAGAAAATACCTCCGTTACCCAACTATAGTCTTGTCGTTATTGCCGTAGCATGATACGTCTAAGCCAAAACAGCGGGAGTAGCACAGGAATTCTCTCCAGCGATGGATATAATGCACACATGTATTTGTACTCCGGCAAAATCCTGCGCAGTTTACGTGAATACGTACTCCAGAATTCCTGCAGCTGCTCCTTCACCTTTTCCAGTTTTCTCTGAATCTTCTCCCGGTTCTCTTCTTTTTCAATCTGGCGGGCCAGTCCGACCGCCTGGGTATCCGTCTCCTGTTTGAGCCGGCCCCGGCTGAGAATCCGGTTTTCCAGCACATCATAAACCCCCATATCATCAGAAACGATGCCGTAAACCGGATCTTCTTTGCTGCCAAACCACATCCGGGCCAGTTGAATCAGCTTCATCCCCAGCTCATCAATATGAAAATCGCCCAGTCGGTGTCTGATATATTCCTCATTCATCTGGTCACTCCATGATACATAATAGAGGTGAATGTCCAGAAGTTCCCGGAGCAGCAGCTCATCGGTAACATAGTGGTACACGGCTTCCGCCACACGTAGGATAAACCGGTCTTCCAGCGACAATGTTCTGACATAGTCATAGGAATTTCGGATATAGGCATGCTCCAGCAGCTTTTGTAATTGTTTCTGGTAGGTCCGGGTTTTAAACGGCAGCTTCTGGTATATCTCCACCGTCAGGCCCGACACCCGCCTCATCCGCTCGCCAAAACCCGGATAAAAGCGGTCCGTCTCATATCCCAGATCCACTAAGAACCCTTTGGCCTGAACATAGCTTTCTGAATTGAAATACAATCTGAGTGGGCTGTTGGCCGCAGTTTCCGGCAGCGGATACAGATTGCGGATACCGCAGGATGCCAGAATCGTACAGGGCACCTGATCCATATCAAACAACATCAGAATCTCATTTTCGGCCTCCATGCACACATCACCAAAGCGCAGCGCCTCCTGATAGCGTTCAAAAAAACGCTCCTGCCATCGCTGCGCTACCCACTCTCCATTTCCCAACATCCCCAAATAAGCAATATTGGCGACTTTATGGTAATCCGCGGTTCGAAACATGCATTCCCAGTCCAATCGGCTGTGGATCGGCCGAAGATCGGTCTGACGCATGATGGAGCCCGCGATATTAACCAGAAAGCGCCCCTCAAATATTAATCGATTCATATCGTTCTCCCATAACTGACAATCAGTTTATTTACCCGCCTCTGCGTAGAAAGACCTGTCGCCGCCGACCCGGCTGTTCAGGCGGCGATCCTTTTCACGGATCGCACTGATCAGCCGCACGGTGTTCCGGCGAATATCATAGATCTTCTGTTCTTCCGGTCTGCCGGGCCGACGTTCAGCCAGTGAATCAGGATTTGAAAATACCAGTTCCTGAATCAACCGCGCTTCCTCCGGTCCGGTTTCCGCCAACAGCAGAATCTGTTCCCGACAGCCATCATACTTTTCCATCTCCTCCGCCCGAAGCCGCAGCAGCAGGGAGGCGGACACGTGATCTTCACGTGAGACCGCATCCTGCAGTTCGTCTGTCAGCCGGTCCATCTCCCGTAATACATTATTGCTGCGCTGCAGCAGAATCATCACCTGTTCCAAATCAAGCATTGAGATTCCTCCTATCCCAGAACACCCTTTGCCCTCACAATATGTGTGTCAACGGTCTTGCGGCCGGCCTCCTCAAAAGCATCTCGCAGTTCGGAGAGAATGTTGCGGATCCGGCCTAATTCAGCCTTTTCCCGGGCCCGTCCGGCCTTAACCTTACTGAGGTCATAGATTAAATAATTATAGATCCGTTTCAACTCACTGCTGATCGGTTGTTCCATATCCAGAATATCGATAAGATATCGGATAATCCGCAGCGTCCGCTGCAGGAAATCCTCAAACAGATCATATTCTTTATCATCCAGAGCGAACTCAGCCTTTTGCAGGCAGCTGATGGCTTCCTCATACAGCAGCAATAACAGCTCCACTCCGCTCATGGAATTAATACTTTGTTCTTTATATTTTTCGTGACCGTTCATGTAATCCCCTTATTTACTTTTAGAGCTGCGACAGGTAACTGGACTGAGCATTCATCTGGTTAATCAGTGTTTCCATCGTGCTAAACTTGCTGATATAACGATCCTGCTCACTTCTTAGCTGGCTGTTAAGTTTATCCACATTCTTCTGCATCTCCTCGAGCTGTCTGTAGATTTGATTTTTGCTGACGGAGCTGGGTACCTTTAATGACCCGGCTTCCTCTATCAGACGTCCGTAAGAATTGCCGTTTCTGCTGGCATATTTGGTGGCGTAGGGTGTAAATGTATCCTCAATAATCTGTGTCAGCCCTTTCTTGACAGTACCGCCGCCGGCAAAAATATTCGATACTTTTTCCGGATCTGTCTCCATTGCTGACTTGAATTTGGCTTCATCGAAAGCGATGGTGCCGCCCTCCATCCAGCCATCTGAGATCGAAATGCCGATATCTTCAAGATCCTGAGGACTCACACCGTTGCTCATCAGTACTGTGAAAATATTCTGAACGCTCATACTCAGTTCACGCATGGTTGGGTCATTAAACAGGAGTCCCTGCTTGGCTTTCTTCTCCCAGTTTTCGATGGATGTCTCGGACATTTCGTTCTTCTGCGCATCTGTTAACGGACCATAGGATTTATCCGGTTTGGTGGTGACTTCCTTATTGATCCCTTTGATTAGTTCATTATATTCTTCAATGAATTTTTTTACCTGTTCCGTCACACCGTCTACATTTGCTTTGGCATTGAAGGTGACTGCCTGGGATGGGTCAAGCACACTGTTACCATACTCGTCCTTCCTATAACCGAACGTATTATTGACCGTCACTTTCAAACCTTCCAGATCAAAGGTATTGGAGGAACTGGTTATCGTGCTATTCAGACCATTACCATAGCTTACCTCAATGATGGCGTCTTCCCCACCTTTATTATTATCAGCATTTGAACTTCCGAAGATCTCATTCGCCATTGCGCTCAGTTG
>Ga0153928_1000943_pt1 | contig 13703 bp, 12 predicted proteins | sample TSNJ012MetaG_FD_106656 | JGI IMG/M metagenome (GOLD analysis project Ga0153928, IMG submission 106656) | Attine ant fungus gardens microbial communities from New Jersey, USA - TSNJ012 MetaG | ecosystem: Host-associated > Fungi > Mycelium > Unclassified | place: USA: New Jersey, Wharton State... | reverse complement strand
CTACGCGCATTCAAGTCGGCGGTGCGGCGCGCCGGGTTGCTGGTGCCGGTGCGCGACGGCAATGGGGCGCCGAAAAAGGACGCGAAGGGCAAGCCGCTCAAGACGCCGAAGTACACCGGGCTGCATGCGCTCAGACATTTCTATGCATCGTGGTGCATCAATCCTCGCGACCGCGGCGGCCTCGGCTTGATGCCGAAAGTGGTGCAGGAATTGTTAGGTCACTCTACCTTGGCGATGACGATGGACACCTACGGCCATTTGTTTCCGCGCGACGACGACGCCGACAAACAACTCGCTGCTGCCGAGCGGGCGCTGCTCGCGGACGCGACATAGATGCAACATGGCAACCCGTGTCGCGCTGCATCTGCTAGTTAAGTACTTGAAAAGACTGGCTGGGGCGCCAGGATTCGAACCTGGGAATGGCGGAATCAAAATCCGCTGCCTTACCACTTGGCTACGCCCCACCGGCGCACGAGAGCGTGATGACTTTTATTCGAATCCTCATCCCGCTCTAACTTCTTCTTGGAGCATGATCTTTTCCGAAGACCGGTACCCACCCCGCATCAAGGGCGGGACCGGCTTTTTCGGGATCATGCTCTAAATGCAAGCGCGCGGGACGATAGCGGCGGCGCGCCACTCGATCAACGCCCGCGCTTGCCGGGGTCCGGGGCCGACGCTATAACGGCGCCCTGCCGCACAAATCGGAGTGTAGCGCAGCCTGGTAGCGCACCTCGTTCGGGACGAGGGGGTCGCAGGTTCAAATCCTGCCACTCCGACCACTACTTAGCCGATATCCCGATCAATTCCGCCACAGAGCTCACCACAGCTTAGTGGTGTGCACTAGTGCCGCGAACCCGAAGTTCGGGTTTCGCTCGGGGGTGCGGCACCTTAGCTGGCACCATAAAGCCCCGACATCGTTATCGGATCGGTCCCGCAATAAGAGTAGCCCATGTCCCAGCCCGTCGTCGTTACGATCCCGCACCACCTCGGGAAAGAGGAAGCCGCCCGTCGGTTGCGGAAGGGTTTCGCAGACCTGCCGACGAGCTTCACTCCCCTGTTCAGGATCAACGATCAACAATGGTCCGGCGACCGCTTCGATTTCAGCGCGAGCGCGCTTGCCCAGCGCATCAGCGGGACGATCGAAGTTGCCGACGATCACGTGCGCGTGGAGCTCACGCTTCCGGCGCTGCTCGCAAGGCTTGCGTCGCAAATACCCGGCGTGATCCAGCGCGAGGCACGCCTCATGCTCGAGAAGAAATAGAGCATGATCCCGAAAAGTGGATACCGGTTTTCGGAAAAAGATCATGCTCCAACAATAAGTTAGAGCGGGATGACGATTCAAAGAAAAGTCATCACGCTTAGTGCGCGCCCCGCGACTCTTTGAACCGCCGGTTTGCTGACATTACATCGTCGTGCTGGCGTAATTGCCGCCGAGCGCGTTGAGACCATAGGCGGCGCCGGCGATGTCGAAGTTGAACGAAAAGTGCTGGTTCATCGCCAGCACGTCGCGCAAATGCCGTTGCAACGGATCGCGGGTGTAAAGTCCCTGCGCGCCGTAGCACGACCACAAGTTCTCCACCGCCTCGCGCGCCTGATCGACCGCGAAGGCCGATTGCGCGCGAAAGCGCAGCTTGGTCTCGAGATCCGGCACGTCGTTCCGCTCGGCGGCGGCCTGGAACGCGATGGCTGATGAGCGCAGCAGTTCGCGGGCCGAGTCGATCAGGCAGCGTGCGCGCGCCACCTTGATCTGCACCGCCTGGAAATCCGCGACGCGCGCACCGGTATAGGTGCCGGCGCGCTTGGCCATCGAGGCGACGAAGAGTTCGTAGGCGCCCTCGGCCCCCCCGACCGCGGCGGGCGCCAAGGGGTGGCTCGAGGCCGCGACGATCGGAATGCGGAAAAGCGGCCCGGGGTTGAGCGCCGCGCCGGGATGTTCGAGCCCGCCGCGGCAGCGCGCGAGCGCCAGCGCCCTGCTCTCCGGCACGAACAACTCGGTGACGGCGACGTCCTTGCTCCCCGTTCCGGCCATGCCCATGGCATACCAGGTGTCGATGATCGCGTAGTCGGACTTCGGCACCAGACAAAGCCGCCAGTCGATCGGCGTTTTGCCGTCGTCATCGAAAACGGTGACGGCAAGCATGTTCCAATCGCAATTGTCGACCGCCGAGGAGAACGGCCAGCGGCCGTTGACGATGAACCCGCCCGGCGCCTTGCGCGCACGCCCGGCGGCGAGCGCGATCGAAGAGGCGATGAGGGCGTCCGGATTTGCGTCCCACACCTCGTGCTGCGTCTGCGGCTCGTAGTAGCCGAGGATCCAGTGATGGCACCCCACATTGCCGACGTTCCAGGCCGTCGACGGGCAGCCGCGGGCAAGCTCGGCGCATATGTCGACGAGCGCCACGAACTCCAGCTCCATCCCGCCGAAGGTTTTCGGCTGATGAAAGCGGAAGAGGCCGGTCTCGTGCAGAAGCTGCTCGTTCTCGCGGATGAGCATGCGCGCATCCTCGACCTTCTGCGCGCGCTCGCGCAGGATCGGCACGATCTCGCGCGCCCGCCGCATCGCCTCCTCGCCGCCGACGGCGGAGAAATCGCGACGCACTTTCTGCGGCAGCGTGCCTACCGCTTCGCTGCGCTCGCTCGGGGCGGCCCTGGCCGGCATGATGCAAACTCCTGGCTGGAGCATGATCCCGAAAAAGCCGGCCCCGCACTTGATGCGGGGTGGGTACCGGTTTTCGGAAAAAGATCATGCTCCACGGATAAGACTCCCGCCAGAATCCGTCCGATCGCCGCACGGGGCAAGTGGTTTGCGCTTATTTGGACGCCGCTACTTCGTGCACTGCCGACGCGGACCGCCGTCGTAAGGCTGGTAGGTACAGTCGTCGGGGTCGAACGACTGATAAGTTCCGGCGCAGGCGGCGACGTTGCATTGGGCGCGGCCCGACCGTTCCGGCGAGGATTCAAATCGGAAATCTGGTGCAAACGGAAAATCCGCCCGGCCGGACCATTCCGGCGGAGATTCAGATCGCGGACTCGCCGCAAATGGAAAATCCGCCGTGCGTTGCGACCCGCCGATATCGCAGGCTCGGCGTTCGGAAAAACCGTAGGGCTGGTAGGTGCAATCGGACGCGCGGAACGATTGATACCGGCGCGAGCAGGCCCGGTAGTCGCAAGACGGCGCGGCGGCTTGCGCCCGCTCTTGCGGAGCCGGCGCAGCGGAAGCCGGCAGCTGCGGCCCCTCGGCGGCGGAATTCGCTTCCGCGGGAGGTTCTTCGCGCGCCACCACGTTCGTTGCCGCGGTCATGAAACGCTTCCAAATGGCGGCCGGAAGCGAGCCGCCGGTGACGCGATCCATCGGGCTGTGATCGTCGTTGCCGACCCAGACGCCGACGACCAGTTCCTCGTTGAAGCCGATGAACCAGGCGTCGCGGTAATCCTGGGCCGTGCCGGTCTTGCCGGCGGAGAACCCGTCGAGCGCGGCGGCGCGCCCGGTGCCATGGCGAACCACGTCCTGCAGCAATTCGATCATGGGCTCCTGGTAGGGCTGCAGCGGCTGCGTCGCGACGATCGGCGCGCCCATCGATTGCAGCCGGGATTGGCCTTCGACCCCAAGCCCGGCGATGCCCCACGGCTTGACCGGCATCTTGCCCGCCGCGACCGCAGCGTAGGCCGACGTGAGTTCGAGCAGGTTCAGGTCGGCGGTTCCCAACGGCAGGCTCGGTACTTTCGGCAACGGGCTGGTGACGCCGAGGTCGCGCGCGGCTGCGATCACCTGATCCAGGCCCACCTGCTGCCCGAGCCGTACCGCTGCCGTGTTGATCGATTCCGCGAACGCTTCGGCAAGGGTCATTCGGCCGTAATGCCGGTCGCCGTAATTCTCCGGCTCCCAACCTTTGATATCGAGCGGCCGTGCGTCGATCGTGTCGTCGAGGGAAAATCCCTTGCGCAGGGCGGCGAGATAAACAAACAGTTTGAAAGAGGAACCGGGCTGTCGCTGCGCGTTGACGGCACGGTTGAACTGGCTTTTGTGATAATCGCGGCCGCCCACCATGGCGACGACGGCGCCGTCGGGCCGCATCGCCACCAAGGCAGCCTGTGACGCGTGGCGCCTTGCGCCTTCGGCATTGAGCACATCGCCGACCGCCTGTTCGGCGATTTTCTGCAAGCCCGGGTCGAGCGTCGTGCGCAAGCGCATGCTCGCGGCATCGGGGCCGGTCACGCCGGCGGCTTCCGACGCGATCCAATCGGCAAACCACGAGCCCGCGCGCACCGTGCCGGGCGAGATGTGCGGCATCGCCGGGTGCGCCTTGGCATCCTCGGCGGTCTTCGCATCGAGCGCGCGGGTCTCCCGCATGGCATCGATGACAGTTCCGGCGCGCGCCTGCGCGGCTTGCAAATCCTGAATCGGATTGGTGCGCGAAGGCGACCTGATCAGCCCGGCGAGCATCGCGGCCTCGGGAACGGTCAGCTTAGCCGGGCGCTTGTCGAAATAGAGCCGCGCCGCCGCGGGCATGCCGTACACCCCGTTCCCGAGATAAACGCTGTTGAGATAATCGGTGAGGATGTCGTCCTTGCTGCGATGCATGTCGACCCACATGGCGACGAGCGCTTCGCGCAGCTTGTGGGTCAGCGTGCGCTCGTGCCCGAGGATGCGCAGCTTGACGAGTTGTTGGGTGATCGTGCTGCCGCCTTCGACGATCGTTCCGGCGGCGGCGTTGCGGCGCAACGCCCGCACCATGCCCTGCGGATCGAAGCCCCAGTGATGATAGAAGTGCCGGTCCTCGATGCTGATCACCGCTTTTACGAGCACGTCGGGAAAATCTGCGCGTGGCGCCACGGGCATCCGCAGCGCCCCGACCCGGCCAAGCGACGTCCCGTTCGCAGCTTCCAGGATGAACGACGGTGCGCTGCCCTCGCCGATCGGCTTTTCCGGCGGAAGATCGTGCAGTGCCCAGACCATCGCGCCCGCGAACGTGAGCAATCCGAGCACCGCGAGGGCCGCGACTCCCCTGGCAAAACCGATCAGGACGCGACGCGGCGCGGCCGCGCGTTTCGCCGGCGGCGGCCGTTGTGTTTTTCTTTCGGCCAGGGCACGCAACGATCGCGCGCCTCGCTGCGCGAGCGCTGCAAGGTCGCTGCCGAGCGCGGCGATGAAAGCACGCCCCGCCGCACCGGTGCGCATCGCCTCCGGGGCGGACGTGCGCTCGCGCGGCGGCGCGTCATGGGCGCCGGCGGTCCGATCGGGACCCCGCGCGTCCGAGGGTGTTTCCGGCATGAGCGCTTCCCGATCCATCGCGATCGCGGGCCACGCGGAACGCTGGGCCCAGCCGATTAACGAGGATCGGCGCAGATGGTTTCCACCGCACCGGCGCGCGCGGCCAGCCGCCGAGGTTATCGGCCCTGCTGCGACAGATCGCGTAGGCCGCTAGTGCCGCGAACCCGAAGTTCGCACCACAATTGCGGCTGGTCCATTTGCGAACTTCGGGTTCAAATTCGATTCCGAAGTTCGCTACGGAGCGAGCCGCAAAATCAGGCAAACTTCGGAATCGGGACACTAGCCTCGCCGATAGGGATCGACCGGACGTCGGCGGGAGCGCTGCTCGACCATGATCAGGCCGATCACCAGTGCAAGGAGCAGAAGCGCGAGGCCGTGCAGGCCGGGAAAAATGAGCCAGAACACCAGCAGGGCGACGAGCGCCGCCGGTGCAAGGATCCACAGCAGCACGGCGCCGGCAATACCGGCCATCAGCAGCACGAACGGCAGGATGAGCAGCACCATTGCTGCAAGCATGAGGCCGAACAACAGCTCGATGAGGATCATCGGAACTCTCCCCGCGTCGGGTCGCCGCTCGTGGCGGACGCCCATATCGTCGCCGGTTAATATAGGTACGGCCGAGCGTGCCGCCAGCGGCGCATTGACGGCGCTTCGGCGTGCTTTCTATGCTCGGCCATGCGGTCGGTGGGCAGTTCCGCTCAAAGGCAGCAGCAAAATCGCATAGGTGCCCAGGGTCCTCGAGCGGACGCTGGCACCGTCACGGGGATGATCGTCCATGACCGCCACGGGTTTCGCCCACACCACTCGCTTTGCCCGCGACCTGCCGGCGCCGGCGCCGCGCTGGACCGGATTCGCCAAATACAACTTCATCGGCGGCCACAACGATCCGACCCGCATCCCGGCAACCGGGCTCGCGGACGCCGCCGCGACGGTATTAAAGCGTAACGGTGCAAATCTCGCGCTTTACAATTCGGACGGGCCGCAGGGCTTTCGCGCGCTACGCGAGTTCGTGGTCAACAAGGTCGCCGGCCGGGCTGGGATCAAATGCACGGCGGAAGACGTGATGATCACCGCAGGATCGGGCCAGGGTCTCGACCTCGTCAATCGCCTGCTGCTCGACCCCGGCGATACGGTCCTGGTCGAGGAGTTCTCGTATCAGGGCACGCTTTCCAAGCTGCGCCGCCTGCAGGCGAACATCGTGCCGGTGCCGCTCGACGACGACGGCCTGCGCCCCGACGCGCTCGCCGACATCCTCGGCGATCTCGGGCGAAAGAAAATCGTGCCGAAATTCATCTACACCATTCCGACCATTCAGAATCCCACCGGCTCGATCCTTCCGCTCGAGCGCCGGCGCGCGCTCATCGCGCTCGCGCGTCAATACGGCATGCCGATCTTCGAAGACGAGTGTTACGCCGATCTGCTGTGGAACGCCGACGCGCCCCCCTCGCTCTATGCGCTCGACCCGCGACAGGTGATCCACATCGGCTCGTTCTCCAAGACGTTGGCGCCGGCGCTGCGGCTCGGCTACGCGATCGCGGACTGGGAGGTCATGAGCCGGCTGGTGGCGCTCAAACGCGAGGCCGACAGCGGGACGGGCGCGGTCGAGCAGATGATGGTCGCAGAATATTTCGCGCCGAACTTCGCCCGGCACGTGGGCGAACTGACGCAAGTGTTGCGCGAGAAGCTCGACACCATGGTCGAGGCCCTGGAAAAGGAGTTCGGCACGTCAGTGGAGCGGTGGCGGCCGGAAGGCGGCATCTTTATGTGGATCAAGCTGCCCGACGCCGTCGACGTGCGAAAGCTGATCGAGCCGGCAGCCAAGGCCGGGATCGCGTTCAATCCCGGGCCGGACTGGGCATGCCAGCCGGAAGCGGCGACGTCGCACATGCGGCTGTGTTTTGCGCTGCCCTCGAAGAACGAGATTCGCGAGGGCGTCGCGGCGCTGGCGCGGGTCTGTTTCGAGCAGACCGGCATTCCGGCGCACAGCGCCAACGTCAGGCGCGCCGCATCGTCTTGAGGCGCGCGGATTGCGCGGTGCGCGCGACTAGCTCTGCGCAGACACTTCGCGCTGCTCCGGCAACACGACGCCGGCCGCGAGCGTGAACCAGCCGAGGAAGACATACCAAGCGGCGTTGCTCTGATTCATTCCCGGGATCGGAAGCTCGATCGGCAGCGCCGACAAAACTCCAATCATCGCCAGGCATCCGGCAATGACAAAGACCGCAAGATTAGGTGCGCGCATATGGGTGGCCCTCGGCTGCTTGTGTTCCTGCACCTTGAAGAGCACCCGTAATCGCCGCCTTAACAAAGTACCTGCGCTCGCCGAGCCCGGCCGTTCCTTTGCCTCAGCGTCAACACTTGAGTAATCCTTTGCATCAAATGTTTCCGATCCTACGACTGGCTGCCGGGCTTGCGGCTTTCATCCTCGGCGCGGGGTTCGCATCCGCCGAAGAGTGGCCGGTGCGGCCGGTCACCATGGTGGTTCCGTTTGCCGCCGGAGGCCCGGCCGACGCGGTCGGGCGCATCCTCGCGGCCGGTGTTTCCGACGCTTTAGGTCAAGAAGTCGTGGTCGAGAACGTCGGCGGCGGCGGCGGCATGCTCGGTGGTGCGCGCGTGGCGAAGGCCGCTCCCGACGGTTATCAGTTCGTGCTCGGCAACATGGGAACGCACGCGGCCAATCAGACGCTCTACAAGACGCCGCTCTATAATGCCGCCAACGATTTTGCGCCCGTCGCGCTGGTGGTGGAGACGCCGCTGCTGCTCCTCGCGCGCAAGGATTTGCCGGCCGACACGCTGCCGCAGTTCGCCGATTATGCGCGGGCGAACCAGGCGAAGATGCAGTTCGGCTCGGGCGGCGCGGGCTCCGCGAGCCATCTCGCGTGCCTGCTGGTCAACGGCGCAATCGGCATCAACGTCACCCACGTCCCCTATCGCGGCGCTGCCCCGGCGATGCAGGACCTGATCGCCGGCCGCATCGATTATCAATGCCCGGACAGTCCGACCTCGATTGCGCAGATCGAGAGCGGGACGATCAAGGCGATCGCGGTTCTCACGGCCGAGCGCTCGCCGCGCTTGCCGACGGTGCCGACCGCGCGGGAACAGGGCCGCGACATTGTTGCGTCGAACTGGTTCGCGGTCTTCTATCCGAAGGGCACGCCCGCGGCGATCGTCGAGAAGCTGCGGACTGCCATCGTCATGGCCATGGACACGCCCGCCACGCAGGCGCGCATGCGCGAGATCGGCGCCGAGCTGGTGGCCCCGGAGCGGCGCACGCCGGAGTATCTGCACGCGTTTGTGACAAGCGAGATCGCCAAATGGGCCGCACCGATCAAGGCGAGCGGCGCTATCATCGAGTAACGCCGATGCACATCAGAATGGCAGAAAATTTTCGCGCGGTTTTCTACGCGCCGTTCTACGGCACGCACGCGCTCGGCCTTTACGCGCGCGAAGGCCTCGACGTCGAGCTGATGAGTTTCTCCGCGCCGGGCGGCGGACCGACAGCGCTCGCGGAGGGAACCGCCGACATCACCTGGGGCGGGCCGCTGCGGGTGATGAAAGCGCACGACGACGACCCGGCGTCGTCTCTCGTCTGTTTCTGCGAGGTGGTCGGGCGCGATCCATTCTTTCTTGTCGGCACGGGCGATGCGCAAAGCTTCCGGCTCGAGCATTTGCCAAAGCTGAGATTCGCGACCGTCTCAGAAGTACCGACGCCGTGGCTCTGCCTTCAGCACGACCTGCGCGAACGCGGCGTCGACCCGGCGAAACTGGCGCGAACGACCGATCGTCCCATGGCGGAGAACCTCGCTGCGCTGCGAGACGGGCGGCTCGACGTCATTCAGGTATTCGAGCCTTACGCCTCGCTTGCCGTCAAGGCTGGCGCACAGGTTCTCTATGCCGCGAGCGCGCGCGGGCCGACTGTCTACACGACCTTCCTCGCCACGCGCGCCGGCATCGAGCGTCATCGCGACGCGTTCGCGGCGATCACGCGCGCGATGGGCGGGATGCAGGACTGGCTCGCTAAGGAGGGGGGAAAAGGCCTCGCCGAGGTGACGGCTCCGTTTTATACCGACGTAGAACCTGATGTTTTAAGGATGGCCCTGCAGCGGTACCACGACGCCGGGCTGTGGTCGGCCTCGACGGCCGTCTCGCGCGACGGATTTGCTCGGCTGGGCGAGAGCCTGCTCTCGGGCGGATATATTAAGCGCAAGCCGTCCTATGCTGACTGCGTCGATGAGGGCTTCGCGTGAGAATTGACCCTCCCGGCGGCTGCGGTTAAAACGAGTACGGCGATGGGAGCGCCCCGGTCCGATGGACCTGTCGTGGCAAGATAGCGCCGGTTCCTTCCTCGATACCTTGGGAACGGACCCAAGCAGCAGCTTGGCATCGTATGTCGATGGCGGGGGTGCCGCGCTTTGGTCGTCGCCCTACGATGGTGCGTCCCCGTCAGGTGCCGGTTCCTTGCTGTGGTCCGACCGCGGCGCGCCCTCCGACGACACCCCGGCTTTGAACTTCGCCACGGATGAGTCGATATCGCTGGCTCCCGACAGCACCCTGCCGGCGACGGGGCTGCTCTGGGCGAATTCCGGCAGCTACGCGCCGGTCTGGTCGGACAACAGCAGGTGGGCAGCCGACAGCGCTTATACCGACGGCACGCTCTCGCAGGCCGCCTCCACCGTGTCACCGCTGTGGCAGGCCGTCCAAAGCAACTTCGTAGACTCCGGCGGCGGGATGGCGCCCGTTTTCACGAGCGCGCTCAACGACGTTTCGCAAGTGCTGTGGACCGCCACCGGCGGCACCGGCCAGCAGCCGCTGCTGCCGCTCACGCCTGATCCGCTACTCGCCAGCCTTGGGGGCAGCAGCGTGCTTACGACGCCGTCTGTTTCGAGCCTCGCCCCGCAACAGCTTCTCTGGAGCGAGCCGCAAGGAACGCCGGCACTTGCCGGCTCGCCGACGATTGGAGCTGCGCCGGCAACGTTGACGAATTCGCTTGGCGGCCCGGTGGTATCGTCGAGCGGCCCGTTCAGTATGATGGCAACTCAGCCGCAGGCGACCGCGTAGATATCCTTGACCGGCCCCGGCACCGGCAGCGCCGCCCATGTGGCGCCGCCGTCCTGCGTGCCGAATACCTCGCCCTGATAACGCGCGCCGATATAGACCTGATCGGGATCGGTGGGATGCAGGCCGACCGACATGATCGTGCCGTGCACCTGCACCTTGTCGAAGCGGCGCCAAGTCTTGCCAGCGTCGTCGCTGCGGTAGAGCCCGCCGTCGTGGCTCGCGGCCGCCACGCTGAGCGCCGCGTACACGGTCTTCGGGTCCTGCGGTGACACGCGAACGTCGCGGCCGTAGGTGACCGGCGAGAACCGCTTCATCTCAAGATCCTGCCAGCTGCGCCCCTGATCAACGGTGCGGAACAGCCCCATGCGCACCGCCACAATCACCGCGTCCGGATCGGCCGGGCTGATGGCGATGGCGTGCCCGTCGAGCATGCCCTCGGCGAACGTGTCGCTGACGATTTTGCTTTTCAGATGGGCCAGTTCCGAGAGCCGAATCAAATCCGCGCTGCAGTCCTCCCAGGTCTCGCCGCCGTCGGTGGTGCGCATCACCCCGTTGACCTCGAGCGCGGCGTAAATCTCCTGCGGGCGGGCGGGGTGCTGCGCCATGCGCATGACGCGCGCAGCAAACGGCGCCTTCGCCCGCTCCTTCACACCGGGGGTCGGCAGTCGGCGCCAGCTCTTGCCGCCGTCCTCGCTGCGGTAGACGTCGACCGGCGAACCGCCCGCATAGATGCGGTCGGGATCGCTCGCATCGACGAGGAACGACCAGATCTGCTTGCCCCGGTCGGGGAATTCGGCGCGCACGAAGGTCGCGCCGCGATCGGTGCTGCGCCATACGCCGTCCGCGGTACCGGCGAAAACCACATCGGGACGGCGTGGATGCACGCGCACGGTGAAGGCCTCGAGGTCGGCGAGCGCGTGCTTCCACTCGCCCCCATTCGCCGATCGGCGGAACACGCCGACGCGGCCCGTCGCCTCGGGCCGGCCTACGTAACCTGCCACTGCCGCATAGATATTGGTCTGGGTTGCCATCGCGTCCTCCCGCTCGTCCGTTTTCGCCTTCTGCCGGCGCGACTCTACACCAGCCCGAGCGCGCGGTCAGGACGGCTTGAGGCGGCTCGCCCGGCCCTCCCAAGCGTCGATTTTCTCGGAGTGTTGCCCAAAGGTCACGCTCTTTCGGTCCGGCGTCTGGTATTGTCTGGCCCTATCGACGGATTCTCGTGAAGGGGGGTTCCCATGAATAAGCTTCTTATCGCAACCGCAGCGGTTGCGTTCGCGACGGTCAGCACCGCCGGTGCGGCCGATCTTCCAGTCAAGGCTCCGCCCATGGTGGCGGCAGCGCCCGTTGCGTCCTGGACCGGCTGCTACATCGGCGCCGGCGTCGGGTATGGCCTGTGGAATCAGGATGAGTCCGAGACTGCTTTCGGGCTGACGACCGGCACCTACACGAACGGCGGGCGCGGTTGGCTCGGCCGGGGGAGCGTGGGCTGCGACTACCAGTTCAACTCGAACTTCGTGGTCGGCGCCTTCGGCGACTACGACTGGATGAGCCTCAAGAGCAACGGGGCCACGAGCGCAGACTTCACTCCCGCCGGCGGTGGTGGACCGCCGGTTGCGGCCAACGAGAAGGAAACGGGAGCCTGGTACGCCGGTCTGCGCCTCGGCTATCTGCCGTACCCGAACCTGCTGACGTTCGTGTCCGGCGGCTGGACCGAGACTCGCTTCGATCAACGCGACTTCTTCAACCTTATCACCGGCACGCCGGTCGGCGTCTCTGCTCCCAGGACCGACTTCAACGGCTGGTTCATCGGCGGCGGCTACGAATACCGCCTGCCGTGGTGGCAGAACGTGACCTGGAAGACCGAATACCGGTTCTCCCAGTACCAGAATCAGGACGAAGCGGTGTTCGTAACCGCGACCGGCCTTCCGAACGGCACCATCTTGCACGACGAGAAGTTCGTGCAGACGGTCACCACCAGCCTGGTGTGGCGCTTCAACTTCGGCGGCCCGGTGGTCGCGCGCTACTAAAAGGTTAGGTCGGCGAAGCGTGCTTCCTCCCTTCGCCGATCGCCCCGCTCCTCCCGCGGGGCTCATTTGGGCCGCTCCTCGGAGCGGCCCTTCTTTTTTCGGGTGACAGATGACAGATGCTGACCTCGTGAAGTCGAGCGCATCAATCCGTCATCTGATGTCTGGCATCACTCGGCGTAATTCGTCGATCCACTTCTCGTGCATGTCGAGGCGATTCTCCTGCACAGCCAACGCCGTGAGCACGTCGCCGAGCTTCTTGATCTCGGTCTTGAGCTCACTGATCTCGGCAGCCTGACGCGCGGCCGCCGCGTCCTGCTTCTCGATCGCCGCGGTGATGGCCGAGTGAGTCTTGCCGAGCCGGTAGGCGACGGAAAAGCCGCCGCCGACGAGCGCGACGATCTCCACGAGGTGGAGGATCGTCTCGATCGAGATCGGCACGCCGTCGACTTGCATTTGTCGTTCCGCTTATTTTTTTCCGTCCTGGGCGCCGACCAGGCCGAAGCCGGCCGCGAACGCGCCGAGGTCGGCGTAAAGATGCGTCTGGTCGAAGTGGCCGGAGATGAGCATCTGCAGGATGTCGACGCACGCGAGCAGGATCGGGATCGCGCCGGCGGCGGTCGTTTTCCAGTTGACGAGGAAGGCGGGAATCTGCGGCGGGTTGGTATTGCCGGGCATGCTCATGGTCGTTTCTCCTTGCGAGGTTGCGAAACTCCAATCGACCGTGCCCTTGCCGTCGATGCCGACGGCTCTGGCGGTCGCGGGAGTGAGATCGATGCCGGCGCGGTTGGTCGGCCGGCCGCGCATGTCGGTGCCGGATTCGGCCTGCGGCCGCGTCCCGGTCTGCCAATAGGGATCGTTGGTGTTCCACGGGCCGACGTCGACGATCGGCACGGTCGCGCTGCCGGCGGGTCCGGTGATCGCGACCAGCGGCCGGGTGCCGGAAAAGTGAAACGGCAGCGCGCAACCGGGCTCCGCGTCGGTGATCACATGGCCGTCGTACGCGCTGGTGTTGCGGTCGGACGAGCCGCCGAACACGGTGGCGGTGATGCTCTTTTGGACGTTCGCCGGGACCGCAGCGCCGCCGCCCGGTGCGCCGACCGGCGGCGGGAGCAGCATGGCAAGCCCCGATGGTCCCGGCAGCGCGCCGGCGACTTCCGTCGGGATGAGCGTGAAGGTCTGCAGCGCGGCGATCGCGGCGTCGATCTCGGCGCGGGCGATCAGCAGCGTCGCAAGCTGACCCGCCCGGAACTGGTCGATCTCGGCCGGAATCGTGGTCTTCGTGACCAGCATGCGGCGCAGCAGCAGCCCGGCGAGTTCTTCGCCGAGGTCGAGAATGGAGGTGGGGG
>Ga0153928_1000940_pt1 | contig 13722 bp, 12 predicted proteins | sample TSNJ012MetaG_FD_106656 | JGI IMG/M metagenome (GOLD analysis project Ga0153928, IMG submission 106656) | Attine ant fungus gardens microbial communities from New Jersey, USA - TSNJ012 MetaG | ecosystem: Host-associated > Fungi > Mycelium > Unclassified | place: USA: New Jersey, Wharton State... | reverse complement strand
TGCGCCCAGCTAAAGCGTGATGGCTTTTCTTCGAATCGCCATCCCGCTTTAGGTTATTGCTGGAGCATGATGTTTTCCGAAAACCGGTACCCACTTTTCGGCATCATGCTCTAAACCGAGCCGCCCTAGGGATTACCCGGTCGCTCCAGCCCATCGAGCGAGGAACGCAGTTCGTCGAGCTCCTGCCCGAACCCGGCCCAGTCGCCGGCCTTGAGGCGCTCGAGCGCGCGGTTGTAATGGCCGAGCGCCGCATGGGCGCGGTCGCGTTCGATCGCCGCCGACGCGGCGCCCGCGGGTGCTTGCGCGAGGGGCACCGCAGCTGGCTGACGGAACAGCGCGCCGAGCGCGTCCGCGAGCGTCTCCTCCATTACGACGTGATCGCCGTAAGCGGCGATCACGCGCTTGAGCTCGGGCAATTGGCCGCTCTCCGCGCGCAGGTAGAGCGGAGAGACGTAGAGGATCGAGTTCTCGATCGGGATCACGATCAAATGGCCGCGGATCACCCGCGAGCCCATCTGGTTCCACAGCGAGAGTTGCTGGGAAATCTCGGTGTTCTGGTTGATCCGCGCCTCGATCTGGAACGGCCCGTACACCAGCTTGTCCTTGGGAAATTCGTAGACGATCAGCTTGCCGTAATCGGGCGGGTCGCACCGCGCCGCGAGCCAGGCAATCATGTTCTGGCGCTGGCTCGGCACCATCGGCAGCATCAAAAAGAATTGCGCTTGCGATTCGCCGGGCAGGCGCATGATGATGTAGTATGGGATCATCGCGGCGTTGGGCCCGCCTTCCGCCTGGCGCGGAAACTGCCACAGGTCCTCGCGATTATAGAACACGCCCGGGCTGTCCATGTGATAGGCGCGGTAGATCTGCGCCTGGATGCGGAACAGATCCTCGGGATAGCGAATGTGCTTCTGCAATTCAGGCGGCATCTGCGCGAGCGGCTTGAACAGGCCGGGAAAGATGCGCCCGTAACTCGCAGCGACCGGGTCGGCGGCGTCGGCGAGATAGAAGTCGATCGCGCCGTTGTAGGCGTCGATGACGATTTTCACCGCGTTGCGGATGTAGTTGAGGCTGCGGTCGGGGGTGAGCTGCGCATAAGGGAAGTTCGCGCTTGTCGTATAGGCGTCCTGAATCCAGTAGAGCCGGCCATCGACGATCGCCATGTACGGGTCATGGTCGAGGCGGAGGAACGGAGCGATCATGCGCGCGCGTTCCTGGATGTTGCGGCGGAACGCGATGTGGCTGTCGCCGGCGATGTAACCGCTGATCAATATGTTGAGGTCCTCGAAATACCAGGCGAACAGCAAGCGGCGCAGCAGACTGCCCACGCGGACGCCGCCGCTTCCGGCGTAGCTCGCGTACGCGTTGTCGGCGCCGTTGGGATAATCGAACTCGGGCGTGCTGCCCTTGACGATCACGTAATCGTTCGTCTCTTCGCCGAAATAGATGCGCGGCTGCGTCACCGGCGGCCCGCCGGTCGCCTCCGGCGGAATGTTCTGCAGATAGAAAATCGGCAACCCCTCCCCGGTCTTGCGGGTCACCGGGCTCATCACGACGCCGTTGCCATGCGTGAACAGCACGTGGCGGTTGACCCAGGTCTGCGCGTTCGACGGCAGCAGCGCGCCCACGAGCTCGCGCGCCGAGAGCATCACCGCCTGATAGGTCCCGCTGAGCCAATAACGGTCGATGTCGACGTCGTGAAACCGATAATAGGTCCTGATCTCCTGCATCTGGCTGTAGGTGTCCATCAGCGGCTGCCAGTCCCACAGGCGGATGTTGTCGATGGTGGCGCGATTGGCAGCTAGCACTTGCGCGTTGAGGCTTTGGTCCACCGCAAACGGCTTCACGGTGATCTGATGGAGGTTGTAGGCCTGTTGGGTGAGCGCGATGTTGTTTTTCAGGTATGGCGTCTCCAGCAACAGCTCGTTCGGCTTGACGTAAATGCGCTGGAACACGGCCGGAACGAGCCCGCCCAGCACCAGGGACGTGACGATGAGCGTCGCCACGGCTGCCGCCGGCAGGCGCCAGCTGCGCCGGCGCAGGTTCTCGAAGCACGCGAGCGCGCCGGCCGCCGCGACCAGCATCAACAGCCACAGCACGGGCAATTGCACGTGCACGTCGGTATAGCTCGCGCCGACCACGACGCCGTTGTCGTCGTAGAGCAGATGAAAGCGGTCGAGCCAGTAAGAGAACGCTTTTACTGCCAGCAGGAGCCCGAGCAGCACCGAGCCGTGGGCTATGGCCGGCCGAGAGACGAAGGGACGCTGGCTGTCCAAGACGATGTCGCCTTCGAGCCAGTACGCTGCGGCGGCAAACACGGCGCCAAACAGCAACGTGATGAACAGCCAGTTCTTGATCGCCACATAAGCCGGAAGGACGAAGAGATAAAAGCCGACATCCTTCCCGTAGACCGGATCGTTCTGCCCATAGGGGACATGGTAGAGCGCGCGCAGGAACACGTCCCAGTTGGGGACTTCGGCGGCGGCGATGACGGCCGCGACGATCGCCGCGAGCACCGCGACGAGTACCTGACGCGGCACATGGCGCCGCACGAACTGCAAGGCATCGGGCAGCGTCCCGGGCGCAACCGACTCCCAATCGAACGGCGCCGGCTGCCACGGCGAGCGCCCAACCGCAAAGCGGAACGCAAGTGCGCCGTTCGCCCACAGCACCAGCGCCGATCCTACGAAGGCGGCAGCGAAGACGGCGGACTGGGCGGCGAGCGTCGTCCAAAACACGCCGACGTAGCCGACCTCGCGGAACCACAGGAGGTCGACGAAAAAATCGCCGGCGAGGCCGAGCAGGATGAGGCCGGCCACCAGCACGATCGCCGCAAGCAGGATCGCTCCGATGAGGCCTCTGCGCATCCTGATCGCCTCACTAGTGCCGCGAACCCGAAGTTCGCATCGCCATTGCCGAGAGTCCGATTGCGAACTTCGGGTTCAAAGCGGCACTAGAATCATAGAGTTGCTAGTGTCCTTCGATTCCGAAGTTCGCTTCATAGCGTGCGGCAAACTCAAGCGAACTTCGGAATCGGGACACTAGGCGGCCTGCATCAGCCGCGCTGCAAGCCACGCGATCATCATCCTACCAGGGCGCGCGCCAGCCCCGGAAGCCACGCCTGTGTTGCTACCCGCTGCGGCGCCGGTGCGGTTGATCCGGCGCGCGCGCTGGCCGACAATGCGGGTTTGACGAGCGGGATGACTTTCTTCGAATGGTCATCCCGCTCTAGGTTATTGCTGGAGCATGATCTTTTCCGAAAACCGGTACCCACTTTTCGGGATCATGCTCTGGGGAATGGGCCGTGGACGCGCGATTCTGGCTGCTGCAGACATTCAACGGCCTTTCCTATGGCGCCCTGCTGTTCCTTCTGGGCAGCGGCCTGTCCCTCATTTTTGGGGTTATGCGCATCGTCAATCTGGCGCACGGCGCCTACTTCCTCCTCGGCGGCTACGTCGCGCTCTCGGTCATCTGGTCGACCGGCTCGTGGGCCCTGGCGCTGCCAGCGGCGGCCCTCGCCATCGCGCTCGTCGGCCTCGTGATGGAGCGCATTTTCCTCCGGCCGCTCGGCTTCGATCCGCTGCGCCAGGTGCTGCTCACGGTCGGCTTCGCCTTCCTGTTCCAGCAGGGCGCACTCGACATCTGGGGCGGGGACAACATGGACATCACGCCACCCGCGGAGCTCACCCGAAGCATCGTCCTCGCCGGCCTCCATCTGCCGGTCTACCGTATCTTCATGATCGGGCTTGCGGCGGTGATCGGGGTCGCGCTGTGGCTGGCGATGGAAAAGACCCGCATGGGCGCGGCGGTGCGCGCGACTGTGGACGATGCCGAGATGGCGAGTGGGATCGGCATCGACACCTCGCGCATTTCGATGTTCATCTTCGCCCTCGGCTCCGCGCTCGCCGCGCTCGGCGGCGTGATCGGCGGCGCCTTCCTCGGCGTCTATCCCGGGCTCGACTTCCAGATCCTGCCGATCGCGTTTGCGGTGGTGATCATCGGCGGGATGGGAAGCCTCACGGGCGCGGCGGTCGGCGCGCTCATCGTCGGGCTCGCCGACAACTTCGGCAAGGCGCTGTTTCCCGAGGTCTCTTATTTCACGCTCTACGCCCCGATGGCTCTGCTGCTGGCGGTCAAGCCGACCGGCCTGTTCGGGCGCGAGTGACCATGACGGGCATGACCAACCGGCGCAAGCTGCTGGCCGCCGTGACCGTTCTCATCATCGTGCTCGTGGTGACGCCCCACGCCGGCCCGTTCCTCACCTTGCTGATCACGCGCGCGCTGGTGTTTGCAATCCTCGCCATGAGCCTCGACATCCTGCTCGGCTTCACCGGGCTCGCCTCGCTCGGCCAGGCGGCGTATCTGGGTGTAGGCGCGTATCTGACCGCGATCCTCGCCACCCGCTATCAGTTCGGTCTGGGATGGAGCTTTTGGACGGTGATCGTGCTCGGAGCGCTCGCCGGCGCGGCAACGGCGGCGCTGTTCGGGCTCATCGCCATCCGAGCGACCGGCGTTTATTTCCTGATGATCACGCTTGCGCTCGGCCAATGCGTATGGGGGCTTGCCTACCGGTGGAACTCGCTGACCGGCGGCGACAACGGTCTCAACCTGCCGGGCCGGCCCACGTTCGGCATCGCCATGACGGACGATCTGAGCTGGTTTTATCTGGTATTCGCCTTCTTCGTCGCGTCGCTCGGTCTGCTCTATCTCCTGGTGCTCTCGCCGTTCGGACGCAGCCTCGAAGGCATTCGCGAGCGGGAAGTGCGCATGCGCATTCTCGGCTACAATACCTGGCTGCACAAATACATCGCCTTCGTCATCGCCGGCGCCTTCGGCGGGCTTGCCGGGGTGCTGTGGGCGACCACCAACGGCCAAGTATCGCCCGAAGACGTGGTGCTGACGACCTCCGTCGACGCGCTCCTCATGGTCGTGCTGGGCGGCTCCGGCACGCTTGTTGGGGGCGCCATCGGCGCGGCCGTCGTTCTGTTGATGAGAGAATACCTGAGCACGCTGGTGCCGTGGTGGCAGTACGCCCTGGGCGGCGTCTACGTGCTGACCATCCTTTACCTGCCGGGTGGACTGATGAGCATTCCGGCGCGCGTTCGCCAATGGCGCACGCGGGAGACGGGAGCGGCCGGCCTCGCGGCGGTGCCGCAATAGAAGAACGGGAGCGACAATGAGCAACGGAGCGGGAACGATGAAGACTTTGGGAGTGATCGGCGCTGCAGCGGCGGCGTGCTTCGCACTGACGACACCGGGCGCAAGCCCAGCGGCGGCCGACGAGTTGCGCATCGGATTTCTGGCGCCGATGACCGGGCCGTTCGCGCAAGTCGGCAAAGACATGGTCAACGGCTTCGAAATGTATCTCGAGGAGACGAAGAACAATTTCGGCGGCGCCCCCGTGAAATTCATCGTCGAGGACGAACAGGCGAAACCGCCGGTCAGCGTGCTCAAGGCCGAGAAGCTGATCCGCCAGGATAAAGTGCACATGTTCGTCGGTGGTGTCCTGGCCTCGACCGGCTACGCCCTCGCTCCGGTTTCGACCCGCGAAAAGACGGTCTACATCCCGTCGATCCCGGCGGCCGACGATTTGACCCAGCGCGACAGCAGCAAATATCCCTATTTGATCCGAACCGGATGGTCGAGTTCGCAACCCGTGCATCCGTTCGGCCAATGGGCCTGCGAGCAGGGATACAAAAAGATCGCGGTCATCGCCGCCGACTACGCCTTCGGCTATGAGACCGTCGGCGGCTTCCAGAAGTCGTTCGAGGACTGCGGCGGCAAGATCATCCAGAAAATCTGGCCCCCGCTCGGCACTATCGACTTCGGCCCGTTCATACCGACCATCAAGCAGGACGCCGACGCGATCTTCACGTTGATGGTCGGACCCATGTCGTTGCAATTCCCCAAGCAGCTGGCGGCCGCCGGCAACACCAAGCCGGTCATCGGCGGCGGTACGAGCTATGACGAGTTCTCGCTCCCGTTTATGGGCGACGAAGTCATCGGTCACGTGTCGGCCTTGCAATACAGCGCCGCGCTCGACACGCCGAAAAACGCCGCTTTCGTGAAGGCTTATCGCGCGAAATACGGCAAGGTTCCGTCCTATTTCTCGGAGAGCAACTACACGACCGCCCAGCTCATCGATGACGTGATGAAAAAGACCGGCGGCACGTGGCCGGGGCCGGAGCAGTTCGTTGCCGCGATGGCGAGCCTCAAGATCGATGCGGTGCGCGGCCCCGTCTCGTTCGACGAGTTGCGCAACCCGGTGCAGAACATCTACGTGAAAAAAGTAGAGAAGAAAAAGATGTTCGGCTACGACAAGGACGAGCTGTGGAACACGGTGATCAAAACCTATCCGGCGGTCGGGCAGTTCTGGACCTACGGCAAGGACGCGTTCCTTAAGCAGCCGGTCTACAGCCGCGACTTTCCGCCGTGCAAATATTGCGAGTAACAGACGACAGAGGACGGACGACAGAGGACGGATCGCCAATGTCGCGGTTCACCCTTTTCTGTCGTCCGTCGTCCGTCGTCCGGTTGTCCGTCCGTCCTCTGTCATCTGACTTCCCATGCAGCCCGCTCTCGAGCTCAAAGGCCTGAGCAAGAGCTTCGGCGGCTTGCGCGCGGTGCGCGGGGTCGACCTCGTGGTCCTGCCCGGTGACCGCAAGGCGGTGATCGGGCCGAACGGCGCCGGCAAGACCACGCTGTTCAATCTCATCACCGGCATCCTCACCGCGACCTCGGGCGAGGTGCTGCTCTTCGGCCGCGACGTGACCCGATGGCCGAGCCATCGCCGCGCGGCGCTCGGAATGGCGCGCACGTTCCAGGTCACGAGCCTGTTTCCTCGCCTCACCGTGCTCGACAACGTGCTGCTGGCGATCGAAGGCTTGCGCCGGACGAAATTCGTGATGTGGCGTCCCCTCGCCTCCTATCGCGACGTGCAGGAGAAGGCGCATCGACTGCTTGCCGAGGCCGGGTTTCTCGATCGCCGCGACGTCGAGGTGCGCTACCTTTCGCACGGCGAGCAGCGCCAACTCGAAATCGTGGTCGGGCTCGCGGCCGATCCGAAGATCCTGCTGCTCGACGAGCCGGCGGCGGGCCTGTCCTCGGGGGAATCCGCCGAGATGGCGAAGTTCCTCGCCCGGCTCGACCGCAGCCTCGCCATTCTCCTGATCGAGCACGACATGGACGTTGTGTTCGACGTCGCCGACCAGATTTCCGTGCTGCATTTCGGAGAGGTGGTCGAGACGGGCGCGTCGGAGTACATCCGCGCCAGCCAGAAGGTGCAGGAAATCTATCTCGGAACCGGCTAGAGCGTGTCCCGATCCTTCGGAGTCGGGACAAGCTCTAGAATCTTTGAGTGGCGCATGTTCTTATCGGCGAACCCGGTACCCACTTCGCCGGAACATGCGCTCCATGGCGATCCTCGAAGTCCACGACATCCACACGTTCTACGGCGAAGCCTATGTGCTCCAAGGGCTCTCGCTCACCCTCGAGCAAGGCCAGATTCTCGGGCTGCTCGGCCGCAACGGGGTCGGCAAGACGACGCTGGTGAACTCGATCGTCGGCTTCAATCCGCCCCGCCGCGGCAAGATCATTTTCAAGGGCACCGACATCAGCCACGTGTCCTCGTTCGAGACCGTGCGCGGCGGCATGGGCCTGGTGCCGCAGGGCCGGCGCGTCTTTCCCTCGCTCAGCGTCGAGGAGAACCTGCTGGTGGCGGCGCGCGGCATCGAGCGCCATGGGTGGAACCTGGAGCGGGTCTACGCGCTCTTTCCACGCCTGCGCGAACGTCGCGCCCAGCGCGCGCGCTCGCTTTCGGGCGGCGAGCAGCAGATGCTCGCCATCGGCCGCGGCCTGATGACCAACCCGGACTGCCTGATCATGGACGAGCCCTCCGAGGGGCTCGCCCCGATCATCATCCAGGGGGTGTGGGAGGCGATCGGGAAGCTCAAGCAGGAGGGTCTCTCGATCCTCCTGGTCGAGCAGAACGCCTCGCTCGCCCTCAAGCTCGTCGACTATGTGCACGTGATGAGCAAGGGCCAGGTGGTCTATTCGGCCCGCCCGGACGAGCTATGGGCGAATGAGCGGGTGAAATCGAGCTACCTTGGGATCTGACCCCTCGCCGCCCTTGTGTCGCCGCTGCCACACCGGGGCGTAGATTCTTGATTAAGCGCGTTTTTTCTCCGTTTCCCGGTATCCGCAGGGCGGCAAAGTGCGCTAGCATCCCGCCGGGGGCTTTGGCCAGTGTCTCGATTCCGAAGTTCGCCCAACATTGCAGCACGTTTTGAAGCGAACTTGGGAATCGAGGACACTGGAAAACCTATGACTCTAGTGCCGCTTTGAACCCGAAGTTCGCATCCCTACCCCGCCGCAAGCTGTGCGAACTTCGGGTTCGCGGCACTAGTGCCAATCGCCGGGGTCAGCGTCGCTCGGTCATGTGCTGGGTTCCAACGTTCCGCGTTGCGCTCGCGCTCATTGCCGGCGCATTCGCGCTTACCGCTTGCGGCGGCGTCGAGCTGAGCGGGTGGAACGTATTCGACAAGTCGAGTGACGCTTGGAAGGTCGATCCGAACAAATATCCGATCGAGTACAAGAACGAACTGCTCAAATTTCTGCGTACCGACTTGTCCGACCCCTCCGGTGTTCGCAGCGCCTTCATCACGGACCCGACGCTCATCCAATTCGGCAACGAAAACCGATATGCGGTCTGCCTGCGCTACAACGCGCGTGACTCCGGCGGCCAGTATCAAGGCACCAAAGATAGAATCGCGATTTTCTACGGCGCGCAGATCAATCAGGTCCGCGATGCAACCAAAGAGGAATGCAGCACCGCCGTCTTTCGCCCGTTTCCCGAACTCGAAGCGATGAAGCGCCTCGACGGGAAGTGAGGTCCTTAAGGCGTATTACCCTCGGGCATCGCGGTGCGATCCATCACCTCGGATGGGTGGGCGCAAAGCGTGACGACCTGCGGGCAACGCCGGCACGCGGCGCCGCCTTCCTGATGGAACCAACGACAATCCCGGCGGACGTGGCAGGCCGGGAGGTCCTCCGTCACGACGGGAAGATTTGCCACGATGCGCGTCGCCAGACGGCAGTTGATCCCGTCGAAATGGACGCAGGATTTCTCCTGGCAGGCGGCGGCAAACCGCATCACCTGCGTCGCCGGAACGGGCTTCGCGACGGCCAGCAGCTCCGGGCTCACGGGGACGGGCCGCTGTATCCACGCGACCCGCGGTTCGTCCGCCGTTCCGCCGACGACTCCGAACGCCACGGCGCCCGGCATGTCGGGCTGCGCGCTCGGGCACAGCACCGGTCGGGTATCCCCGCTCACGGGGAGTGCCTTATTTCACTGATTTCAGCGCGTGGATGTAGCCGCAAAGGCGCGGTGGCAGAGCGGCCGGAGCGGCGCCCGCTTGCCCGCCGGCGAGCGGTACGACCGATGGCGTGCCGCCTCCAAGCGCCTTGGCGACCTCGCCGGCATTTTCGATCGTGGCGATTTGGTCGGGCGCGATGAAGCCGATCCAGAGCCTGTCGATGCCGGCCAAGCCCTTTTGCTGAAGAACCTGCTGGACGGCGCTTTCAACCGCGGCGGTAACTTCATTCAGCGGGATGCGGGGCGGAGCCATGGTGAATTCCTCCCTTTTGTCACAATTGTCACAATTTGAACAAGTATTTCAGCAGCAGCGTTCCGAAGGTAGCACGCAACTACCTCCCATCGCAAGCCGGAAGTGCTCGTCTGCAAACGGAACGCCCCGGGTTTTCACCCGGGGCGCACACGCGAAGTGGTCAGTTCACAAACAGCCAACGTGGCGACGTCTACACGAGCTTGACGTGCTTGAGCGGCAGGCTGCGCACCGGTTTGCCGGTCGCGGCGAAAATCGCGTTGAGTACGGACGGCGTGACCACGCAAATAGTCGGCTCGCCCACGCCGCCCCAGAACTCGTAGGACGGTACCAGCACGGTTTCGACCTTGGGCATCTCGGCGAGCCGCATGATCTCATACGTGTCGAAGTTGAGCGAAGTCATGCGCCCGTTCTCGACGGGGCACTCGCCGTAGAGCGCCGCGGTGAGGCCATAGGCGACCGAGCCTTCGATTTGCGCAGCGACCTGGTCGGGATTGACTACGTGACCGCAATCGAGCGCCAGCACCATCCGGTGCACCTTGAGCTTACCGGCCTCGCTCACCGAGACCTCGGCGACCGCCGCCGAGTAGCTCGCGTAGCCCATGAATTGCGCGACGCCGCGATGGACGCCGGCCGGCAACGGCGTGCCCCAGCCGGCCTTCTCCGCCACCGCGTCGAGCACCGCGAGATGGCGCGGATGGTTCGTCATCAGCGCGCGGCGGAACGCGACGGAATCCTTGCCGGCCGCGCGCGCCACCTCCTCGATGAAGCACTCCATATAGACGGCGTTCTGATTGGTGTTGACGCCTCGCCACGGGCCGACCGGCACATGGGTGTTGCGCATGACGTATTCGATCGCGAGGTTCGGCGCGTCATAGCCGAGCTGCGCGTCGCCAGGCTGCTCCGACAGGCCTTGCAGCTGACGTTCGTCTTTCCCGCCTTTGATCTGGCCGGGCGAGAGCCACGCGTTGATCGACTGCCCCGACACGCGCACATAGAGCCCGACGAGGTTGCCGTCGGCATCGAGACCGGCCGACATCTTGCACACGGAAATGGGTCGATAGAAATCGTGCGCCATGTCCTCTTCGCGCGTCCAGATCAGCTTCACCGGAACGCCCGGAAACTCTTTGGCGATGGCGACGACCTGATGCACGTAGTCCTGGGTGCCGCCGCGCCGGCCGAAGCCGCCGCCGAGGTCGTGACGATAGACTTCACAGTTTGCGAGCGGCACGCCCGACGCCTCCGAGAGCGCCGCAAGCGAAGCCTCGGCATTCTGCGTCGGCACCCAGGCCTCGGCCTTGTCAGCCGTTATGCGTGCCGTCGCGTTCATCGGCTCCATGGTGGCGTGAGCGAGGAACGGGGTCGAATAGACCGCCTCGACCTTTTTCGCCGCCTCCGCGATCGCCTTGAGCGGATCGCCGTTCTGCCGCCCGCCGTTGGTGGTCTCGGCGGTCAGGCCGTCCTTGAGGTGCTCGGCGATGGTCGCGCTCGACTGGGCGGCGCCGGGTCCCTCGTCCCAGACGATCGGCAGCGCATCGAGCGCCGCCTTGGCGTGCCACCAACTATCGGCGACCACCGCAACGGCGCTGTCCTTCACTTTCACGGCGCGCTTCACGCCGGGCATCCCGATGATCTTGCTTTCGTCGTAGCTTGAGATCTTGCCGCCGTAGACCGGACAATCCTTGATCGCCGCGCCCAGCATGCCGGGCAGCTTCACGTCGATCGCGTACATCTTGCTGCCGTCGAGCTTGCCCGCCGTGTCGAGCCGCTTCATCGGCTTGCCGGCGATCTTCCAGCTCTTCGGATCCTTGAGCGCGATGGCCTTCGGATCGGGCGGGGTGAGCTTGGCCGCGGCCGCGGCGACCTTGCCGTAGCTCGTGCTGCGGTTCGACCCCGCGTGGGTGATGACGCCCTCGGCGACCGTGAGTTCTGCAACCGGCACCTTCCAATCGTCGGCCGCCGCTTCCAGCAGCATCATGCGGGCAGCGGCGCCGCCGCGGCGCACGTAGTCCTGCGACGTGCGGATGCCGCGGCTGCCGCCGGTTCCCATCTCGCCCCAGGCGCGCTTGCTCGCGAGATTGCGGCCGGGAGTGATCTGCTCGACGGCGACCTTCTTCCAGTCGCATTCGAGTTCTTCGGCCACCAGCTGGGCGAGGCCCGTGATCGTCCCCTGCCCCATCTCGGAACGCGCGATGCGGATCACGCACGTATCGTCCGGCTTCACCGCGACCCAGATGTTGACCTCGTTGGCAAGTGCCGTGCTTTCCGCCGACGCCGGCGGCGCGAACGGGACGGCGAAGCTGAGCGCGAGCCCGCCGCCTGCGGCCGCGGAGCCGACCACGAAGGCGCGACGGGAAACTTTTCCAGTGCTGGTCATGGCTGGCCTCCTCACGCGCGCCGGCGCTGCGCAGGCGCGACCGAGCCGCTGCCCGTGCCCATGCCGGCCGCCATGTGCACGGCCGCCCGGATGCGCTGATAAGTGCCGCAGCGGCAGATGTTGGTCATCGCCTCGTCGATGTCGCGGTCGGTGGGCTTCGGCGTTTTCCTAAGCAGGGCAGCGGCGGCCATGATCTGCCCCGACTGGCAGTAGCCGCATTGGGGCACGTCGATCGCGAGCCACGCTTTCTGCACCGGGTGCGAGCCGTTGCGCGAGAGACCCTCGATGGTGACGATCTTGTCGCTCGGCTTCACGTCGCCGAGGCGGATCGAACAGGAGCGCTGCACTTCGCCGTTGATGTGGACCGAGCAGGCGCCGCACTGGGCGACGCCGCAGCCGTATTTCGTGCCGGTCAACCCGACCTGCTCGCGGATCACCCACAGGAGCGGCATATCGGGCTCCCCCTGCACTTCGCGAACCTTGCCGTTGACGTTGAGCTTGGCCATGAGGGTCCTCTCGCGCGCACCTCGGCGAACCGCGTCGCCGGCCCCGATGCTTCATGGAAGAATTGCGGGCAAATGATACCGCATGGGCTGGGGCGTGCCTACGCCGTTTGGACGGCCCTGCTATGCACGCTTGGCCAGAGCAGCCCGATGAACGGAGGGGCCGCGCGTTCTTCGATGATCTCTGATGTCGTCGCCGAGCCTACTCCGCGGGCAAAACGCGCCACTTTCTCCTGATATCCCGTCCCGGCGAAACTATGGACGCGGAAGTGTCCGCTCATCCGCGAGGGGGCTTGCGGGCCGCACCTATGCTTCCCATATGGACGCGAACGGCGTTGAGCCTCAAGGTTCCGCCGTTTGGACGACCAGGATGAAGGTGACGCCGGATGTACGCGCACCTTTCGTTCTGGTCGTTGCGCTTTTTGCCCTCTGCTTCCCCAGACCGCTGACGCGCGATAAGGTTCTCCGCCGCACATTCCGGCTGCCCGCCTCGTGTGGCGTCACCGGAGGACCCTCATGACCGCAGCGTGGCTTCGTCTGATCGGATTCGTCGTTGCATCGTGCCTGCCGCTCGCAACCGCGCACGCAGTCGAGCTCAATCCGGCAGCGGTGATCTATCAGTTGCCTGACCAGATCAAATGGAAAGACACGGGTTCCGGGGCGATGAACGCCGTTCTCACAGGCGATCCGAACAAGCCCGGATTCTATGCCGTGATGGTCAAATGGCTGCCCGGCAACTTCAGCCGCCCGCATTTCCACCCGAACGACCGCTTCATCACCGTGCTCAAGGGCACATGGTGGGTCGGCACCGGCACCAAGTTCGACATCAGCCAGACCGTGCCCATGCCGGCGGGCAGCTTCGTGACCCATTTCGGCAAGCAGATTCACTGGGACGGCGCCAAGGACGAAGAGGCTGTGTTGCTGATCGTCGGCGAAGGCCCGGCGACCACGACGCGGGTGCCGTTCGAGGAGGTGAAGTAACTTAGGGCCGCGAAACCGAAGTTTGCATGGTCGTCCAGAAAAATTGGGCGAACTTCGGAATCGGGACTCTAGCTTGCCGCAAAGTGGCGTCCGGGTATACCTTCCAGCCAATCACTGTCCGTAGCGGGTCATTTGTCCGCCTTTTGTAGCGCGTGAGTTGTCCGCCAAGTTCGCTGCTTGTTCTTGGGGGGGCAGCGATGCGGCGGTCGACGGCGCTATGGGAGGTTTTTGTGACGCG
>Ga0153928_1000939_pt1 | contig 13722 bp, 11 predicted proteins | sample TSNJ012MetaG_FD_106656 | JGI IMG/M metagenome (GOLD analysis project Ga0153928, IMG submission 106656) | Attine ant fungus gardens microbial communities from New Jersey, USA - TSNJ012 MetaG | ecosystem: Host-associated > Fungi > Mycelium > Unclassified | place: USA: New Jersey, Wharton State... | reverse complement strand
GTCTTTCCGTTTGCTTCTCTGCTTTCTTTCCTGTATCAGTACCGGCAATTCTCTGGCATCCGGATGTCAATATCAGCAGACAGGCCAATGACAAGAATAGAACAAGTTTCTTGAAAATTTTTCTCATTGAATCTCCTCCTTCCTTCATGTTCAAACAATCTTAGTTTAACACATGTTGGGATTAATCTCTACTATGTTTTACTGCATCCAGTCCACCCCAGCTTAATCATCTTACTGGTCCCCAGTCCAGGTGGATTTCGGGACTCCCACCCTTTAGAACATGCGCCCGCCGGGCGCACAACAAATCGGCAGAGTAAACACTCTGCCGATAATTAATTATATACAATACACCTATGAAATTAAGTCTTTAAAAACTTGTGTGAAATCATTAAGTTTTGCTGTCACAATATCAATACAGTCCATCTGCACATCAATCAACTTTTCTGTGCTATCCTTCCTGCACACTTTTCTAAAAAACGAATCATTTCCCCAACCTGCATCACATTCACAGGTTCTTTTTACTTCTTCAAGCTTCTTCTCACACCTCTTATGAAAATCCACTAATTTGTCAGGATAATAATCGGTAAACTGAACTTTGGACTTGAGCGGAGCACAATAAATAGGCGCTTCTATTGTGGTATCCACAAAAAAATATCACTATTAATTCCTTTTGCATTAAAATACTCTTCTAAGTACAATGACAATCTTTTATATAGGTTGAAATCTTCAGTGTAAACAGCAATATCTATATCACTTTTCCCTTCCATGTATTGAGTGGTAAGATAACTGCCAAAAACAAACACATTATAATTATCATTTCCAAACTGCAGCTCTATATCTCTTTGAAGTTTTAACAATCCATGTAAACGTGTTTTTGCTTCTTCAACCTTATTTACTGCTTCCATCAAGATTCCTCCTCTCTCTGTATCTTAGTTCCCTACAAGAAATATTATATGTTATTCACGGACAACTTACAACTTCTTTCTTTTATTTTGGCGCATCCACCAGAAAAATATTGCAGTGTTCCTCATCCGTATCGGCCGCATATAAAATCATCTTACCATCCCAGCTAAAGGTTGGATGACAGTGAGAGCGCTGATAAAGCCATGTGGTATTGTGGCTGGCAAGAACTGTAATTTCTGGCTTTCCTTCGCCTTCCACAGGACGGATTACTACCAAATTTTCCACTTCATCACCTGCGAACAGCGTATTGTCATTGTTTGCTATATAGTGATTGCAGTAAAACGGCATTACGATTTTCTTAAATACCTTCCCGTCCTTATAGGCGAAGCCAAAATAAGGCACCTGGCCGGTGTGAGATTCTGTCGCAATCACCTGAGTTTTGCTGAAGGATATCGTTCCGTCGTGACCGGCTCTGCGGTTATCAAACATGATATTGCCGTCTCTGGTCCAGATCTCATGTCCCACACAGTCATCTTCTGTCTGTCTGAAGCAGGGAATTACAACCCCCGTATTCATATCAAGGATCCAGATTCTCTGATGCACATAATTCCATGGTCCTTCATGGCAGAACATTGCCGTAGAACTGTCGTCCGGCGAAAACTGAAAGTGGGAAAGCCAGTGGGTATCTTTAAAAACATCTCTAAAATTGCTTCCGTCTACATTGATCACCGAAACTCTGCCGTCCTTTACAGCAAACAGCTTTTCTTTAAATCCGGCGTAATTAGGGCCGCCGTCCGGAATGGCATCCACATCTTCATTACGGACAAACCCAAGCATTTTTTTATCACAGCTAAAGGACAGATTGTTGATCAGCATTCTGTCATCTTCATAAATAACTTTAAGCTCCATGGTTCTGGTATTCAAGATCTTCACTTTACCGTCGCACATATATGCAATCAGTTCACTGTCCGGTGTTTTCGTGGAACAGTTGATTGGTATTCCACTCGGCTCATCAGTGATCTGTTCCATCTCACCGGAATCCAGCTGCATACGAAAAATGTTAAAGATTGCCCCTTCCCCTCCTTCTGCCGAACGCACGTGAGGGAGATTCTCCGCTTTTGCTCTGTCAGACAGAAAATAAATCTCCCTGTTGTTTTGATCAAATGAGTTTTCCGTAAAATAAAAATGAAAATTGATGCCGTTTTGTGTCAGCTGCGTCACCTGTCTGTTGCTTACGCTGTCAATATAGGTCCTCTTCTCTGATGGAAATTTATCACCTGTCATGATGTTCTCCTCGTTCTTTCTGTTTCTGTGGGGTCCCCAGATAAGACTCATCCGGATATGAATATTCACCGCGGTAATTTGATGCATTATAGTGCTGATATTTTACTGGACTGTAAACACCTTTCTTGGGATTGTCCTCCTGGGTGTATATATACATACGTTTCTGATCCCATACTACTAACTCGTCTCTGGCATCACCACACAAATCAATCGCCTCTGCACAAAGCAGCGGATGTCCGTCATCAGGAAATGCCACTACCTGATCACCTTCTCCGTCGATAAGACCACCCAGCCAGGGATCTGCCTGAAGAAGAATCAGATCCGTACCGTCCCCACTCCAGTTGACCGGAGCCAGAACATTGCCATTTAAGCTGTTTTCCTTCTCCCACAACGTATTTCCTCTGGAATCATAAAAATAAATAATACCCTGGTGACCCCAATAGTTTACAACACAGATTCCATATCTTTTATTATCTCCCAGATAATGTCCGATGCTGACTCTCTGGGCATGGCCGATCTTATCCTGAGCGAGAACATTACCTTCATAATCTGTGATAATAAATCCCTGTGTTCCAGAGACCAATGCCATGTGTCCCTTATCACTGCCTTCCATAAATTTCCCGATAACAATCTCGTCTGTGTGATCTTCTTCAAAAGGCAGTGTCCAGAGCAGTTTCCCATCATGGCTGATCATGTTGTATCCACAAAATATCTCATCTTTACCATCGCCGTTAAAATCAAAGGTAAAAGGGAAATGTCCCGTGTTTTTCCCATTATAAAACTTCCATTGCAGCTCCAGCTCACAGTTCAGTGCATAGATACGACAGTAACGGTCTTTTAAGATCAAATCGGAAGGCCGCTCATTTCCCGACAGATTGGCGATGCGGATTCCATCCGGATTTAAACGGTAAAATGCATATTTGTCAAAGGGAACACCAAGCAATTGATTATCAGACTCGACCGATACTGGTGTCTTTGCCCGTTTTTTCACCGCTCCGGTTCTTCCATCCAGGATAAAAATCTCAAAGTTTTTCGCCATAATCACTTCATCGACTCCATCCCCGTCAATGTCATAGACCTGAAGCGGAACGTCGGCCGATAACAGCCCCATCGCCTCATGTCCGGAAGGCTCACCATTCTGCCACAAAACATTTCCGTCCAGATCAATGGCAGTCAGACAGCTGATCGACGCATACGCATCTTTATATACTCTCTTCTGGCACTGGGCCAGTACAATATGCCATTCCCCGGTTCCTGTCAGATGACCAAATCGTATCTGTCTTCCACAGCCAAAATCCTTCAGATCAATGATTTTCCACAATTTCATCCCCGGATACACGGATGCTTTCTTTTTGCATCGCGCCTGGTACTCCGCCTCTGCGGCCACTGCCGTATCTCTTTCCGCCGTCACCACTACAGTTTCAAATTGTGCCGGAACTGTCGCTGTGATTCCAACTTTTCCACCCAGCGCAATGCGAGCATCCTGATACTCCAGCAGCATCACCTGATTCACACAGACAGATACTCTGTCCTTGTCACATCCAACGGTTATTTCATAAAAATCATCAAAAGTGTATTTAAAATCAACTTCCTTCCATAATACTTCCTGTTCTTTATGCCTGTATATCAGGCAAATCTTCTGCTCCCGCAGCACTGCGGCAATCAGATTCATGCTGTTTTGCACCCCAAAAGCAACTCCTGCCTCCCCAAAAGTATTCAGCAGACGGACTCTTACAGAGACCGTGTAGTCTCTCCAGCCAGTCTTTCCAGCCATAAGTATGGGATGCATAATATGAGGGTCATTGGTCACCACCCGCATCTGCTCCATATAATGAATTCCGTTATCCTCTGTGATAATCCAGGACGGACCGCGGTAATTATAATTGCACACAGGGTCATACCAAATACCGCAATCACCTTTTACCGGATGCAGATGGTACTCTCCTAAGGCGGAATGTTCCCGGTCATAAGGGAAATCACCAATAGAAAATCCCATAAATGCTTCCTTTATCAGTACTATCTTATCATTCTTCACAATCGGCTGTCTCCCCTTAAAGTTTCCATGGAAATATCCCCATTATCACCGCAGTTTAGATTCCTTTCAATGGTGATATTTTCTCCCTCCATCAGGAAATGCCAGTATTCCGCATTACTACTTTCCATAAACTGAAGCACCATACACAGCTCCCCATCCGCTGTGCCGGCACAGGTGGCAACCTTTCTTGTCCCACCCGTCCAGCAGCTAATCTTCCCTTTACAGGTTCTGGTTCCGTAGCCCCAGGTACCATATCCAAACGGCAGAACATTCCTGAAACCACCCTGGCTGATATCATAGTTCAAATGTAGATAACCATGACCTTCTCCCAGCAGCAAGCCAATCGACTCATAACCTTCCCGATTCGGCTCCATCTGATATTCCCTGTAAGAACTCTGCATAGAGCTTATCTCTCCCGCAAGCAATGATCTGAGGCTAAGTGCAGGATATTCATACGGCAATAATGCTTCGCTTTGATCATGAAAATCCTTTAGATCAGCAGCCAGCTGATCCACACATTTACTCTGTCTTTCTTTTTGATGTGTTCCTGAAGTAATTACCATCACACAATCTTTTTCCGGTATGATGTAGCAGTATTGACCGAACATCCCCCGGAAGCTGTATCCCCCTGACGCGTTAATCCATGTCTGATATCCATATCCCCGTTCCGTGTCATTCTGAAGTCTCGAAGTATCACTAACTCCGGTTCCCATCTTCTTGATCCATGTGTCACTCAGCAGCTGTCTGCTGTTCCAGATTCCTTTTCGCAGAAACAATTGACCGATTTTGAACAAATCGGATGGACGCATCCAGACTCCCCAGCCGCCTGTATTACAGCCGAGGGGACATTCATCCCACTGAACATCCCGGATACCCATATTCCAGAATATTCGTTCATTTAATAAATCCAAAGGGTTTTTCCCGGACAACTGCTTTACACATCTTCCGATCATATAGCTTGCGGGGGTATTGTATTGAAAATACGTGCCTGGTTTGTGCGGCAATTCATCCGCAAAAAAATTGGCAGCCCAATCATCTCTCTCTCCATGAGTACAGATTCTGGATGTCGTAAAAATATTGGTTCCGGCATTCATACTGAGCAAATGGTGAAGGGTTACTTCTCTCATATAGCCATCTGCCAGATGAGCATATTCCGGAAAGTATGTAGTCATCGGACAATTGAGATCCACGATACCGTCATCCCACAGCAACCCCAATGCCATGCAGGAAAAGCTTTTACTGATTGAAAACAGCACATGCCTGTCTTCCTCCTGATATGGTTCCCAATATCCTTTTAACCAGACTTCATTCCTGTCTCCAATGATAATAGAGTGAAGTTCGATCACATCTTTACATTCCTCCGGGTATGTGTCAGGGTTCCCTTCCACGCCACAGGAATTTAGAAATACTTCTACTGACTGTATGATTTCTTGTAAGTGATTCATATAAACCTACTTTTCTCACTTAATTTGAAGTGTGATAGTTGTCATATTCTTCCTGAAGATAGCCTGCCCATTCATTCAGCAACTCTTCTGCTGTCATCTCTCCTGACATAACTGATTGGATCGCCGGTTCAATATACGTAGAGTTGATGGAACCATATCCCGGCAGATAGGACATCTGAAGATAGGTGATGCAGTTATCCTGATTGGTTGTCTCAAGTGCTGTCTGAATATGCGGCATCTCATTGATCCAGTCATACTCTAACACTGCATTGTTAACCGGCATCTGTCCGATACTCTGATTCCAGAAACTGTTGCCTTCTGCACCTGACATGAAGGAAACAAACTTCCATGCTGCTTCCGGATTTTTACAGGTTTTAAATACACCCAATCCTGTCAGTGTGCCACCGTTGTTGATATAGGTTCCCTGCTGTGAATATGGAAGCGCATAAGCTGCGAACTTCGAGGTATCACTGAATGCATCCACATGATTTGTATAGGAACCAAGGTTATGAGTCAACATTGCACATACTCCGGAGTCGAAGTTGGCAGCAATCTCTTTCCATCCTGCCGTAATATCGCTTTCTGGTGTATACTTACCATACATATCAAAGTATTTATTGGCAAATTCAATATGAGCCGGATCATTGATCGTACAAACACCATTCTCATCAAACATATTGCTCAGTCCTGAATAAGAATATAAAAAATCTACAACAATCGCCGGAGAAGCTGCTCCGCCTCGGATGGTATAACCATATTGATCCTTATCTTTGTCTGTCAATGTTTCACAGTAAGTAAAGAACTCATCCCAGGTCTTTGGTCTGCCTTCTAAGCCGGCTTCCTTAAGCATATCGGTATTGACCCACAGACAAATAAAGTTTGAAGAGGTCGGCATAAAATATAGTTTTCCATCCGAATGATAGTTTCTTGCCACTTCCATGGCACCTTTATTCATATCATCTTTTTCATCCCACTTTGCATAGTATTCATCTAGTGGAATACATACATCCTGACCAACGATCGTCGCTGCCCATGAGTTGTTGATTCCACCGATATCCGGAGTCTCGCCAGCTTGAATTGCCGTCTGGTATTTCGACAATGCGTCCGCAGACGGCAGTCCCAGATACTCAATCTTAATATTCGGATTCTGGGCCTCAAAGTTTTCAATCAGGGTTCTGTAATACTCCGTTCTGGAGTCTCCGGCATTCTCATCCCAGAAAGTTAAAGTAATGACCTCTCCGGTTCCCTGTGCAGCTGCTTCCGTCTGGGTATTACCTGCTGTTGTTGTTGTCGCCGTTGCTGCGGTGGTTTCAGTACCTGTACTGCCGCCGCATCCTGCAAGTCCTAACACCATACTTGCTGCCATCGCTGTTGCCATCATTTTTTTCATGTCTCTTCCTCCTCGTTTTTGTTGGTAGTGTTTTTTCAAGGTGCGATCACCCCTTGACTGCCCCTGCACTGATTCCGCCGACCAGATATTTCTGGATATAGCTAAAGAGAATCAACACAGGTACAACTGCTATCACTGCACCAGCCGCCAGTTGTCCGTAGTTAATGGCATATTCTCCCATCATATATTTCAGTCCCACAGATAGCGGAAACTTCGGCTGCTTGCTAATAAACATAAACGAAAACAAAAACTCATTCCAGCAGTGGATAAAGGCAAATGCCCCCGTTGCCACAATTCCCGGCTTCAACAATGGAAATACAACTTTTATTATAGCACCGGTTCTGCTGCAACCGTCAATTTGAGCTGCTTCTTCAATAGTATAATCAATCCCACTTATAAATCCACGCATTAAAATTGCATTAAATGGAATTTGGAAAGTTGTATTAACCAATACCAACGCAAACAGATTATTTAACAAGCCAATGTTTTTAAAGATAATAAACATTGGTGTAATCAGCATTGCACTGGGAATAAACTGCGTACATAAAAGTACTAACATAAATGCCGTTTTTCCTTTAAACCGAAATCGGCTGAGCGCATATCCCACCATGATAGAAACCAGCACGATCAGGAGGACGCCGCCTGCCGCAATATACAAACTGTTTTTAAAAAACATGGAAAACCCAACATTGTTCCATGCTTGATTATAATTCGCCAAAGTAAAGGTTCTCGGCAAATAACTGGTTACCTTTGAGGTTATCTCTGATTCCGGTTTAAACGATGTAACTATCGTCCAGTATATCGGAAACAGAATAAAAAAGAGAAATAAAGCCAGCGGAAGTATGGTAAATACAGTGGTGGTGCCAACTCTTTTGGCCGACCATCTTCTTTTCATCTAGTCCTCACCTCCAAACTTTGAAAGCTTCAGATAAAGCACTGCAAATACCAGTAATATCAGGAAGGAAACTACCGCTAAGGCTGAACCGTAACCATAGTTATTATTCTTCACTGAAGTATTTGTCATGTACATCGCCAGAGTCGTTGTCATATTGGACGGTCCTCCTCCGGTCAGGGTGAGAATCATATCGACATTGTTGAATTCCCATACCGCCCGCAATAAGGTGGTCAGGATAATCGTCTCTCTTAAATAAGGAAGCTTAATATAGAACAGCTCCTGCCACGGTTTACCGCCGTCCACCCGACACGCTTCATACAGTTCGGTAGGAATATTCTGAAGACTTGCCAGAAGCATAATGGCAAAAAATGGAATCCCTCGCCAAAGTTCTGCTACCACAACGGATGTAAATACATATTTTGTGTTTGACAACCATGCCACACTTGACTTGATCAGCCCAACCTTCATCAGCAAATCATTAATGACACCAATGCTTTGATTATACATCAACGACCAAATCATGGAGGTCAGAACACCCGATATGGCCCAAGGGCAAAACACCGCACATCGGTAGATTCCTCTGCCCCAGAATTTCTTATCCAACAAAAGTGCCAGAATCATGCCCAAAAGCAACTGTGCACTCACCTGGGTCAAGACCCAGCGAAATGATATTCCAAGTGATTTTACAAAAATCTTATCATTGGTAAAGATCTTTACAAAGTTATCCAATCCGATGAACCCCCGTTGGCTCAGTCTGGCGACATCATAACTTTGAAGGCTGTAGAAAAATACATTCAGCACCGGATAAATAAGAAATGCGGCTATAAAGAGTATAGCCGGAACTATCAAAAGATAGGGAAAACTCTCTCTTTTCAATCTCCGCAGAGTTGCTTTACTGTTCATCTTTGTCCCTCCTCTTTATGTAGTTATTATAAAGAGAACGGCGGGAAAACACTATGCAATATTCCATCGGGATTGTTTAAAATTATTAATTACTGTTCTTTAAACTGAGTCGGCGTCATCCCTGTATATTTCTTGAAGCAGACCGCAAAATATTGAGGGTTGCTGTATCCTACCTGCTCAGCCACCTCATAATGCTTCACATCAGAGCACCGTAATAGCTCCATTGACTTCTGCATTCTCATATTCAGCAGGTGGGTAGAGAAGTTGACCTCGGTTTCCTGCTTTAACACAATACCCATATAGGTCTGGCTCACATGAAACTGACCGGCCAGCTTCCCAAGACTCAGTGACTCCTCAAAGAAGTGCTCCTGTATATATTGAAGTGCATCTTCGGCCAGCTGACGCTGTGTAGTCTTTCTATTTCCTCTTTGCTCTGTGATCTGCAACGCCAGCTCCAGGATCTTCTGCTTTAATTCTTCAACCGTCGTCATCCGTTGAATTTCATTCAGAAAATACAGATAACTGACTGCCCCTTCCCCGGACATCGTCTGTCCCTTAAAACAGACGATTGCCAGCTCGGTAGCTATCATCTTGGCTGATTCCAGCGAAATGTATCCGATACAAAGTAAATCGGTGAAGATATGTTCCACATCTTTTGCCACATCTTCCAGAAATCCCAGACGGATATGCTGCAGCAGTCGATCGCTCGGCAAGGTAATCTCGGTAATGCTGTCATGTGGATCCATCACATCAGCTCCATCTATAACCTGAGCCTTTCCATACAAATGCCTGCTCTGAATTGCCTTACTCGAAATCACATAGGAATTATGAAGTCCGGCAAGCTCTCTCTGCACATTTCCCATGCCAATCGTAACAGTAGTGTCACAATACCTGGTAACCTCTCCGATTATATGACCTGCATACGACACCAGTCCCTGTTTCCATTCCTCAACCTGTTCTGGTTCAGCTGTTATTAAAATCTCTATCTGGTTTCTTTTATAATCCGCAATCACAATATAAATCGGTTCCTTATTTAGCTCCATCATTGATTGATTACACTCTTCAATCACTTGAATAACTTGATTTCTTTTTTCTAAAAACCTTTCTTCCCTAAGTTCTTCTTCTGATGTGTAAAAATCCAGATATACCGACATCGTAAGAGAGAAACCATTCAAAATCAGTGGAACTTCAAGAATAGAAGCCAGCCGATAGAGTTCCTGGCTGGTATACGATCCCTGCAAAAGCTTGCAATAAAAACTTCTCCGCTTCATCTCCAAATTTTCGCTGATATCTTTTTGTATCTTTCTATTTTCCTTCAGACTGTATGCCGCCCGCTGTACCGTTTCTAATAGCTGCTGCCCATCCATCGGTTTTAATAAATAGTCAAATGCTTTATATTTGATTGCCTGTCTGGCATACTCAAAATCTTCATAACCAGTCAGCAGAATCACCCGGATATCAGGATATTTTTCACATATTTTTTCCAATAGCTGGATACCGTCCATGAAAGGCATTTTAATATCAGATACAACAATATCGATAGGATTCTGTTCAATAATCTCCCAGGCCTTTTCACCATCCGCTGCATATGCAACAATATGAAAATGATGTTTTTCCCAATCTATCAGCTGACTTAATCCTCTGCGAATGATCGCATCATCATCTGCAATCAATAGCTTATAAAAGGTTTCCATTCTATCGCCCTCCATTTATCGAAAATGTAATCCGTACAGTCGTATCTTCATTCTCTGTGCTTTCGATTGTTACCCCATACCGTTCTCCAAAATGAATCTTTATCCGGTCATTGACATTGCGCAGTCCAATACTGGTCATTGCCGATTTCTCACTTCTGGCACTTAAGGCCTTTTTCATCTCTGTCAAACGCTCTTTTGTCAGTCCCGGGCCATTATCATGTACTTCTAAAAATGCGTCCGTACCTTCCACACCACCAATAATACAAATATAGCCCTTATCCCGCTTTAGCTTTACACCATGGTAAATTGCATTTTCAACCAGCGGTTGTAAAGACAGTTTCGGAATATTGCAGTCCATAATATCAAAATCACAGTCGATGATATAGTCAAAATCATCCGAATAACGCATCTGCTGGATCTGCAGATAGCTTTTTACATGCTCAATCTCTTCTGCTACTGTGATCATCGACTTGCCGCCGCTGATACCAATGCGATAAAAAGATGCCAATGCAAAGAGCATGGAACTCGCTTGCTCCATCTCTTTCAAATCACACAACTGCTTGACTGCATACAACGTATTATATAAAAAGTGCGGCTTTATCTGCGCCTGGAGAACAGACATTTCTGCCTTTCGCTTCAATACCTGTTCCTCTTTCACCTGCTCCAGCAGTTTGATGATGTGAAGTCTCATCTTCTCCAATCCACGATTTAATACATTGATCTCTTCATAAAGATTGATATCAAAGGATTCATCCAAATGATTGTTTTCAATCCCCTTTACTTTTTCTGTCAGCTCTGACAGAGGATTAGATATCAGTTTCGCTATCCATACGGATATGATAATCATGCCAAGCATGGCTGCCGCCATCAAAAGATAGGAGGTTTTCTTGATCTGCTCAACATACTGAAAAATTTCTGTCTTTGGAACGACTGCCGCCAGCCGCCACGGAATACTCTCCAGCATTTCAGAAAAAACAAGCTTGTCCGCAAAACTATTTACCGCACTTTTCTCATTCAGATTCAAGATCTCCTGTTTTTCTTCCCCGGTAATATAATAGGGCATATCTTCATCTGCAAATATTTTGTCCCCATTCTCGGACAGAAGACACAAAAATCCGCTTTTACTAATCTCGGGATTATTTAAGATATTCTGGAAGAAAGTTTCTTTCAGGGTAATCATAACAATCCCCCGAAGATTTTCACTTGGCGATTCATAGAGATGAAACAGGAGCATACCAACCTCCCGATTGCCAATCTCCGCCTCACCATCAGTCACCGGATACCAGTAGTAACGGTTTTCAGGGAAATGTTCTTTCCACTCCTGATAGGAAAATGACATCCTTAGCGGATCTTTATCATATGCCTGAATCATCATCTTTCCATCATTAAAATTGATATATATGTTTTCTATCGTACCGCCGCTGTATGAAACCATCTGGTTTATCGTATTATTCAGTGTCACATAACTGGTTGCGGTCTGATTAATTCCCTTATTTTTCTCCACCTGACTTTTCAATATGTACAAGGAAGAGTTGTTTTCCAATTCTGTGAAGCTTTCAAATACGTTATACATGTGAGTATCCAGATAAAATTGAGTCTGATTAAGAATTGCCGAGACATTTACATAAGTGTTTTTTTCCACCTGCTGTTCTGCAACTCTGGTCACCAAAAAACCGGAAATTCCCACCAGTAAAACACTGACAGGTACCATCGTAGCAATCAGAATCTGCTTCAGCCGCAGTTGATTAATAAATCGCTTCATACATTTTGCCTCTAATGTCAAAATCTAATTTTTCGTTTAGTTATGTTTTTCATTATAACACCTAAACACTCATAATTCTATATCCTTTCTGCGGTTCTGTGCTTTGGTTTTGGTCGGCTCTAACTGTATTGCCTGCTCCACACTTTTCTTAACCGCTTCGTTTTCTTCCTGCGCAGGTTGATAATCGAATTTTGAGGAAATAAAAAAGAGACCCCTTAATGTAGTATGATTAAGAAATCTCTGATTGTTATGGCTATATCTCCGCTCCGGCTTAAATGGCGGCAGACAGTTTACGGTAGTAAGTACGAAACTAATTTGCCGAGAGGAGATTCGCCGGCCCAAATCCCATCGGAAGCAGTTCCTTCAAAGTAAATATCTGATAATTCTCCGTATCTGTCGCCAGAATAATCTGGAATTCATCCGGATCACAGAATTCCATCATCACTTGCCGGCAGACCCCACACGGAGCCGTATAGTCCGTAAGGATCCCATCCTTACCACCAACGACACAAATCGCCTGAAAATCCCGGACATCTTCGCTGACCGCCTTAAAAAATGCGGTTCGTTCCGCACAGTTGCAGGGCGTATAGGCAGCATTTTCAATGTTACAGCCTTGATATACCGTTCCGTTTTTTGCCAACAGTGCTGCACCTACCTGGAACCCGGAATAAGGGGTGTAGGCATGACTCATTGCGGCGATTGCCTGCTCGATCAACGCTTTAGTATCCAGCATCCAGGCCACCCCCTGATGAAGTATTTTGAACCAGTTTAATCATTTTACTGGTTCCCAGACGGTCAGCTCCCAGTTCCATAAACTTCCTTGCATCGTCAAGGGACTGGATTCCCCCGGCCGCTTTGATTTTTACATGTTCACCAACATATTGGGCAAAGAGCGCCACATCCTCAAAGGTTGCACCGGCGCTGGAAAAGCCCGTTGAGGTCTTGATGTAGTCCGCGCCGGCGTTTGTCACCACCTGGCACATCTTAATCTTCTCTTCCTCCGTCAGCAGACAGGTCTCAATAATTACTTTCAATATTTTGTCCTGACAAATGCCTTTTAAAAGACGGATTTCTGCCTCAAGCAAATCAAACTTCTGATCTTTGACCCAGCCGATATTAATCACCATATCAATTTCATCTGCTCCGTTGGCAATGGCATTTTCAGTCTCAAAGGCCTTTGTCTCGGTTGTCTGATATCCATTGGGAAAGCCAATTACGGTGCAGATTGCCATTTTCCCATTGACATATTCCTTAGCTGCTTTTACGTAAGACGGCGGAATGCAAACCGAAGCAGTTTCATATGCCATTGCATCGTCACAGATCACAGCGATTTCTTCCCATGTTGCACCCTGAGTTAATAACGTGTGATCCACATGTTTTAAAATTTCTTTTACTTCCATTAAGTCCTCCT
>Ga0153928_1000938_pt1 | contig 13723 bp, 10 predicted proteins | sample TSNJ012MetaG_FD_106656 | JGI IMG/M metagenome (GOLD analysis project Ga0153928, IMG submission 106656) | Attine ant fungus gardens microbial communities from New Jersey, USA - TSNJ012 MetaG | ecosystem: Host-associated > Fungi > Mycelium > Unclassified | place: USA: New Jersey, Wharton State... | reverse complement strand
CGCGAGGTGTTTCCGTGCATAATGCACGGAAATCCCGAGACATACAAGGCGCGAAATTATGCAGTATGCATAATTTCTGTGCATCGCGAAGCGTGTTGCTGGTCACGGAGTGAACAGTAACTAGTTACTGATAGGCTGATCTTCTTTTTAAATCGTTTGGTGACCTTTTGCTATGTTCTGTAAGGATGAAACTTTCAGCCTCTTTGGGGGATACTGTCTGAAAACTATAACAGTGAAAAACTGCATCCCAAATCAAGCACTAAAACTGTGCGAAAGTGGGTGATGAATGCCGTGAAACCGCTCAAATCATGGTATAAAGTGGACAGTAAGAGCTTGCTGAAATTAGTTTTCGTTACTGTTCACTCCGCGAACAGTAGTGAATAGCCGTGAGGGAAAGCTTGCTGGGTAGGATCCGGCAGCATAGCATGAGCCGTATGAGACTTGCACAAAAGGAACCAAAATTTCAGGATACACATTGTTTTTCAAAACAATGTGTAAAGCCATCTGGCATTCGTATTCATCAAGAATACGGATGACATATGGCCGGTGCCTGAAATTTTGGCTCCTTTCGTGCTAGTCGAATTCGGTGAAATGCTCTGCTGCCGGATCCTACCCAGCAAGCTTTCCCTCTTTCCCGTCTGCGACACCCCTAACAAAAAATCCCGCCAGCAAAACACATCCTTCCTGGGATTTCACCAACAGGATATCCTATTCTTTACTATCTCAAAGTCATCCTATTCCACAAGAGACTCCTCTTCCATAGCAATTTCAAACCGCTCCAAGATAATATTCTGAATTCGTTCACGTGTCACTGAATTAATCGGATGAGCAATATCCCTATATTCTCCATCAGTTGCCTTACGGCTCGGCATAGCGATAAACAGTCCTTTCTCTCCTTCAATTACCTTAATATCGTGTACTACAAATTCATCATCAATTGTAATCGATACAACGGCCTTCATCTTTCCTTCTTTTGTAACTTTTCTTACTCTTACGTCCGTAATATTCATAATAGTCTTTCTCCTTCTCTTAAACTCCCTAAAGTCTAATATATCAAATCACATATCTGCTTCCGCCTTCCAATACAACCTTAATGCCATCTTCACCACAATAGTATGAGTTGGAACGTATCGTATCTCTGCTTTCTACAACACAGTTTTCAATATGTGTGTTATCTCCTAAGTACACCTCATTTAAAATTATTGAATTCTTTATCACACAATTATTTCCCACATAAACTTTCTTAAAAAGAACTGAATTCTCAATTTCGCCATTAATAATGCATCCACTGGAAATCAAGCTGTTCCTTACATTACTGCCAGGATTATACTTAGCTGGCGGTAAATCATCAATTTTTGAATAAATCCCCGGATCATCCATCAGAAAATGCTTTCTGACATCATATTTCAAGAAATCCATATTGGTTTTGTAATAAGACTCAACCGTTGAGATATTACTCCAATATGTATCAATCTTATAGCCAAAGATTCTCTTCATATTCTTATAGCGAATCAACACATCAGTAACAAAATCATGTCTGTCTTCCTGAGCACAATGCTCAATCATCTCAATCAACTGCCGTCTGCGGATTACGTAGATACCTGTTGAAATTACATTTGAACTGGAAACCATCGGTTTTTCATCGAATTCTTCAATCCGATAATCTTCATTCATCTTCAAAACACCAAAACGGTTCACATCATAACTGGGGCACTCTGTGCACACAACTGTTACATCTGCGCGTTTCTGGATATGATATTCCAACACCTTATTATAATCCAGTTTATAAATACCGTCGCCAGAAGCAATTACAACATATGGTTCATGGCTGCTTTTCAAAAAATCCAGATTCTGATAAATTGCATCTGCAGTTCCCCGATACCACCAGCTGTTGTCCATTGTTACAGTTGGGGTAAATACATACAAACCACCCTGCTTTCTACCAAAATCCCACCACTTAGAGGAACTTAAATGTTCATTCAAAGACCGGGCATTGTATTGTGTCAATACAGCAACCTTTTGAATATGAGAGTTGGCCATATTACTGAGAGAAAAATCAATGCTGCGATAATTCCCTGCAACGGGCATGGCTGCAATGGCTCTCTTCTGTGATAACTCTCGCATTCTTGTGCTATTACCACCTGCCAAAATAATTCCCAATGCTCTCATATCTCCTCACCATCCTTCCCAATGAAACCACCGCTTACCAATTGTCCGTTCGGGTAGTCTTCTAATGTCGTCTCACCGGTAATCGCAGTGTTCTTTCCTATTGTAACTCCGGATGGGATAACTGCATTCTCACCAACAGTTGCAATTCCGAAACCATATACTGCCGGTTTCAGTTCATTAGGGGCTTCTTCTCCCGCACCCATGACAACATTCTCGCCGATCAAAACATTTTCTGCAATAATTGCTTTATCAATACGGCAGTTTGCTCCTATTTTGCAGTGGCGCATAATAATCGAATCCCGAATCTCAGCTCCTTCTGCAATTACAACATCCGGACCGATAACCGAATTATGAACTTGTCCATATACTTCGGCGCCTTCACTGATCAGGCTTCGTTCGACCACCGCACTGTTAGAAATATACTGTGGACGAATAATATCCCCCCTTGTGAAAATCTTCCAGAACTCCTCATACAAGTTAAATTCAGGGATGATATCAATTAATTCCATATTGGCTTCCCAGTAAGACCCCAAGGTTCCAACATCCTTCCAGTAACCGTTGAATTCATATGCAAAAAGGCATTTTCCATTGTCTCTGCAATAAGGCAGAATATGCATTCCGAAGTCACATCCCTTTTGCTCTTTTAATGCAATTAAGGATTCCTTGAGTGTGGGCCAGCTGAAAATGTAGATTCCCATGGACGCAAGGTTACTTCTCGGGTTCTCCGGTTTCTCCTCAAATTCTGTAATGCGCCCTGTTTCATCCGCAATCATAATTCCAAAACGGCTTGCTTCTTCATAAGGTACCGGCATCGTTGCAATCGTAACATCTGCCTTATTGGCCTTGTGGAAGTCCAGCATAACTTCATAATCCATTTTATAGATATGGTCTCCGGAAAGAATCAGCACATAATCCGGATTATAACTATCCATATAGTCCAGATTCTGAAAAATAGCATTTGCCGTACCTGTATACCATTCGCTGTTCTCACTTTTCTCATATGGCGGAAGGAGTGTAACTCCGCCAACATTTCGATCAAGATCCCACGGTATTCCAATTCCGATATGGGCATTTAGTCGTAATGGCTGATATTGTGTAAGGACACCAACAGTATCGACACCGGAATTAATACAATTACTTAATGGAAAATCAATAATTCGATACTTTCCGCCAAATGCCACTGCCGGTTTGGCGACCTTATCAGTCAGTACGCCTAATCGACTGCCCTGACCGCCAGCTAACAGCATGGCAATCATTTCTTTCTTAATCATGCAATCACCTCTTGTCATATATAATTAAAAATTATATCACACTTTCCCTGGTTGGTGAACAACTTTTACATATTTTTATCTTTAAAATGTTTCTTTTTTATTAATTTTTACCTATATTTTGCTTTGTTTCGAGAAAAATCGTAACGTTCTTATATTGTATTTTAGTATTTTTTGTAAATTGGTACAATATTCATCCATGCTGCGGTTAATACGGCGGCCATTCCCCGAGGTGTTTCCGTAGATTATGAAGGTACTGAACAATTACCTCTTTTCATTTATTCCTGTTCCGAGTATAATGTTCATTAGGATAATAATAAGGAGCTATTATATATGTATACAATTGATTTTCATAAACCGATACACGTACACTTCATTGGTATAGGTGGCATCAGCATGAGTGGGCTGGCAGAGATTCTGCTGCAGCAGAACTTTACCATATCCGGGTCCGACGCCAAAGAAAGCCCCCTTACTGATAAGCTTGCTTCACTGGGCACGCAGATTTCCTATCACCAATGTGCAGCTAATATTAATGACCAGATAGACCTGGTGGTATATACTGCAGCCATTGGCCAGGATAACCCGGAATTGGTGGCCTGCAGGGAACAGAACATCCCGATGCTAACCCGGGCAGAACTGTTAGGACAGATTATGCAGAACTACAGTACTCCTATAGCAATATCAGGAACTCACGGAAAAACCACAACCACATCAATGATCTCCCATATTCTTATGGAAGGTGATTTAGACCCGACAATTTCTGTTGGCGGAATTCTCCCTGAGATCCATGGCAATATCCGAATCGGAAAATCCGGCCATTTCATTACCGAAGCTTGTGAATACACCAACAGCTTTTTGAACTTTTACCCCAAAATCAGCGTCATCTTAAATGTAGATGCCGATCACCTGGACTTTTTCAAGGATATTGACGACATTCGACGCTCTTTCCGGTTGTTTGCAGAGAAGCTGCCCGCTGACGGTCTTCTTATTATTAATGCAGACACCCTATATTATTCACAAATCATCAAAAACTTATCTTGCGAGGTAATTACTTACGCTTTGGATAATCCAGCCGAATATACAGCAAACAATGTTACATTTGACGACAAAGGTCTGCCGACCTTTGACTGTTTGAGAAACAATATGCTGGTCGGTACCTTCACACTGAACGTCCCGGGAATGCATAATGTGTCCAACGCCCTGGCTTCCATTGCCCTGGGATTGAAACTGGGATTGGATGTCGCCACCATTCAGCATGGCTTTTTTAACTTTGCCGGCACAGACCGCCGCTTCCAATATAAAGGAGAGATTGGCGGTGTTACGATTATCGATGATTATGCGCATCATCCTACCGAGATCCGCGCCACTTTAACATCGGCAAAGAACTTGCCTCACCAAACCACATGGTGTGTATTTCAGCCACATACATACACCAGGACCAATGCATTGCTGAACGACTTTGCTGAGGCACTGACACTGGCCGATAAAGTGATACTATGCGATATCTATGCCGCCCGGGAACGCAATACCATTGGTATCACTTCGAAAGATCTGCAGCAATGTATTATAGAGTTGGGTAAAGAATGCTTTTATTTCCCTTCTTTTGATCAAATCGAAAATTTTTTATTAGAAAATTGTATCCACGGAGATTTGTTGATAACTATGGGCGCCGGAGACGTTGTTAAAATAGGGGAAAACCTCCTGGGGCAATGACTTTATCCACAGAATCCACATGTTTATACACAATTTTAGTGTATAAAACGTGTGGATTTTTTGTGTATAACGCTGTTAACATAATTTTCGACATTTCTTTCTGCCATTTTCGATTTATCTCGCTTAAAATCGACATTTCACGACTTTTGTGGTTTCCCTTAGTTTTATTTATCCACATTATACACATTATACACATTTAAGAATTATTTTGCCTGAAAAACTCTTCCGGCAAAAAGCCTATTCTCTTTCCCTTGCGACTATGCTATAATTAGGCTTGTTCCAATCTTCTTTCAAGATGAATTTTATCTCAAAATTTAAAGGAAGCGTGAGCATTTATGAGTTTATTATACATACGCAACGACAGTTCCGAAGACTTCACTCTAGTGTCAAATTGTTTTCTGGACAAGTATATGCCAGAGGCTAATGGTGAATTTGTTAAAATATATTTATATCTATTACGGGCAATGTCCGACAAAACTTCCCAGTTTTCACTACTTTCCATCGCAGACACATTAAACTGTACCGAAAAGGATATTGAACGAGCCTTAAAATACTGGTGCAAAAAAGGTATCATAAGATTGGAATTTGACGACCACAAGCAAATTGCAGGCATTGTACTGCTTCCATTTGCTGCCTCTCGGCCAGAAACAACACTACAAACAGCTGTTTCCTCCGAACCGTCTAAAACTCAGCCGGAGGCTGCAAAGACATCAACTATTATGGCCGTAAAAGAAGTGGAAAAACCGCAGCAAATCCTGACACCTGCAAGAATTAAAGAACTGAAAAAAAATGAAGATATTATCCAACTGCTTTTTATTGCTGAGCAGTATCTGGGGAAAACGTTATCCCCAACCGAAACCACCCGTCTTCTTTACTTTTATGAAGAGCTGGGTTTTTCTGCTGACTTGATTGAATACCTGATTGAATACTGTGTTTCAAAAGGCAGCAAAAGCATCCGTTACATTGAAAAAGTAGCCCTGGCATGGCATGAAGGGAATATCACAACGGTGGAAGCAGCGAAGCAGGAGTCCAATACCTATCACCGGAATTACTTTGCCATTCTTAAGGCTTTGGGCATCAGCAGCCGCAATCCGGTTGACTCCGAGATTCAGATTATGAACCGCTGGCTGAAAGAGTATGCTTTTACTTTGGATATTATAGTCGAGGCATGTAACCGTACCATCACACAGACAGGAAAGCCCAGTTTTCCTTATGCTGATGGAATTCTGCATTCCTGGTATCAAAAAAAGGTTCTGACATTAGACGATATCGTCAAATTGGATAACGAACATAAAAAAACGAAAGAAACCAGTGAATCTGCGGGGACAAAAGCAAAATCACCTAATAAATTCAATAACTTCCCACAGCGGGAATATAATTTCAATGACCTTGAGAAACAATTATTGAACAAATAACGTAACTATTCAGACTACCTGCTGAATAGTTACCAAATAGCAAAGGAGTAACCGTGGCTCTTCAAAATGCACAGTACGACAAAATCATGCGGGATTACAACCGCCGACAATTACATAACAAACATGTTCTGGACGAGCATGTGGAGGAAGCATACCAACGCGTCCCCCGCCTGTCCGAAATCGACAACGAAATAACTTCATTAAGCATGCGCAAAGCCCGCAGCCTGTTAGGCGGTCCAAAGGAGGATTGGAATCTGACTGAAGCAATTGCTGCTCTGTCTGAGGAACGTACAGCCCTTCTAAGCCGTTACGGTTATCCGGAAGATTATCTGCAGATGCACTATGACTGCTCGCGCTGTCAAGACAGCGGGTACGTCAATGGCGAAAAATGTATTTGTTTTAAAAAAGCTTCAATCGATCTTTTGTATACCCAGTCCAATATTAAGGACATACTAAAGGAGAACAATTTCAATAACTTTTCTCTGGAGTATTATCCCGAAGACTTAAAAAGCAGTACTACCGGACTGAGTGCCAGAGAAACAGCCTTTCAGGCAGTGACAAAAGCAAAAGACTTCATTTCCCACTTTTCCGATAGTTTTGATAATCTTTTTCTATATGGTGACATTGGGGTGGGAAAAACATTTCTTTCTCACTGCATTGCCAAAGAATTAATCGATCAGGGCTTTTGTGTAATATACTTCTCGGCTTTTGATCTGTTCGATCGATTTGCTAAAGGTACTTTTACCAATGATGCACAAGCTTTAGAGCAAAACGAGCATATCCTTGATTGTGACCTTTTGATCATTGATGATCTGGGAACTGAACTTACCAATAGTTTTGTGGCATCTTCCCTCTTTTTATGCATTAACGAGCGTCTGATGCGGAATAAGGCAACTATTATCTCAACAAATTTATCCTTGGGAAATTTTGCAGAAACCTATTCAGAACGCATATTCTCACGCATTTCAAGTAATTACTCAATGATGAAACTAATTGGAAATGATATTCGCATACAGAAAAAACTTTTAGGAGGAGTACAGTAATGGAGCGGACCACAGAAAACATTTTAGAAACCCTTCCTGTAGGACGTCTGGGGGTAATCGCCCTGAACAGTTGTAAAACAATGGGCGAAAAGGTTGATAAATTTTTAGCAGACTGGAGAGGTAACCGTGAGCATCAGCACAAAGCTACCACTGCTTTCGAAGGATATGAGCGAACAAGTTATCTGATTGATTCTGTTGTTCCCCGTTTTGGGTCCGGTGAAGCGAAAGGTATCATTAATCAGTCAGTCCGTGGTGATGACCTGTACATCCTGGTAGATGTCTGTAACTACAGCTTAACCTATTCTTTGAGTGGACAGACTAACCATATGTCACCAGACGATCATTTTCAAGATTTAAAGCGAATCATTGCTGCGGTAGGTGGCAAAGCCCGCCGCATTAGTGTGATTATGCCTTATCTATATGAAAGCCGTCAGCATAACCGGACCGGCCGCGAATCCTTAGACTGTGCCAATGCGTTACAGGAATTAATCCAGATGGGTGTGGAAAACATCATCACTTTTGATGCTCATGACCCTCGAGTGCAAAATGCCATTCCGCTTCATGGCTTCGAAACCGTTCAACCAGCTTATCAGTTTATTAAAGCAATTCTGCGCACTGAACCGGGCTTAAAGATTGACAGCGACCACCTGATGGTAATCAGCCCGGATGAAGGCGGTATGAGCCGGGCAATCTACATCGCTAATAACCTTGGCGTTGACATGGGAATGTTCTACAAGCGAAGAGATTATTCCATCCTGGTTAATGGCCGTAATCCAATTGTTGCCCATGAATTTCTCGGCTCCGACGTGGCTGGTAAAGATATGATCATCATCGACGATATGATTTCTTCCGGCGACAGTATGATTGATGTGGCTCGCCAGCTGAAGATGCGCAACGCGCGTAAGATTTTCATGTGTTCTACCTTTGGACTCTTTACTAATGGAATGGAAAAATTCGATCTTGCTTATGAAGAAGGCATCTTCGACTGCCTTATTTCCACTAATCTGATTTACCAGCGTCCGGAATTGTTTGAGCGTCCATATTATGTAAGTTGTGATTTGAGTAAGTTTATTGCTTTTATCATCGATCATTTGAACCATGATGTTTCCATCAGTGATCTGTTGGATCCGGCAATAAGAATTCAGAAGGTTTTGAAGAAGCATAATGAAAGGGAACTAGTGTAGCAGGATTTTGTGTGCCTGCAAATTCATCTGCTCGGCAATTTCCACTTCCCGCTTTCGGCAAGTGAAAATCAGAACTTGCTCTTTATTTTCATCAAGCCACTTAAGTGCTGCTTGCATTCTTTCTTCGTCATACATGGCAAATACTTCATCTAAAAGAACTGGCATTGTCTCTTCCTGACACAGGTATTCCGCTGCTGCCATGCGAAGAGAAAAATATAACTGCTCAATTGTTCCATGGCTGACCTGCTCAAGAGGGACATATTGCTCTTTTGTGTGGAGGGCAATCCTTCGGCTGTCAGTAACCTCTACACCGGTATAACGTCCTGCGGTGATTTCCTGCATAATTGCTGAAATACGTTGGTGTAAATCTTTCTCCCAGTATTTCTGCATATTGGAGGATATCTCTTCAATACTGGCTAATGCCATGGTAATGCTGTCGATTTCCACTTGATTCTTGTCATCCTCCCGAATTATGCTGCAGTATTCCTCATAATCAGCCTGTAGATTCTCGAACTGCATCATCTTTTCTTTCTGTGCTTCTGCCAATTGCTCTATCTTCCAGCGCAGATGCTTCTTGTACTCCTTCTGCCGCTTTGCTTCTTCTTGTTCTGCAAATTCATCATCGCTGTCAATTTGGTGGTCAGATGGATGCTCCTCCTGGTTATTTGGCGGTTTATCTGCAATCCCTCCCGCGTTATTTCGGCTTATTGCCCTTACCAGTAACAACCCGCCAAGTATGACTACCCCTAAAATTGTGCTCACAACTGTAATCCATCCCGGAAATTTACTAAGCAAAGAAATTACAGCAAGTCCAAAACACAAGATACCTGCCACTGCCCCAATTACTGATCCCTGATCTGACCTTTTTGTAAATTCTTTAACACCCTCTTGCGGCGACTGACCGTTCCTTAGCTGCTTATCTTCCGGCTGCTCACGCTTTTGTTTTTCTTTCTCTGTTTCTCTTTGAAGTGCTGTACTTTGGCGGTCACTTTCAGCTATTTCCCCATGACGTGTCGCATCTTTTGCGCTTTTATACTGCAGCCACTCTGATTTTCGTTGCCTAATCTGCTCTTCAATCCTCTGTAGTTCTTCCTGAACATACTCCATTTTAATCGTAAACTGTTTTTTTTGAGTTTCCTGCTTTGTAAGCTCAAGCCTCTGCTTTTGCTCATATTCTTTTTTCTGAGCCTTTAAAATATCCTTCGCCTTTTCGATATCCAATTCACCATCACTGCTGCCCTCATAATTAGCCATAAAATTACGAAGCTGTACATCCAGTTCATCACCTGTGCGGCTGCGCAGCTGTTCTACAGAAATGGTATTATCAAAGACGCTTTCGCTGACATTCCCAAGCAGGACCTCTAAATCCCCCTGGGCAATTGACAGGCATTCTCCATCAGTCTCACATATCAATTCCTCTTTAATATCATTTTTATAAAAATTCCGGGAAAGCCGAAAAATCTTTCCACCGCTTTCAAACCGCATCCGACCGGAGAAGAAGCTGCTGTTTTCCCAAGGCTCATAATGAGAATATGTATCATTTCTCGCTGCCCTGCCTCGTTGTCGTTGGATTCCATAAAGCATTGCCCTGATAAATGCATGCATCGTGCTTTTTCCGCTTTCATTAGAACCATAAACAATATTAATTCCATCCTCCAGAATGATTTCCCGATCCTTTAGTTTTCCAAAGCTGTGAATCTGCAGTTGTCTTATTTTCATCTTAATCACCTCTTCGCTTCCAGAAGCGCATGCAATCCATAATAAAGTGCTTTTTTTCCTGTCGGCGTATCATCACTCTCAAAGTGCTCAATATAATTCCCAATCAGACTGCCCCGATACGATTCTTTCATCTTTTCTATATCATAATCCGGCTTGCTGTTATCTTCCACTCCGGTTATATTCCCCAAGTCACTAAGATACTCCGGTGTAAAGATAATATCCGGATCCCGCATTCCCTGTATCGTAATATAATAGAGATTATCCTTCCCGGTTTGTCTAATCTTTTCTTTTATCTGTTCTTCCAACGAAAATTGCGTCGTATCCGGCTCTACTATGATATTAAGCGGAACATAGGAACGCCGGGCAAATGGAATAAATTCTATCGAAACTCCTTTCTGACCATAGTTTCCTTTTATATATCCATGTGCTCCCACATCGTTTCGATCCAAGGGTTCTAACGCTCCACAGTACGCAATTCTATCCTTGACAATAATCCCCGGACGATGAATATGCCCAAGTGCAGCATAATCAAATCCGCCTCTTAACAGCTCTTCTTTCGCCATCGGAATATGCTTCTCATCACCACCATGAGCCAGCAGGATATGCATTCCCGGCTTACCATTACTTTTAACCTGAGCATACTTTCGCTGGGTGATCTCCCGCTCATAATAGCTGAATCCATACACCCATGTATGAATTTTCGAAAGATAGATTTCCTGGCACGATTCTTCCCATATTCCAAGAACATTATCATTCCATGGGAATCTGGTATAATAAGAATCCGGCTGCAGATAGTCATGGTTTCCGGCCATTAAAACTATCCGTGTGTCAGGAATCATGGAAAACAAATAATTAATCTCCTTCAATTCCCGCATAAGCGGCTGCCGATGGAATAGATCTCCGGCAATCAAAAGCAAGTCGACCCCTTCTTGGCGAACAACCTCAATCAATCCACGAAAACTATCCCATATTTCTTTTGTCCGCTCTTCACTCCAAGGAAACCCTGCGTCTGGGTTTGCCCCTAAATGTATATCACCAGTATGAATAAATTTCATGCTCTCACCTTTCGAATTAACGTTCTTTTCATTCTAACACATCCAAATGTGAACTACCCTCCACTTAATACCCGGTCGTAGCTTTACCACCTTTCTGACTACATTTTATCAGAACGCACGTTCATATTCAAGGAGATGATGGCGGTTTGTTGTGCTGTTTTATTTCGACTTTATTTCGTTGCTTCAATTGACGGATATTTTAAGCAGCGGCGGGCATGATAAACATAAACTGAATTATCAATCCAGTCATATAAATTTATCAAGGAGATACAGTCATGAAAATGCTAAAAGGTTTTCCCATAGCTCTCGCAATTTTTATTATACTCTTCGTAACCAATCCCAATCCGTTTGTTTCTGGAGCTGTTGTTTCTGGAGCTGTTTTTTCAGAAACTGACATGATAACCACCTTTGACGGCTTGCTGTCTGAAATTAAAGCCGCACCAGATGACGGGACGGAAACCATTGTTAAAATCAATAACAATATAACACTCTCCAGCACGCTTCCGATCAAAAGCGGTCAAAATATCACCGTTATGTCGGCGGGAGATGCATCATTTACATTGACCCAGGCAGATGGGAGACATTTTAATGTCTGGGGAAGCCTGACGCTTGCCAATATTATCTTGGACGGCGGTACAACGGGCGGTGGTGTTGAGGTTGTAGGTACCTTTCACATGATAGCGGATGCCGTGGTCAGAAATTGCAGCGCAACCCATGGCGGGGGTGTGCATGTGGATACCCATGGTAATTTTTTGATGAAAGGCGGAACCATTGACAATAATAAAGCGTCGGACGGCGGCGGCATTTTCATTATCGGCGGCGATGTCAGCATAACCGGAGGGGAAATCGTCAACAACACAGCAACCTCCAGCGATGAAAAAGCTTTAGGCGGCGGCATTTATGTATCCTCGGATGGTACCGTTAATGTTACCGGCAATGTGAATATTAGCGGGAACAAAGCTTTCGGCAACAATGCGATCTGTATCGGCGGTGGTATCTACGCAAGTAATAGTACTGTCACAATACACAATAACGTAAGGATGACCGGTAATGAGGCCGGCAGCGCAAGCGCAAAATATGGCTTGGGCGGCGGCATTTATGTTTCATCTAGCCAGGTTAACATATCCGGTAAGGTTAAAATAGACAGCAACAAAGCTATCGGCAGTCAGGGCTTTGGCGGCGGAATATTTCTTTATACCGAGGATGTTCCTTCGGATATTTTGACCATTTCCGGTGGCGCAGAAATCAGCGGCAACGTTGCCAGCGGCGACGGCGGCGGAATATTTAATGCGGATTCCACTTACAGCAATCTGTCTGTTGATATGCAAACCATTTTTACCGGAAACAGCGCTTCAAATGCGTATACCCCGCCACAAGATGCCCTGAACCTGTATCCAAATATACGGTTTGCAAGCGTGAGCATTGCCGACCACCCGCTAAACAATTACGACATCAATTATTCAAACGGGAATCTTCTCACCTATACAGTGACCTATCACGCCAACGGTGCCACTGGCGGTTATGAAGGCCCTGAAGTCTTTCCCGGCGAGACGGATACTGTATTACCGTTGTCAGACACGGGTATTTCCTTTGCGGAACATAATTTCATTGGCTGGAACACGGCATCCGACGGCGGCGGATTGTTTTATTCGCCCGGCGACAAGATAACCTTGAATAATAATATCATCCTATATGCTGTGTGGACAAATCCAGAAACCACGGTCGATCCGGAAACCACGGTCAATCCGGAAACCTCGGTCAATCCGGAAGCCACGGTCAATCCAGAAACCTCGGTCAATCCGGAAGCCACGGTCAATCCGGAAACCTCGGTCAATCCGGAAACCTCGGTCAATCCAGAAAAACTGGGGAATCCGTCAGAATCGGAAAATCCAAAAACCGGAGATAACAGCAGTATCGTATTATGGATTTATATTGCTTTGATCGCGCTTACAATATCAGTACTGCTGCTATATGCTAAACGCAACTTAAGGATATAGCAAGCAATAAGAGAAAATCTGTGGGCCTGCTCAGCCGAGAAATGTTACTATTCACAGCCCATAGGGCTGCGAACAGTAACACGCTTCGCGATGCACAGAAATTATGCATTCTGCATAATTTCGCGCTGGCAATCCTCGGATTTTCTGTGACTTCCGCTTT
>Ga0153928_1000936_pt1 | contig 13746 bp, 13 predicted proteins | sample TSNJ012MetaG_FD_106656 | JGI IMG/M metagenome (GOLD analysis project Ga0153928, IMG submission 106656) | Attine ant fungus gardens microbial communities from New Jersey, USA - TSNJ012 MetaG | ecosystem: Host-associated > Fungi > Mycelium > Unclassified | place: USA: New Jersey, Wharton State... | reverse complement strand
ATCTTCCGCCTCGACAGCTCGAAGCAGGAGGCCGCCGTGGAAACCGCGCGACGCAAGATCGTCGAGGTCGGCGCGGAAATGACGGTGGCGCGCACGGATGTGGACAAGGCCAGCGGTCAGCTGGAACAGGCCAGGAGCGCGTATCAGCAGACCACCGACGAGCTCGAGACCAAGCAGGAGCTCTACCGGCGCAGCCCCGGCAACGTCGCATTTCGCGACATCGAGAAACTGCAGGTGCGCCAGCAGGGCGACCGTGCCGCGGTCGCCGCCTCGGAAGCTGCCAAAACCAGCGCGGACGAACGCGTGTTGAGCCTTCTTCCGGCGCAAAAGGCCAGCGCCGAAGCCGCCCTCGCCCAGGCCCAGGTGGAACTCGACAAGACTGTGGTTCACGCCGGCGTGAGCGGGCGCGTCGAGCAATTCGCGCTCCGCGTCGGCGACCTCGTCAACCCGTTGATGCGCCCGGCGGGCGTGCTGATCCCGGCCGGCGCCGGACAGACGAGCTTGCAGGCCGGCTTCAACCAGATCGAGGCGCAGATCATGAAGGCCGGCATGGTTGCGGAGGTCACGTGCACGTCCAAGCCGTTCACCATCATCCCGATGGTGGTGACCAGCGTGCAGGACTACATCGCCGCCGGTCAGTTCCGCGGCGGAGAGCAACTGGTCGACCCGGCGCAGGTCACCAAGCCTGGCACGCTCCTCGTGTTTCTCGAGCCGCTCTACAAGGGCGGGATCGACGACGTGACGCCGGGCAGCAGCTGCATCGCCAACGCCTATTCCAATAATCACGACGTCATCGTCGCCAAGGACACCGGCACCGTTAAGGCGGTCGTGCTTCACGCGGTCGATGCCCTGGCGCTGGTGCACGCCATCATCCTGCGGCTGCAGGCGCTGATGCTGCCGTTCCAGACGCTCGTGTTCAGCGGACATTGACGCGAGACGGCGTTCGCAAGGCGGGCCGGAAAGGTCGCAACATGGCTTTCATTTTGCGACCTCGCGGCCGTCATCCGGCCAGGCATGGAGGCGGTTCGTGTTACGAAGCATACTGGTGATTGGAGCTGCCCTGGCTTTGGCAACGTCAAGCGCCGCCGCGCGAGACTCAAACGCGGCGGCGCAAGAAAGGTTGGCGAGACGCATTTGCGCGGCCGACATCAGCGCGCGGTGCGCCGCGGCGCAGGGGAAAGAGGGCATCCACGCTTGCGTAAAAGAGCACCTCAACGATCTGTCCGAATCGTGCCGGGCGGGGCTGGCGCGGCTCGCGGCGATCAAGCGGGACTGCGCGGCGGACATCAAACGACACTGTGCCGAAGTCAGACCCGGCCGTGGTCGCGTCGAGGCGTGCCTGAAGCCCGCCCTCGGCAACCTGAGCGATGCCTGCAAAGATGCGCTTGCCGCAGCGCCGGCCGCGGCGAGGTAGAGACGTCCCGCTCTATCGACCTGTCAGATCGGCGACAAAACGCGCGCCTCACAATTCGCGAACGACCAGCCGGCGTTGATGTTGTAAATCGACGATTCCAAACTTCTCGCAGGCTTTTTTGAGCGCAGCCCCTTGGTCAGGCGCCGCGACGGTGCCGATGCACTTCACCTTCGGGCCGCTCACCTGCTCGATCCGCCACGTGCGCGGCTTCTTGCGGAGGTGCGTCCGCCGCGTGCGCAAGCCTCGGCGACCGCACGCCTTTCTCTGCACCGCCTCAATACGCGGGCGAGCCGGACGGGATGTGCGCGCCCGCGGCGACCCACCGCGCGTAGGTCTGGAAGCGCACGCCGAGTTTGTCATAAAAGACCCTCAGATAACCGTCGCTCCCCCGCGCCACGGCCTCCGGCGTCCTGGCGAGGACTTCCTGCGCGATCACCCCGACGTACGCCTTGTCGCTGCCGTTGTAGGCGAAGCGATAGAAGCCAAGCCCGTTGTCGAGGTGCCCGAGCAGCACGACGTCGTGTTTCAGCCGAATGTCGGACCGCCGGCCGCCGCGTCCGCCGCCGCGGTATCCGCCGCCGCGATGGGCGACGTGCGCACCCCGGCGATAACCGGCGCCGCCGCGATAAACCGCACCGCCGCGCCGGACGACTGCGCCGCCGCGATATACGCCGCCGCCGCCATGGTACCCGCCGCCGCAATCTTCGTAGGCCGGGTCACAAGAGCCGCCGCCGTAGTAGGCCCCGCCGACCACCGCACCTCGGCGCACAACGGCTCCCCGGCGATAACCGACGCGCCCGCGATAGGCGACGCCCCGGTGAACCCCGCCGCGGTAGCCGCCGCGATGGCCGCCGCCCCCGCGGTAGCCGCCGCCGCGGCCGCCTCGTACCTGCACCATCAGACCGTCATCGGCGCGCAGCGCTTTCGAAGCGGCGATCGGCGCGGCCTTGGCCGGCAGGACAGATAGGCCCGCGAACAACGCCGCGCACGCTGCGGCGGAAATAAATGCCTTGAGGCGCAGGCTGCTCAGTTTTCTCGGCATCGTCGTCTCCCTTAGCAACAGCACGAGGACTACCCTCACCTGGATTGCGCATCGCCCGCCGTCAGGGCGATGCTGCCGCCTTCGATGTTCCCTGTTGGGACGCGAAGGCGCTCATCATGTTTGCAGCAAAAGCAACGAAAAGGATCGCCCGGCCGGCTTTCGCCCTAAGCCGCCGCGCTTGATCGAAGCGTCGCGCTGCAGTTCCCTATGAACAATCGGGATTTACCCTGAAAGGGGGTAAGGTTTCTCCGGAAAAGGTTCAGCGCATGATTAGATTGCGAATACGTTCCGACATATTCAGATGGTACTCCCCGGCAAGTGGAGCAGAAAATAGCTCGCTGCTAACGGACTCTTTGTCCGTTCGTCTGCGATAACGGAACCGAAAGCACGATACTCCGTGCCGATTGAAAGTGTTGCTGCCGGCTGCCACGTTCTCGGGGAAAATCCCATGTGCATTGGGGTCAAACCCTGATGGCCCATGAAAACCAGCCGGATCATGATCCGCTGGGGGCGATTGTGCCTCCTGGAGCCCGCCCCTCTGTCGGGTAAGGCGCGATGTCGGCTTGGCTGGAGCAGTTCCTGATCCGCTACCCGGAGCTCGCGCTGTTCCTCGTGATCGTGGGGCACCATCGTCGTCCTTGTCGTTGCCGGCTGAACCAGTCGGTTCTATCGTTCTCGCCATGACATCCGACGATTCACAAGCCGCCGACAAAACTCCGGTTGCGGTCACGACCCATGCGCCTGCCCGAGACCTCGCCGCTCCGCTTGCGATCCAGCCGGTGCTCCGCATAGCCGCGCTCGGCCTCCTCCTTTACGCGTGCGTCATCCTTCTGCTGCCGTTTATTTCGATCATGATCTGGAGCGTCGTGCTCGCGGTCGCGCTCTATCCCGTATTCAAGTGGATATCCGTCGGCCTCGGCGGGCGCCCTCGCCTCGCCGCCGTTCTCGTGACGATGCTCGGGCTCGTGGTAGTGATCGGCCCGGCCACGTGGCTCACCTTGGGGCTGATCGAGAGTGTGCGGGCGATTTACGATCACTTCGACTTGTCGAAACTGTCACTGCCTGCGCCGCCGGCCGGCGTGAAAACATGGCCGCTGATCGGCGAACCGCTCTATCAGTTCTGGGAACTCGCTTCGACCAACGTGACGACCGCCTTGACCGAGCTTGCCCCCTACCTCACGCCCGTCGGCAGCACCCTGCTCTCGTTCGCCGGAGGCGCCGGGATCGGATTCCTCAAGTTCCTGGGCGCGATCGTCATCGCCGGTTTCCTGTTTCCGGCGGGGCCAAAGCTTGCCGAGGCGGCGAGGCAGGCCGCGCACAGATTGGCACCCCATGGCGAGACCCTCGTGGAACTCGCCGCGGCGACGATACGCAACATATCTGTTGGCGTCGTCGGCATTTCCGCGCTGCAGGCCCTGCTGGTGGGCCCCGCGCTCGTCATCACGCATATTCCCGGTTCGAGTTTGTTGACGTCCGCCGTCCTGATCCTCGGGATCATCCAGGTAGGTCCCTCGGTCGTGCTTCTTCCCTTAGTTATTTGGAGCTGGTTCGTGATGGAACCGGCGAAGGCACTGCTGTTCACCTGCTACCTGGTGCCGGTGGGCCTGCTCGACACCGCCTTGCGGCCCCTCGTCATGGGACGGGGACTGGCCACGCCCATGCCGGTGATTCTCCTCGGCGTCCTGGGCGGAACCATTGCGGCCGGAATCACCGGTTTGTTCCTCGGGCCGATCGTCCTGGCGGTCATTTGGGAACTGCTGGTCCCCTGGCTGCACGAGCCGCAGGCCGAATGAGGCGGTTTGCGCCGTGCGCAATAGAGCATGATCCGGAAAAAAACGGGTTCACGCGCCCGAGGCGCTCCCATGACCGGAATTCAAGTTTTCCTTATCGCGCACCGAGCAGAGAGTGTAGCCGGCGCCGCTGATCGCAGCCACGGTGTAGGGAACCTCGTGGTCCGCCAACAAGCGCTTCACGGTCATGATGTGCTGTTGCAGCGCGTGTTTGCCTTTCTCGGTCGCGGTTCCATATCCCAGCACCGCGCAGAGCGTCGCATACGGCACAAGAAAGCCCATGTTCTCATGCAGGCAAACCAATATCGCTCGCTCGCGCGGCCGGGCCATCACCTGATGCCCGTCCAGGAGCACCGGCCGGCGCGTCGAACCTCGTATCCTTTCTTGGTGCAACACGGAAAGCCCACGGTTATGGCTTGCGCGGCTTGACGAGCCTCACGGGTTAGACGCACGAATCGCAAGGAGAACGACAACTGCAGTCAAAACCGCTGAGATGAAAACGCCCAGAAAAACGAACTTGACGATTTCCCAGCGGGAAACAGGATCGGGCAAATCGGACACCCGGCAATGGTAATAATATTTGTCCGGAAGAAAACCTGAATAAGACCCGGGGAAACCCTGAGGCAGTACCGAGCGTTATCCCTAAAAGCGGAAGCAGCCGCCCTGTGCAAAATGGCCGATCGCGGACAGATCATCGGCGGGTTGCTCGCCGGATCGCTTGCGTTCGATAATGCGATCGATCCCGCGGCGGCGCTGCGGTGCCGGCGGCCTGAGGCGTTATGGACACGATCCTCGTCGTCAATGCCGGCTCATCCAGCGTCAAATTCCAGGTGTTCGCGCTCGACTCCGGCGGCGGGCTGACGCGGCGGATCAAGGGCGAGGTCGACGGCATCGGGACGAAGCCGCGCCTGCGCGCAAGCGGGGCTGACGGGGCCACGCTCGTCGACCGCGCGTATGGCCAGGCGGACGTCGCCGACGTTTCCGCGGCGCTGGCAATTGTCGGCGCCTGGCTGCGGGCGGACCACGCGACCGAGCCGATCGCGGTCGGCCATCGTGTCGTGCACGGCGGGCCCGATTACGACCGGCCGGTCATCGTGGACGACCGCGTGATCGAGCGGCTGGAGCGCTACGTGTCGCTCGCGCCGTTGCATCAGCCCCATAATCTCGCGCCCATCCGCACGATCCGCGCGCGCTTTCCGCAACTGCCGCAGGTCGCGTGCTTCGATACCGGGTTTCATCGCGGCCATGGCGCGGTGGCGGAGCACTTCGCGCTTCCCGAGCACTTCTATCAGGAAGGCGTGCGTCGTTACGGATTCCACGGGCTTTCGTATGAATATATCGCCGACCGCCTGCGCACGGTCGCGCCGGAGATCGCCGCCGGGAAGGTGATCGTCGCGCATTTGGGCAGCGGCGCCTCCATGTGCGCCCTTGCCGGGGGCCGCAGCGTCGAAAGCACCATGAGCTTTACGGCGCTCGACGGCTTGCCGATGGGCACGCGACCGGGACAGATCGATCCGGGCGTGCTGCTCTACCTGATCGGCGAAAAGCGGATGGACGCCGCCGCGCTCGAGCGCTTGCTTTATCACGAGAGCGGCCTCAAGGGTCTTTCCGGCATCAGCAACGACATGCGCGAGCTGCAGGCGAACCCCGATCCGCGCGCGAAGCTCGCCGTCGACTATTTCGTCTACCGCGCCGGTTTGTGCGCTGGGATGCTTGCCGCCGCGCTCGGCGGGCTCGACGCCTTCGTGTTCACCGCCGGCATCGGCGAGAACTCGGGCGTCATCCGCGCGCGCATCGTCGAGAAAATGGAGTGGCTGGGTGCAAGCATCGATTCCGATGCCAATGCGGCCAACGCGTTGCGCATTTCGCGGCCGGGGAGCGGCATTGCCGTTCTGGTCGTGCCGACCGATGAGGAACTCATGATCGCGCGCCACACGATGGCGCTGCTGCGAGAATCGCGGCGCTAAGACTGCGGCTCATCGACGATAAAAGAGAACGCGGTCGGGCCTGCCCGAAGACGTTTCAACCCGGCCGCGCCGTCGTGCAGGAGTTACCCGCCCGCACGAGTTCGGTTCGTCACGTCACCGGCGGCGTCCGCCACCACGGGAGGCGACATGCGCACCGCGATGACGCACGGCTCCGCCCCGATAGGCAGCGCCGGCCCGATAGACAGCGCCACCTCGAACAACCGCGCCGCGCCGATAAACTGCGCCGCCGGAATAACCACTCCCGCCGCAAGACTGATAGGCAGGATCACAATAGCTGCCGCTCGACGAAGTACCGGCATAGTAAGCACTGCCTGCAACGGCACCGCGTCTAACGACGGCCCCGCCGCGATCGACACCGCCGCGTCGGTAAGCAGCATGCCCTCGGTAGGCGGCGCCCCCGCGGTGAACCGTCCCGCCTCGGTAGCCACCGCGAACGGCCCTGATCTGCACAATCTGGCTATCGTCGGCGCGAATGCTTTTCGCGGCGGCGATAGGCGCACTCATGGCGGGCGATAGAGAGACCGCCGCGCAAGGGAAGCCCAGTGCAAAGGCAATAGCGATCAACCTGATCATTGCGCACCTCCCTTTCGTCAAGAAGCTGGTCGATCATCGGTAACCGAACCATGCGCCCCCCTCACGGTATCCGGCGTATCTGAACTGCTGGCCTCCCCATCGCGCCGCGTAGCCCCGCGCCGCGCCTTGTTCCCTGCGGCGGTGGTGGGCCGTCCTGTGACGAGATTTCCTGGCCGTTCCCTGCTTCACGTCCGTGGAAGCGAGTTCCGGCTTTGCTTGCCCCGGGGTGACGGGGTCGGCCGCATGAGTAGCTTCGCCGGGCTCGGCATCGCTGGTGACCACGGGGATATCGTCTGTCAGGGCGCTCACCGGCTGCAGCGATATGGACCTCGGCGACCCAGGCTCCGCCGAACGCGAAATCTGCCAGACACCCGGGCTTGCCGCGCGCGCAATCGGCGCCGATGATTGTGCGCGGACGAAACGGTGCGAGCCGTCGGCCGGCAGCCAATAAACGCCCAGGGCAGCAGCACCGATGATTCCCCCTGCGGCCGCGCTGATCATGAGCGATGCCACGCCATACCGTCGCCTTGGCATCAGTTCAGTCCAGCCGGCAGGGGTTACCTCATACCGGCGGCGGGCTTTGCTCCATCCAATCAATCCGCGGGTGCAAGCTGTCCGCACGAGCGCAAGTTTTTCGCTCGCCGTGCCTGGAAAATCTTCAAAATCCTGCCCGCAACCCAAATGCCTCAACAGCTCATTGATGCTGCGCCCTTCGAGGCTCTTGCTCATCAACGCGCACTCGCACTCACGCCAAGCTGCTATGGTCGTACCGGAAATTTCTCGGCGCTATTATCCTTAGGGGTAATCTACAGAAAAAGCTTGGTTGAATCTGTAACATTCATCTGTTTGTCTTTTCCAAGACGGTTGCAGCGATTTGGTGGTTTTTGCTGCGCAGTTTTGATTCTTCTCAGCCAAGATTTGATTCTGCTCAAAAAGCGTGACTCGAAAGACACACATCAAGGTCAAAGACGCGCCCCGGTTGCGATTTAACCTGTCGGAAAGGCAAACCGGGGCGTACTTGTCGCGGTCAAGGGCAGCCTATCGGGCGGCCTGCTCGGGCGCGGGGTAGCGCCCATTCGGGAAAGTGGGGACACCATGAAAAAGGCAATCATCGCAGGGGCTGCACTGCTTGCGCTCGGGACGGGCGTCGCCACCGCGGCCGACCTGCCCGTCAAGGCGCCGCCGGCGCCGGTCTATGTGCCTCCGGCCTTCAGCTGGACCGGGTGCTACATCGGCGGCAACATCGGCGGCGCCTGGGCCAACAGCAATTGGGGCGACAGCCTGTTCGGGGTGAGTTGGGGCAACACCAGCGACACCAGATTCATCGGCGGCGGTCAGATCGGATGCAACTATCAATTCAGCAATCCCGGCTTCGTGATCGGCGTGGAGGGGGACTTCGACTGGGTTGGGAACAACGGTAATGCCCGCACGGTTGTCGTTCCGGCCGGGTTTCCTCGCGCCGGCGACACTATCGCGCTGACCTCCAACGACACCCGCATCGCAACGCTTGCCGCGCGGTTCGGCTACGGCGTCGACCACGCGCTGTTCTACGGCAAGGCCGGTGCCGGGTGGGTCGGCAACAACGGCTTCACGGTCGTCGACCAGACGACGGGTGCCGCCTTCGTCGGCAGCAACAGCAACACCGCCAGCGGCTGGATGGTGGGAGCGGGCATCGAGTACGCCTTCACCAACAATTGGACGGCGAAAATCGAGTATGACTTCATCGGCCTTCCCGGCCGGAGTTTTGTGGTGCCCGGAACCTTCGTCCCGGCGCTTGCCGGCGACGTCATCACCAGCAACCACAATGTCCAGGAGATCAAGCTGGGCATCAACTACCTGTTCAACTGGGGTGGCCCGGTGGTCGCGAGATACTGATCGTCGAAGCTTCCCGGGCTTTTCGCTTCGGTGATCAAAGCCCCGTGACCGCTTCGGGGCAAATAAGGGCCGCTCCCGCGGCCCTTATTTTTTCACGCCGGAAGGCCCAGGTAATCGGGATTCGGCTTTAGCGCCCGGCCGCCAAGCTCTGCGAAAGCGCGATCAGATTCTGCGGCGGCACGCGGATGACGCCGCCGCGCGGGCTGTCGATGTCGGCGATCAGAAAGATCGCTATCGATATGACGACAGGCAGTACCAGAAGCATCAGCGAGTCTGTTTGCCTCTCGCCGTACCCCAGGATCAGGTTGGCAGCGACCGCAATCAGCCCCATAAGCGCCCAGGCCGCCAGCGGGATGCGGTTCCACCATGCCGCCTGCGTATAGCCGCGCGCGTTGAGCACGTCGTTCATGCCGGCGACGGCGAGCGCCGCCGGCGGCGTCGGGTTGGCGTTGGCGGCACGGCTCACCGTTTGCCACATGGCGTTCTCCAGACTTGCGGTCTCGGAATCGATCCGCTCCAGCGAAGCCCGGTCATCGATCGTATAGAAGGCCACGCGCAGCTGGAGATATCCGGTCAAGGAAGTACGCACCTTGTCCGCATCTGCGGCGGGCAGCAGGTCGGCGCGGAGATATTCCGTGCCGATCGCGTTCGCCTCCTCGCGCTCGTAGGTCTTGCGCTGGTCGTAGCGGGTGACCGCCATCTGAAACGTAAAGCCGATGATCAGGCCGAGCAGGGTCAGCGTCGCGGCGCGGACCAGGTCGAAGTCCACCCGCTTGTCCTCCGCCGGCGCCGTGAACCGGCGGCGGATAGCGTCGCCGGCGCAGGCGGCACCCCATTGCGCAACGACGGTGACGAGGAAGAGAAGATAAGGATGATCGAGGATCGCGCTCATCCGGCGCTCCACCTCCTGCGGACACTCTACCGCCGGCCGAAGATCGATCGCCGATATCCGCTGCGGCGCGCCTGCTGCCGGCAGGTGAAGACGGCGTGGCGCCCCCGCCCGTAGCGCGCCTGCCCGGCCGCGTAGTAACGCCGCGTCTGAAAATCGAGCCAGACGACGGCGTCGCCCACGCAGTGCAGGCGCGCCTGCGCTTCGTCCTCATAGAGGCTCAACGGCTGGGCGCCCGCGCTGCCCAAACCGGCGGCAAGCAGGATCAAGGCGAGGCAGGGCGCGAGCGCGCAAAAGGACCGCTTCATGCTTTACGCGGACCGGACACGGAACGCCCAGATCAGCAGCGCGATCCCTTCCACCAGCAGCAGGATGCCGAGCACCAGCGGCACGGCGAGCGCCGCCGCCATCGGGCGGCCGAGCAGCAGCAGCCCGACCAGAATGTTGATCACGCCGAGAATAAACGACCAGGCGCCGCCGCCGCGGAAGCCTTCGATGATCTCCAGGATGCCCATGACGAGCCCCTGAACCCCGAGCACGATGACGAGCACCGTCGGAATCATGATCGCGGCGATCAAGGGGTGGCGCAGCACGACGATCCCCGCGAGCACGCCGATTATGCCGCTCAGCAGCGAGAATATCCACGGAACCGAGCGGTCGATGAAAATCCGCACCAGCGAGAGGATTCCGATGACGAGCCAATAGATCCCGATAAGCGGGAGCAGCGCCAGGAAGGTTTCGGCGGGCTCGATCACCAGCAGGGCGCCGATGATGATCGCGCAGATTCCCTGAAGCAGGGCGATCCACCAGAATTGCTGTACCGGCTGTATTCTTTGGATGGATTGCGCGGCAGTGGTCATGACACAGGTTCCTTTCCCGAGAGGCTTTGGAGGTGGATGCTGGAAGCGATGGCTTCGCTGATGACGGCGTCGAGCGTCGTGACACGGTCGAACCGGCCGATCTTTTCCGCCACGCCGTCGGCGCGCAGCAGATCGCGCACCCGGGCGCGCGCGCCCACGATTCGCAGCTCGACGCCACGGACGGCAAGCTGTTTGTGCAATTCGTGCAGCGCCCGCGAGCCGGAAAGATCGACGTAAGGCGAGGCCGAGAGGTCGCACACCAGAACACGGATTTTCGCGGGCGCGGCCGCATCGAGGCGGCGCAACACGGCGTCAAGAACGACGTCCGCATTGATATAGGTCAGCGAGGCCTCGGGCCGGAACGCGATGACGCCGGGCAGCGGTTCGTTTTGCGGATTGCGCTCGAGATCCGAATAAAGGGTGGTGCCCGGAAGGCGGCCGAGGAAGGCCACGTGCGGCTGCGACGCGCGCATCAAAAGCAGCAAGATCGAAGCGGCCGCCGCCAGCAGGATGCCCTGCAGGATGCCGAGCAGCAGCACGCCGGCGAGCGCGATGACTGCCGCGTAGAAGTCGAGCCGGCTCACCCGCCACATGTAGATGAGCGCGGGAACGTCGATCAGACGGTAGACCGCGGTGAGAACGACCGCCGCGAGAACCGCTTTGGGCAAATCGTCCAATAGCTCGGTCAGGAACAGGAGGCACAGCGCGAGCGTGATCGACGCAACCACGAGGGCGAGCGGGGTGCGCGCGCCCGCGCGGTCGTTGACGGCGGTTTGCGACAATCCACCCGCCACCGGATAGCCGTGGCCGAGCGCGGCCGCCAAGTTGGCGGCGCCGAGGCCGAGCAGCTCCTGGCCGGGATCGAGCGGGTATCCGTATTTCTCCGCGAACGTGCGGGCGGCGGACACGCCTTCGATATAGCCGAGCAGCAGGCATCCGGCGGCGAGCGGGACGATGCCTTCCACGTCGCGCAGCCGCAACGCCGGGCCGGCAAGGCTTGGCAGCCCGGCGGGAATGCGCCCCGTGGTGGCAACGCCGAAGGCCGCCAGTCCCATCACGGTGGAAATGAGAATCGCCACGGCAACGACGCCCAGCGCAACCGGCTTTCCCGGGAGCCAGCGTTCGCCAACCAACAGCAGCGCGATCGCCATCGCGCCGATTGCAAGCACGACCACGTTGATGCCGCCGAGCTGGCCGCCCAGCAGCAGGACGCGTTCGAAAAAATTGTGCCCGCCGCCGGCAACCCCGAACAGGCTCGGCAACTGGGTCATGATGATGGTCAGGCCGGCGCCGGCCTTGAAGCCGACGAGGATGCTGTCGCTGATGAGCTTCACCAGCGCACTCAGCCGCAGCGCCCACGCCAGCAGGCACAGCAGGGCCACAGTGAAGCCGGCGAGGCTGGCGATCTGGGCGTAGCGTTGCACGTCGCCGCCCGCCATCTCCGCCACCGTGCCGGCGACCATGAGCGAAATCGCAGAAGTGGGCCCGACCGCCAACTGGCGCGAGGAGCCGAGCAGCGCGTAGCCGAGCCCGCCGAGCAGATAGCCGTAAATCCCGACCTGCGGCGGAAGCCCGGCGAGCGTCGCATAGGCGAGGGAAACCGGGATGGCATAAGCCGCGAGCGTCACTCCCGCGACGAGATCGCCGCGGAGCAGGCGGGCGCTGTAGTCCCGCAGCAGCCACTGCGCGGGCGGAAACCACGCGAGCCATGTCGGCGCCGGCCGCGCGGTGGAATCGCCCATGGCCTCGCCCTTGGTTTCTACGGCCATCCGACCGGCCCCTTCCCCGTGCCTGCGGTTGCTCCCGCTAGTGTCCCGATTCCGAAGTTCGCCTGAGTTTGCCGCACCGCCCAGAGCGAACTTCGGAATCGAGGGACACTAGCAACTCTATGATCTAGTGCCGCTTTGAACCCGAAGTTCGCATTCAGACTTGCGGCAGTTGTGGTGCGAACTCCGGGTTCGCGGCACTAGCGGTCTATCGATGCCCCGGCACGGCTACGGCGGGCAGCGATGGAAATCGACGCGCAACGCCGACGATCCGGGAATGAGCCGCGCGACGGTGTTGTCGTCGACCGTCTTCAAGCTGAACTGCAAGTCCTGCGGTGCGATGATCGTCGAGCACGTCGCCGACACAAGCAGGGTGTCGCCGTCCTCTTTGCGCGATTTGATCGTGCAGCGGGCAACCTTTCCGCGGATGCGATTTCCCTCGACGATGAAGCCGCTGCCGTAAAGATCGGACAAAGGCGAGAAGACGACCTGCTTTCCCTTTTTCATGAAAATCTTGTCGCACAAGGCGGGGTCCGAAGACCAAAGCCCATCGAGATCGATTGCATGCGACGGCGCGACAAACGACAGGAGCGCCGCCAGCAACGCCGGGATGCCAAGCGCTCTGCGGGAAGACATCGAGCCCCCTTACGGCAACCGCCACGGCTGCTTATTCCTGGAGCATGATCTTTTTCCGAAAGCCGGTACCCACCCCGCATCAAGTGCGGGGCAGGCTTTTTCGGGATCATGCTCTTGCGCGCGCCCTAGCATCGCGCCGGAATTTCGAATGGAGAATCAGGATTTGCCCTGAAACATGTTCAGGGTTTCCCCGGAAGGGGCTTGGCTAGTGCCCCGATTCCAAAGTTCGCCTGATTTTGCCGCACGCTCCGAAGCGAACTTCGGGTTCGCGCCACGAGTGGTTATCCCTCGACCGGCACCGTCGCCGTAACGACGGTGCGCCCGATGGCGGACTCAATGTCGAGCCATCCGCCGACTTGCTGCAGCCGCTCGCGCATGCTGGCCAGCCCCACCCCGGCGCCCGCACCACCCCTCGCGCCAACCCGACGGCGGCGAATGCCGACGAGGTGCGGTATGCCGCTGCCCGCATCCTCGACGGTCAAAACCACGACCGCCCTGCCTGCAACGCTCTCTTGCGCGACCCGGATGCACGCCGTCGCGCTGCCGGAATGGCGCGATACGTTGGTGAGCGCTTCCTGAACGACGCGGAACAACGCCAGTTCGGCCTCGGGGGACATCCGCTCCAGGTCGGACGGTAAGTCGAGATCGACGACGACGCCGCTGCGCTTGCCGAACCCTTCGACGAAATTGCGCACCGCCAGCACCAGGCCGGCTTCGTCGAGCAGCGGCGGATGAAGCAGATAGGAGACGGTGCGGATTTCGCGGATCGACTGCTGCAGCATGTCTCCGACCTGATGAAATTCCGCCCGCGCGGATTGCGGCAAAGCCTGTTCGATCCGCCCCGCAATGAGAGTTGCGGCAATCAGGTTTTGCCCGGTGCTGTCATGGAGATCGCGGGCGATGCGTCGCCGTT
>Ga0153928_1000935_pt1 | contig 13752 bp, 10 predicted proteins | sample TSNJ012MetaG_FD_106656 | JGI IMG/M metagenome (GOLD analysis project Ga0153928, IMG submission 106656) | Attine ant fungus gardens microbial communities from New Jersey, USA - TSNJ012 MetaG | ecosystem: Host-associated > Fungi > Mycelium > Unclassified | place: USA: New Jersey, Wharton State... | reverse complement strand
CAGCTACCCATAGTGCAGGGGGGTCACGGGGGCCCTCCCCCGTGGGAATTTTGGTTACTTTTGTTCCTCCAAAAGTAACTGCCCGTCGCGGCATGAGCGACATGCCTCCCCGTGGCACTGCGGCCACGCAAAAACGCACAGCAGCAGGCAAACCCCACAGCGCCAACGCCAGAGCCACAGCGCCAACGCTTAACTAAGCACGGTAGTGCACGATAGTCAGATTATTTTATCATAAAACATTGACAGTGACCGCCGCGTGCATTATGATAACATAGTGATTATTAAGAAAAAGCAAAGCCTGCCGCTGTCGGCGGCGAAGGGAGTTCAGGGTAGCGATGGAAAGCAAGCTGGTTCGGGCCGCCATGGGGGAAGCGCCCTTTGACCTTGCCGTGCGTAATGTGCGGCTGGTCAATGTATTCACTCAGGAGATATACCCCGCGGACATCGGCGTTGTAGGCGATACAATTGCCTTTGTCGGCAGTATGCCGCCGGAGCGCACGGAGGCCCGCACCGTGGACGCAGGCGGCCTTTTCGCGGTTCCCGGCTTTATCGACAGCCACATGCACATTGAGAGCAGCATGATGACCCCCGCCGCCTTCGCGGAGGCTGTGGTGCCCAAGGGTACCACCACCGTGGCGGCCGACCCCCACGAGATCGCCAATGTGCTGGGGGCGGAGGGGGTGCGGATGCTGTGCGACATGTCCCGGAACCTGCCCTTGCAGGTGCATGTGATGGCGCCCTCCACCGTTCCCTCAGCGCCGGGATACGAAACCTCCGGAGCGGATATCGGCCCCGCCCAGGTGAAGGAGATGCTGGGTTATCCCGGGGTTCTGGGGCTGGGAGAGGTGATGGATTTTCTGGGCGTCATCGGCTGCGATGAGCGGATGCTGGGCATTATTGCCGAGGCGAAGAACCGGGGCGTGCTGCTGGACGGCCATGTCCCCACCCTGCGGGGGAGGGAGCTGCAAGCCTTCATTGCCACCGGCATCGACTGCGACCACACCTATATGAGCCCGGATATTATACAGGAAAAGCTGCGCTGCGGCATGTGCGTGCAGATACAGGAGCGGTTCTTCACCCCGGAGCTGATGGCTTACCTCAACGCCTGCCCGGTACAGAACCGGATCATGCTGGCCACCGACGACGTACCCGTCACCCGGCTGGCCGGCCGGGGGCATCTGGACGGCCTTTTGCGCCGGGCGGTGGCCTTGGGGCTGGAGCCGCGGAAGGCGATACGGTACGTTACCATAAACGCCGCGGACAGGCTGCGCCTTTACCGCCAGGGCGCTATCAGCCCGGGCAGGCGGGCGGATCTGCTGCTGCTTTCCTCCTTGGAGGAGGTGGCCGTGGAGCAGGTGTACGCTGGAGGCAGGCTGGTGGCGGAGGCGGGGCGGATGCTTAAGCCCCTGCCCATCCCCAAGTTTCCCCGGAGCGCCTGCGACACCATGCGGCTGTCGCCGCTGGGGCCGGAGGATTTCGCCATTCCCTGCGGAGGGAAAAGGGCGCTGGTCAACGCCATCCGGCAGGACGGCAAAACCTCCCGCACCAGCCTGTCCCAAAAATGGTGTGAGGTGCGGGGCGGCTTGCTCTGCCAGGGGAGCCTTGTAAAGATGGCGGTGTTTGAGCGCCATAGCGGCGCGGCGGGACGCAGTCTGGGGCTGCTGGACAACCTGGAGGAGTTCCGGGGAGCCATGGCAGCTACCTACGGCCACGACTGCCACAACCTGACGGTGTACAGCCGGAGCGACGGCGACGCCGTGCTGGCGGCCAACACGGTGATCGCCATGGGCGGCGGCGTGTCCGCCGTGCTGGACGGGGAGGTGCTCTGCGCCATCCCCCTGCCCATTGCGGGAATCCTCTGTGAGGACAGGCTGGAGGAGCTGGCGGACAAGTTCGCCGCGCTGGAGGAGGCCGCCCGCCATATGCGGCTAAACCACGAGGAAGTCCTCACCTTTCTGACCCTGATGCCCCTGGCTGTTTCACCGGAGGTAAAGCTCACCGACCGGGGCATCTTGGATGTGGCCGGCAAGCGGTTTCTTCCTCTGACAGTGGAAATTGAGGAGGAGGGGAAATCATGAGGACAAAAATGCAGCCGTTCTGGCTGGCCTTTCCCACGTTGCTGGCGCTGCTTGTGCTCTTTGTGGCCCCCATGCTGTGGATTCTGGTAAATACACTGCGGGCCGACGGGCTGACCTACTTTATAAAATTTCTCACCGACAGCTTTTATTTGGATATTTTGTGGAATACGGTGTGGGTTTCCCTGCGGGTTACCTTCATCGCCCTGCTGCTGGGCTACCCCACCGCCTACTTCATGGCCCGCACCAGGGCCCGGGGCAAAAACCTGCTGATGATTGTCATTATCTTTCCCTTTCTGGTGAGCGCGGTGGTGCGCTCCTACGGCTGGATGGTCATTCTGGGCAACAAGGGGCTGCTGAACCAGCTGCTGCTGGCCCTTGGGATTGTTGAGACCCCGCTGAAGATCATGAACACCTCGGCGGCGGTGATTATCGGCCTTGTGCACCTGCTGCTGCCCTATATGATCCTGTCCATCACCAGCGTCATCCAGGGCATTGACAAGAACATCGAATATGCCGCCTACAGCCTGGGGGCGAAACCGGCGAAAACCTTCTTTAAGGTGGTGCTGCCCCTCTCATCCCCGGGCATCATCTCCGGCTGCATCCTGGTGTTTACCCTGAGCATGACCTCCTATGTCACCCCGAAGCTGCTGGGAGGCGCCCGCTTCCGGATGATGAGCACCATGGTGTTCCAGGAAATAAACGTGAATTTTAACTGGAGCTTTGCGGCGGCCATCAGCTATATACTCTTATTTACAATACTTGTGATCCTGGTGGTGTCCAACTACGCCACCGCCGGGGTAACCAGAAGGGTGGGAGGCGCCAAAAATGCGTGAGGATAAGGTCGGGCTGCTGCCCAAGGTCGTCGCGGTTCTGGTTTTCATTTTTCTCATGGCCCCTCTGGTGGTTATCATATTGGCCTCCTTTAGCCCCACCTCATTGGTGGTGTTCCCGCCCAAGGGCTTTTCCCTGGAGTGGTACCGGAATATCTTCGGCTCCTCCGCCAATTTCCTAAGCGGCTTTGTCAACAGCATCCAGGTTGCCGCCATCGCCACGGCGGCGGACATCCTGCTGGGCGTTACCGCCTCCCTCAGCGTCAGCCGCTACCAATTCCGGGGCCGGGACGCATTGGTCGCCTTCTTCACCTCCCCCATGTATGTGCCCTCCATCACCTTCGCCTTCGTGCTGCTCCAGGTGTTCAGCGCCATGGGCTCCATCCCCGCCTTCTGGCGGATACTGCTGGGCCACGTGGTGATCGTGCTGCCCTATATCGTCCGCAACACCCTGGCGGTGCTGGCAAGCTTCAACTGGACGCTGGAGGATGCCGCCGCCGGTCTGGGAGCCAGCCCGGTGCAGGTGTTCTTTAAGGTGACCCTGCCCATCATCAAGCCCGGCGTCATCGCGGGGGCGCTGCTCTCCTTTTTGTACTCCTTTGACGAGGCGGTGCTCAGCAGCCTGCTCAGCTCGCCAAAGTTTATCACCCTGCCCATCCGCATTATGAATTATATGGAGCTGTCCTTCGATCCCACGCTGGCAGCCATTTCCACCCTGCTGATTCTGTTCTCCCTCACCGCCATCGTGCTGTTGGAACGGTTTGTGGGCTTGGATATGTTTGTGAAATAGAGAAAGGGGCTCCCTGAAAAAATGGCTGTATTGGAACTGAAAAATCTGACGAAAACCTACGGCGGCTTCACCGCCGTGGACAACATAGACCTGACGGTGCGGGACGGCGAAATCGTGGCCCTGCTGGGCGAAAGCGGCTGCGGAAAGACCACAACGCTGCGCATGATAGCGGGCTTTACGGCCCCCAACGGGGGAACGGTGGCGGTGGACGGCAGGGAGATGAACCAGGTGCCCCCCTACCGGCGGAACGTGGGCATCTTTTTTCAGAACTACGCCCTGTTTCCCCACCTGTCCACCTACGACAACGTGGCTTTCGGTCTTAAGCTAAAAAAGCTGCGGGGGGAGGAGATCCGCCGCCGGGTGGAGGACATGCTGGAGCTGGTGAAGCTCACCGGTATGGAAAAGCGCTTTCCCCGGGAGCTTTCCGGCGGACAGCAGCAGCGGGTGGCCCTGGCCCGGGCCTTGGTCACCGAGCCCAGCGTGCTTCTGCTGGACGAGCCCCTATCCAATCTGGACGCCAAGCTCCGGGCGGAGATGCAGGTGGAGATCAAGCGGATACAGCGGGGGCTGGGCATTACCACCATTATCGTCACCCACGACCAGGAGGAGGCAGTCTCCCTGGCGGACAGGGTGGTGGTGATGCAAAAGGGAAGAATCCTCCAGGCGGGGGAGCCCAAGGCGGTGTTCGACCATCCGGTGAACCCCTTTGTGGCGGATTTCATGGGCTTTTCCAACTTCATCCCCGGAACGGTGGCTGAAACGGCTCCGGATCGGGTCAAAATCCAGGCCGATGGCGGCGCGCTGTACGCCGACGCCGCGAACTGCCCCGGGCTGCGTGCAGGCATGCCGGTGCAGGCGGCCATCCGGCCGGAGAACATCCGCCTGGTGACCGAGGGAACCCCGGAGAGCCACCGGGCCAGGCTGGAAAATGTCACCTACAAGGGCAATGTAACCCGGCTTTCCCTCACGGGACTGTTCGGTCAGCCGGTATATGTCCACGCCCACGATTATGACGGCAGCCTGGAGGGAGAGGTATCGGTGCTCTTTCCCCGGGACAAGCTGGTGATTTATCCCGCGGATAAGTCCTGACCTGTTCCCGGGACGCCTCCAAGGGTTCTGTGCACGGCCGGGATATTATTATAAAAGTGAAAATGTAAAAGGAGCGTATCAATGAAGACAATGCATAAGAAAAACCTGACGGGAGCTCTGGCGGCTCTGCTGGCAACAGCCATGCTGGCGGGATGCGGCGGCGGTTCCGGCTCATCCCAGACATCCTCCCAGCCGGTGGAAAGCCAAGCGGCCTCCTCCGAGGCAGCCGCCTCCGGAGACGGAGAGGCAAAGGACTTTCAGGGAGCCGAGCTGGTGGTGGCTACCTGGGGCTGGACAGCCGCCAATATTGCCGAGCTCTCCAAGGACTTTGAGGCTATGTACAACTGCAAGGTGGTCATCGACGAAACCAGCGGGAACGCCGACCGTCTCAACAAGATCATGGCCCAGAAGAACAATCCGGAAATGGACATTGCCCTGATGTCCGAGAGCTTTGCCGTTGTGGGCAACAATGACGGCCTGTTTGAGAAGATCGACGCCTCCGTAGTGACCAATCTGGAAAACCTTTATGACTTCGCCAAAAACAAGGACGGCTTCGGCCCCTGCTACTCGGTGGTGCGCTATGGCATCATCTACGACGCGGATGTGGTCACCGAGGCTCCCGCCTCCTACATGGATCTGTTTAACGGCAAATACAACGGCCTGTTGTCCCTGCCGGACATGGCCTCCACCGCCGGGCCCTACCTGCTGGTCACACTGGCCGAGGCGCTGGGCGGAAGCCAGGAGGATGTGGACGCCGCCTTTAAGCTGTTGGCCGACAACAAGGACAACGTGGCCCAGTTCTACACCACCAGCTCCGATGTGCAGACCGCATTCACCACCGGAGAGATTGCCGTCACCGTCTTTATGGACATGAATGTCCCCACCCTGAAGGACGCCGGCCTTAACGTGGAGTGGGTGGAGCCCGCCGAGGGTTGCTTCTCCGCCGCCGCCACCATCAATGTCATTAAGGATTGCCCCAACCCCGAGCTTGCCCAGCTTTATGTGAACTACATGCTCAGCGACGAGGTGCAGAGCAGGGTGGCCGGCCAGATTTCCGAAGCGCCCACCAGCAAGAACGCCACCATGCCCGAGGACAAGCAGGCTTACCTTGCCTTTGGCGAGGAAGCGGTTTCCTCCCTGCGGGTGTTCGACTGGAACTACATTGACACCCAGAAGGCCGCCTGGATTGAGCGCTTCCAGAAGGAAGTAACCGTCTGATCCCGGCAGATTAAAAAACACAGCCTGTAAAACCATGCAGAAAGTAGGGGAACAGGGCTTTTTACGCAAAAGCCCCGTTCCCCTATTTTGCGATTGGCCTGATCGCTGCCTCCGGCTTGGCCTTGCAAAAGCAGCGCCGCGCTGGGCGGCAGCCCATAGACGGCGCACCCCGCACTACCGCGCCACCAGTGTTTGCCAAGGAATACTGGATTCTTAAGGACTGGAAGTCCTTAAGCGGGGTCTTAGGGGCCGGAGCCCCTATTTAAATATCGTAGATACCTCTGAACTGCTACAAGATTACCAAAGACAGCTACCCAGAGTGCAGGGGGGTCACGGGGGCCCTCCCCCGTGGGAATTTTGGTTACTTTTGTTCCTCCAAAAGTAACTGCCCGTCGCGGCATGAGCGACATGCCTGCCCGCTGCACAGCGGCACCGCCAGAGCAACCGCACAGCGGCACCGACATTTAAAGCACAGCCCCGGCGACCGCCTTAAAGACAAACACGTCAATCTAAATTTACATCGGAACCACCCCGCCGTCTGCGGATGGATCTCCAAGGAGGAGAATAGAGCTAAAAGCGACCCTAAATCCCCCTCCTTGGAGGGGTGGCGCGGAGCGCCGGGGTGGTTTTTTGCTAACATTCTCTGCCAAATTGTCAAATTAGATTGACGTGTAAAAACAAACCGCCGCTTGCGGTATCGGCAAAAATCCGGTATAATATCGGTTATGCTTAGTTAGTAAATTCTGTTGCCCTGGGGTATTTAGGGGCCGCTCCTCAGGAGCGGCCCCTAAATTTGGACAAGGCAGGGGGTATTGCATAAAACCTTCATTCCAAGGAAGCGCCGCAGTGGATCTCATCCATGATCTGGGCGGCAATGTAATCGGTCAGCCGGGTGGTGAGAAAGGGATGCATGGGGATGGTTATCAGCTTTTGCCGGGCGCTTTCGGCGTTAAGGAGCATAACCCGCTCCCAGTCATCCCGGGGGAGCTTGCGGACATTGGTTCCAATGGCGTCGCAGATAATATCCTTTTCCCGCAGGCGGCTGACGATCTCCAGCTTGGGTGCGTGCACCGGCAAGGCCACCGGGAAGCGGCTGCAAGCGCTGGTATATCCGGCGGGAATCTGCTGGCACCGGAGCTGGCCGCTGAACAATGCGCAGTACTGCTCCGCCGCCCTCTGCCGGGCCGCCAGATGTTGGGGATGATCCTCCAGCTTGCCCAGCGCCAGCTGGGCCCGTGTCCAACCGGCCGCCGCAGCCTGTACCGGATCCTGCACCCTTTCATATTGGGCCATCATCTGCCGCAGCTCTCCGGCGTCCGCCGGATCCCGGCAGAGGATTGCGCCGCCCTCCCCATCCTCCGGGCAAGCGGCCTCCAGGGCAAAGGACATAACGCTGTACCTGCCGAAGCCGCCTGACTGCCGGGAGCCGACGCTCCCCCCCAGGGATTCTCCCATATCCTGGATGAGGGCAATGCCATGCTTCCGGCAGATGCCCTCAATGGCCTCATAGGGGCAGGGCAGCCCGAAGGTGTCGCTGGCTACCAGAGCCTTGGGCAGAGGCGTTTCGGTGCGCAGGCATTTGCCGATGGCGTATTCCAGGCAGTAGGGATCTATGGTAAAGGTATTGGGGTTAATATCCACAAGCATGGGAGCGCCGCCGGTGCGCAGGATGCTCTGCACAACCTCCTCGGTGGCAAGGCCGCTGCAAAGCACCCGGTCCTTCCGCCCGATTCCCAGTGACCGGAGGGCCAGATAGATGCCGGTGCCAAGCTCGGGAACCGGCACACAGTGCTCCGCCCCCGTCACGCGGCACAGTCTGTCCTCCAGCTGGAGCGACGTTTCCTCCAAAGTTTGGCTGGTGTCTGTAATCAGCCTGGGTTTTTCCGGGATATAGGTATACAAGGCGCCAAACCCTGCGTTTTTAGACATCAAGCTTCACCTCAACAAATTCCATAATTTGGTATTCATTATACCCTCCGTAAAAGGATGAATTTGTCGATTAAGGCGGGTGATTAATTTGAAATTCTTACATACCTCCGACTGGCACCTGGGGAAAAGTCTGTATGACTTTTCCCTGCTGGAGGATCAGACCCACTTCATCCACTGGCTGCTGGAGCTTCTCCGGGAGAGGCCGGTGGACGGGGTAATTATCGCCGGGGATATCTATGACCGGCCGGTACCCTCCGGCGGAGCTGTGGCGCTCTACGACCATTTTTTGTCCCGGGCGGCGGGGGAGCTGGGCATTCCCGTGCTGGCTGTGGCGGGCAACCACGACAGCCCCGGACGCCTCCAGTTTGGCAGCAGCCTTTACCGGCGGAGCGGTTACCATGTGGTGGGCGCTCCCGCAAGCCCGTTCCAGCGGGTTACCCTCCGGAGGGGGGAGGCGGAGGCGGACATTACGCTGGTACCCTACCTCCATCTTGCGGACGCCCGGGCGCTCTGCCCGGAGGCCGGTATCCGCACCTTTGACGACGCGTACCGGGAGCTGCTGGGCGGGCAGCCTCCCCTCCGGCCGGGGGTACGCAATCTGGCGGTTGCCCACGGCTTTTTCAGCAACCTGGGGGGGGACGCCGATCCCCTGCTCACCAGTGACAGCGAAATCGGCATTGGCGGCATGGATATTGTGGACTCCGCTCATTTTGCCGGGTATGACTATGTGGCGCTGGGCCATCTCCACGCTCCCCAGCGGGCCGGAACCGCTACCCGGTACAGCGGGTCGCCCCTTAAGTACTCCCTGTCGGAGGAGCATCAGAAAAAATCGGTGACCATCGTGGAGCTGAAGGAGGGAGGGGAGCCGTCGCTGGAGCTGGTGCCGGTTCCGGCGCTCCGGGATGTGCGGACGGTGCAGGGCGCGCTGGATGACCTGCTGGAGCCCTCCTTTCATCAAAATAAGCAGTTTGGCGACTATGTGTTCGCGGAGGTTTTGGGGGAGGAGTGCGCCTATCCCATGCAGAAGCTGCGGACGTTATTTCCCAAGCTGCTGGGGCTGCGGTTCAGGGCCCAGGCGGAGGCCGCCGCGCTGCCCATGCCCCGGATGCAGGCCCGGCAGCAGATATCCCGGCTGACAACGGAGGATTTGTTTTGCCGTTTCTTCCGGGAATCCCGGGGCCACGAGATTCCCCCGGGACATCTGGAGGCGCTCCGGGCCGCCTTGGCCGCGCTGGAGGCCGGGGGAGAGCGGACATCAGCCGCAAGGGAGGACGAACAATGAAGCCGGTGAAGCTGACCCTCCACGCATTCGGGCCCTTTGCGGGCACCCAGGTGGTGGACTTTTCCGCGTTGGGCGACAGCGGGATATTTTTGATTACCGGAGAGACGGGGGCGGGGAAAACCACGTTGTTTGACGCCATTGCCTTTGCCTTGTATGGCAATGCCAGCGGGGAGAGCCGGAAGTCCGCCGCCTTCAAAAGCCATCACGCCGATGGGGACGCCCTCTGCTGGGTGGAGTTTGCCTTTGCGCTGCGGGGGGAGGTCTACACCGTTTACCGGGCGCCCGCCCAGCCCGGCCGCAAGCGGGACGGCAGCCCCAAGGAGCTGGGGGAAAAGGCGGAGCTCCAACCGCCGGAGGGCCCGGCGGTGTCCGGCGCGGGGGCGGTGACCAAGGGGGTGGAGGAGCTGCTGGGCCTGAATTACAGGCAGTTTAAGCAGACCATCATGCTGGCCCAGGGGGAGTTCCGCCGGTTGCTGGAGGCAAACTCCACCCAAAAGCAGGAGATATTCTCCAGAATATTCGGAACCGACGCCTATGGTAGCGTGGCGGCGGAGCTGGAGCGGCGGGAGCAGGCGGTGTGGCGCTCCATCCAGTCGGGGCAGGAGGCCATTGCCAGGGCGGTGGCCCAGCTGGCCGCACTGGGGCATACGGCGCTGGCGGGGGAAACGGCGGCGTTTCTCCCCTGGCCCGAGCTGGAGGCGGTGGTGGAGGGCAACCTGTCCTTTCACAACGAACGGATGGTCCAGCTGACGGCGGATATCGCCCTGCTGGAGGAGGAGAGGAACGGGCTTAACCTGGCGGAGGCGGCGGAGGTAAACAAAAAGCTCCGGCAGCTGGAGGAAGCCCGCCGGCGGCTGGAGGCCCTCACCGCCCGGGAAGCGGAGACGCAGGCGGATACCCGGCGGCTGGAGCGGTTGAGGCAGGTCAAGGGCCTTAGCGAGCAGGAGACCATTATTTACGCCACCAAATCCGCTATGGAGGACTCCGCCCGTCGGCTGGAGAAGCTGTCCGCAGCGGTGGAGGGTTTCACCGCCGCGCTGGAGAGCGCGTCGGCGGCTTACGGGGCGCTGCCGGAAAAGAAGGAACGGCTCCAGGAGCTGAGGAAGGATTTGGCCGCCCTGGAGACGGAGAAAAAGGCGTTCCTCCTCGCGGAGGAGCGCAGGCGGGAGCTGGCCGCCAAGTCCGCCGGACTGGAGGCGCTGAACCGGGAGGGGGAGAGCTTGGCGGCAAGGGCGCGGCAGCTTGCCCTGGAGAAGGAGCTGGAATGCCTGGAGCAGAGGATGGAGGCTCTGGGGGATATGTCCGCCCGCCGGAAGGCCCTTGCCTGCCTGGAGCGGGAGGCGGCGGCAGCGGAAGGGGCCTATGGGGAGCTTTACCGCCGGTTTCTGGATGGGCAGGCCGTGGTGCTGGCCCGGACATTGACGCCGGACGCGCCCTGCCCGGTCTGCGGCGCGCTCCGCCATCCCGCGCCCAACCTCCACGACGGCCGGGTGCCGGAGGAAAGGGAGGTCACCGCAGCCAAGGGGGAATGGGAACGCCTGGAGGCGCGCCGTCAGGAGGAGCTGCTACAGGTGGGGCAGCTTTGCCACCGGCTGGCCGGGGAGGGCGTACCACCGGAGGCGTTGGAGGACGGCCCGGCCCGGGACGCCTTCATGGAGGAGCTGGAGGAGCGGATGGAGTCCCTGGGCTCAGGGTGGGAGGCGTCCGCCCCGGTTTTGGAGGGAGAGGCTTTGGAGCGCCGGATAGAACAGGTGGCCGCAGCGCGGGATGAGGCCCGGCAGGTGGTGACGGCCCTGGAGGCCCTTGTGGGGGCTTGGGAGGGGGACGGAGGCATCCGGGCAATCCGGGAGAAAGAAGCGGAACTGAGAAGAGAAGCGGAGGCGCTTGGCCGCCGGATCGCGGAGGCGGAGCGGGGTTATCTGGAGGCGAAATCCGCCTATGACAAGGGGGCCGCCGCCCTGGAGGCCACCACAGAGCACCACAGGCAGCAGAGCGGGCAATTCGCCGCTCTCCGGGAAACATTTCTCCGCCATCTGCGGGGGGCTGGATTCCGGCAATACGAGGAGTACCGGGCGCTGGCGCCCCAGGTGGGTGAGATTGACCCCCTTGCCGCGCGGCTGGAGGAGCACGCCCGGCAGCTGGGGCTGGCCAGGGCGGAGGCCGCCGCCCTGGAGGGGCAGGTGGGGGGAAGGAAGCCCTTTGACCTGGAGGCGCTGGAGGCAAAACACCGGGAGCTGTCGGGGCGGCTGACAGCCCTCCGGGAGAACCAGAACCAGCTTTACGCGCTTATCTCCGCCTCGCGGCAGCGGCTGGAGGAGCTGCGGGAGCTGCATGTCCAGAATGGGGAGGCCGGAGGGCAGTATGGCATCCTCCATGACCTCACCCTGCTGGCCAAGGGCAGCCGCGCCCCGAACATCTCCTTTGAGCGGTATATTTTGGCCTCTTATTTCGAGGATATCATACAAATCGCCAACATCCACCTCCAGCGGATGACCGGATTCCGCTACCGGCTCAAACGGAAGGAGGAGCGATCCCAGCGCACCTCGGGGCTGGATATGGAGATCATCGACAGCTACACCGGAACCGTGCGGGGCGTCAGCACCCTTTCCGGAGGGGAGGGCTTCAAGGCGTCCCTGGCCCTGGCCCTGGGGCTTTCCGATGTGGTGCAGATGTATGCCGGAGGCATCTCCATCGACACCATGTTTATCGACGAGGGCTTTGGCTCCCTGGATGAAAAATCCCTGGAAAGTGCCGTGAATACGCTGATATCTCTGGAAAAGAACGGGCGGATGGTGGGCATCATCTCCCATGTGCCGCAGCTGAAAAGCGTTATCCCCGCCCGGTTGGCGGTGGAGTACAGCGCCACCGGCTCCCAGGCCCGCTGGGTATCCGATTAGTATAGCCGGTTCTTCAGACACCGGGGAGGTTCCCACCGCCATAGCGGCGCGGCGCGTCAGCGCCGCTTTTAAATAAAAAACCTGACTATCGTGTTTAGTCAGGGGTTGCCGGTGTGTTCTGGCGGTGCCGCTGTGCCACGGGTTGGCATGTCGCTCATGCCGCGACGGGCAGTTACTTTTGGAGGAACAAAAGTAACCAAAATTCCCACGGGGGAGGGCCCCCGTGCCCCCCCTGCACTATGGGTAGCTGTCTTTGGTAATCTTTTAGTAGTTTATAGGTATCTACGATATTTAAATAGGGGCACCTGCCCCTAAAACCCCCGCTTAAGGACTGCTAGTCCTTAAGAATCCAATGTTCCCTGGCAAACGCTGTTGGCATTATGAGTAAGCACGATAGTCAGAGAATAATATTACAGTACGAATCCGCGAAAAAAAGACCATGACAGCCCGTTTCGGGCAATTCATGGTCTTTTTTATTGCGTTTTTAATCTTTTTTATCGCCTTGCAGCTTAAGCAGCTGAACGATTTGGTCTTCGACAAATTTCTTATACACATCATCCAGTTGGGAATATTTTTCCATAATTAAAGAGATAACGCCGGTGGAACCGTTTAATACGCTTAAATCATTGTTGTTTTCGTCCAGCAGCCAATCCTTATCAATATTATACATCAGGGATAAGCAATTGATAAATACCTGGGTGGGTTCAACGTTCCCCAGCTCAATATTTGCCAGATTGCCACGGGAAACCCCTATTGTATTTGCGAATTGGGCCTGAGTCATGTTGTTGGCTTTTCTTATTAATCGCAGCTTTTCAGAAAATTTCACGGTTTTTCGCCTCCTGTTTATATTTTAACAAATAAAAATGTTTGTGTCAATACATGATGCGATAAAAAAAGCAAAAATTTCAATTATTATGCATTGACACGAACAAATAAGGGTGATATCATTGTATTTATACAAGCTATATATTGACAAAATATGCAATCGAACAAGCGAAATCTTACAACATCTTGGGGAATTGTGACATTAATGGTTGAAGGGGGCAACGTAGGATGCAAAAACACGCCGATAGTAAACCCAAAACCTCGGAGGAAATTGGATTAATGGTAAAGAAGCTGAACGCAAAAGATTATTTGAGGATTCTCAATACTATTGATACGCTGGTATTTGCCCAGGAAGCAAGCGGAAGCCGCGAAGAAAGGGAGGCGGAGCTCACCGAAGAAAAAGAGTAACAGGCTGCACAAAAGATCCACAAGAGCAGATAGCGGAATTGAAGCCGGCGATTAAACGGTATAACGGAAAGATTCAGAACTGCAGCGGTTTTTGAATATTGGTGGAAATTTCATTTGCCAAGTGATCGGGGTGAAGCATATGGAAGATCAGGATGGGATGAGATGTTGCCCGTTTTATCCCATCGGAAGCGCCGCGGCGCTTGCCGAGCTGGGAACGGAGCCGGAGATTGGGTGCAGCTATGTGGGAAAGGTATACTACCTCACCAACGACATTGATTTGAGCGATTATGCCTATGGGGAAGGCTGGAACCCGATTGGCTCCGCAGGGCTCCCCTTTGGGGGAATATTGGACGGCAGGAATTTTACAATCTCCGGGCTGTGCATCAGCCGTCCGGAGGATGACTAT
>Ga0153928_1000930_pt1 | contig 13763 bp, 10 predicted proteins | sample TSNJ012MetaG_FD_106656 | JGI IMG/M metagenome (GOLD analysis project Ga0153928, IMG submission 106656) | Attine ant fungus gardens microbial communities from New Jersey, USA - TSNJ012 MetaG | ecosystem: Host-associated > Fungi > Mycelium > Unclassified | place: USA: New Jersey, Wharton State... | reverse complement strand
GTTCACTCCGTGACCAGTAACACGCTACGCGATGCACAGAAATGCTGTTTACAGCATTTCGCGCCGACAACTCTCGGGATTTTCAGACATAAATGCCTGAAAACACCTCGCGGAATAGTTGGGAGTGAACAGTAACGAACTGTAACTAAATTATTGGAATCTTTCAGCTGAAAGCTTGACATAATTATGAAAATCATATAGAATTGTAGTGTTGTATTGTACAATGAAAATTAAATAAGGAGGTGCTCCTGTGGCAACAACTATAATTAGTGTTATTGTTGCTATAGTAATCACGCTACTTATTGCGGTTCCTATTACTTGCAAACTAGCTGTATCCAATAAAGTCAAACAAGACTCTGAAAAGATCGGTACAGCAGAAGAAAAAGCAAGAAGCATAATAGATGAAGCATTGAAAACGGCAGAAACCAAAAAGCGAGAAGCGCTTTTGGAAGCCAAAGAAGAATCTCTAAAAACTAAAAATGAATTGGACAAAGAAACAAAAGAGAGACGAGCTGAACTGCAAAAGTATGAAAAACGCGTTCTGTCAAAAGAAGAATCAATTGATAGAAAGGCGGATGCTATTGAACGGCGTGAAACCGAATATGCAAACAAAGAAACAGAGTTATCAAAGAAAGTAAAGAAAGTCGATGAATTACATGCACAAGGAGTACAAGAACTGGAGAAAATTTCTGGTCTTACCTCCGAGCAAGCAAAAGATTATTTGTTAAAATCTGTTGAAGACGAAGTAAAAATTGATACTGCGAAGCTTTACAAGGAATTGGAAAGCAAAGCCAAGGAAGATGCTCATAGAAAGGCGAAAGAGTACGTTATTACTGCCATTCAAAAGTGTGCAGTGGATCATGTATCTGAAACCACAATTTCTGTTGTACAGCTTCCAAGCGATGAGATGAAAGGAAGAATCATCGGTCGCGAAGGACGTAATATCCGTACCTTAGAAACGCTGACGGGAATAGATCTGATCATTGATGATACTCCGGAAGCAGTTGTTCTATCAGGATTTGATCCTATCAGAAGAGAAGTGGCGCGGATTGCGCTGGAAAAACTTATCGTAGACGGAAGAATCCATCCGGCTAGAATTGAAGAAATGGTAGAAAAAGCCCGCAAAGAAGTGGAAGCAATGATTCGGGAGGAAGGTGAAGCAGCAACTTTAGAGGTTGGTGTTCACGGCATCCATCCGGAACTGGTGCGTTTGCTGGGAAGAATGCGTTTCCGTTCAAGTTATGGACAGAACGCTTTAAAGCATTCTTTAGAAGTTGCTCAGTTGTCAGGTTTACTGGCAGCGGAGATTGGAGTGGACGTACGTACCGCAAAACGTGCAGGTTTATTGCATGACATCGGAAAATCTATCGACCATGAAGTGGAAGGATCCCACATTCAAATTGGTGTTGATTTATGTAAAAAATACAAAGAATCTCCGGTTGTTATCAATGCTGTAGAAGCACATCACGGAGACGTGGAACCGGAATCCTTAGTGGCATGTATTGTACAGGCTGCTGATGCAATTTCAGCAGCAAGACCAGGTGCAAGAAGAGAAACATTGGAAACATACACAAACAGATTAAAACAGCTTGAAGACATCACCAATGCCTTTAAGGGCGTTGACAAATCTTTTGCTATTCAGGCAGGGAGAGAAGTTCGTATTATGGTAATACCAGATCATGTAACTGATTCTGATATGGTATTGCTGGCACGAGATATTTCGAAACAGATTGAAGCTGAATTGGAATATCCGGGTCAAATTAAAGTGAATGTAATACGCGAAAGCCGCGTGATCGACTACGCGAAGTAGACTTTTTTAGTAATTTATCAAGTGTCCAAAGTCGCTGATATTATTGTATTTCAGCGGTTTAGGGCACTTTTTATATTTCTTGCAAGTTCATGAGAACCCAAGATAATTGACTTATAAAAATGCCCCAATCGTAAAAACGTTAGTTTGACGATTTGGGGCAGTTTATATTTGCTGAATAATGGGTTTCAACTATGTGCAGACCCGTAGGCAAATTCTTATTGAATAATAGGCACTGGTCCCGCCAGTACTTCGCGCTGCACAAACAACGTCATATCTTCCCGTGTACCACAGGTCCATTTGATCAATGTAAAGCACATGTTTTCAATTTCAATGCCGGTAATACAGCGGGGATGAATACAGCTTCCGGTGTTGATATAATAAGGATAAGCGACTTCCGAAAGCATTGGGCGATGGGTGTGCCCGGTGATCAGTATTTTTTTCTGTGATTTGGACCAGTGGCTCAAACGACGTTCTGTTTTCTGTTTTGTTGTATTGTTCTTAGCGGCACTTGTAGGGTTGAGAACACCGAAGAACTCTATCGGCTGCCAGATATACCGTACCAGAAAACGGGCAATTGGCCATAGAGTACTGTTTAGGCAATCAGCCTGATGTCCATGGGTCAGGTAGAGCCTTAAGTTGTATTCGCTATTTTCCAGGATTAATCCGGAATAGAATGTGATGCCCGGTAATAATGGAATATCCTGATGGTGATAGGTATAGCTATAAGAATTACAACTGTTCTTAGTAAACTTTCGGTTTTTCTTTTGGATATCATGATTTCCATAAAGCATGTGCAGGCGGTTACTGCGATAGAATTTGGACAATAGCCAGAAAACATTGCTGTGGATCTCAATAATCGGCTGCAGGTAGCGGTTTTCCCAAAGTTCGTCGCCATCGCCCAGTTCAATATAATGATAACCGAGTTCATAGTAGTGCTGAAGTGCTGCAAAATACAGGTTTTGGTTCTTTAAAAAATTATCATTGGAAGTGCCGACGCCCCGATGGCAGTCGCTGAATAAGATCAGCTTGGAGTCACGGTCAAAGGGGATACTTGGTGCATCCTTAAAAGCCCGGCTGATGCGTGAAAAATACGTCATCGGTAATATCGCCGGGTATATCTTCGGCTATATCTGATACTGGTCATTTTGCGGAATGAGAACGGAATATATGCCCGCAGATAAAGCATCCGGTCAAGTGTCTGTAAGAATGGCCGGGTATAGCGCAGATACATTCTTCTGAACAAACGGTTCTGCAACTGTGAAATCCAGGAACGGATGCGCTGCATCCGACGGAGCTGGCAGGTTCGTGGCAGAGTAAAGGTAAAGCATAGTGTCAGATCACAAATATCCAGGTCAGAGTAACCCAGATTCTGCAATGCATCGGAAAATGCAAATAACATTTCTTTATCCGGGAAACTGATGGATATCTCAAGGGAAAGGTCATCAGGCTGGGCAAAATGACCCATAACAAATCCGGTCAGCCACCAGTGACAGCCAGAATTTTCAAATAAAACCTGATCATTTTCTCGAAGCTCCATCGTCAGATAGAGCAGCTCATCGTTAGAAGCACTGCGAAATTGCGTGCGTTCCAGGCGTTCAGGGGGAACGATTTTGTCGGCGCAGTAAATACCGATTTCGGCACCTGTATTGATACCGTATTGCCCCTTCCAGAATTGAATCAGCCATGTTTTGTTCCGATAATTAAAATACACAGGCTCACTGTCAAACACCATATTTAATCCCGGTGCATTTTTATCAAAAAGACGCATGTAACCAAAATCTCTTTGGGGAGCATCTTCAAGTGACGTGAATATATCAGACTGATACAAGTATTCAAAACCAAAAAACTCAATGAATTCATTGAGTTGATTTAATTTATCTATAAAAGGCATACGGCAGATACGCCTGATGATACGCCTTCGTCGTGTAATATCAAGAATAATAAGCAGTGACATTAATGCTGCTAATATTCCAATCACTATATACATATTTTTAACCTCCTTTATTAGTCTATAGTACATTTTATGTTGTAAATTGTAACGTGACCTGCAAAATAGAAATATTTTGCAGGTAATTGTGAGTTCACTGAACCGTTACTATTTAGCAATTCATAAAAGTTTACTATTGGACATAAGAATAATAAGGTAAATATTCGTTATAATTCAGCTTCGGCTGAACTGTAACGAATATTTATCCGAATTCATCAGGAATAGAGGGATAGTATGGGACGTATACGCGTAAGATTAGACATTCCGGCGGTTTTTTTTATAGTCCTTTATATAGCAGGCTTTTTTGTTGGAATTATTGCTGCAAACCGGTTGTGGAAGACGGAAATGCTGCAGGATATTTCAGCGATTTATTCTATTTTGGGAAAATATCAGGTGTCGGAGCGACCGCCGAGGGAGTATTTTCTTTTTTTGTTAAAGAAAAAAGGTGTTTTTTTAGGAACAAGCCTGGGCGCTGGTCTAATTGGCATCGGGGAAATTTTTGCCCTGCTGGTGACTTTGTGGCTGGGTTTTTTGGCCGGGGGGCTTTCGGCGATATTCTTGCTGCAGTCGGGAATTCGGGGACTTTTCTTTTGCTCGTTAGGAATTCTGGTGCAGATTCTGCTTTATATTCCGGCTACGATTACCTTTTTGATGTTGATATCAGGCCGAAATCGCTATAAAAGAAGAAGGGGACCGATGCACAAAAAGGAAATAGAAATTAATCTCCTGATCTGTGTTTTTTTCCTCATTTCCTGTTTGACAGGCATATTGTTAGAAACTTATGTAAATCCATTTTTATGGATGCAATCAGTAATTTAACAGAAAGTTAACAATTATTAAATAACAAGATGTGGTGGGTGCAAAACAAGGGTTTCCGCTATATAGTTGTTTTGTGTGAAATGCTAAAAAAACAAGGAATTTTCGGTAAAAATAGCATTTGATTTTCTTTAAAACTATGATTATAATACATATATATTTTGAAGGGTGAATTGCTTTTAATACTATGAGATAAGGACATATTTTTATGATAATTGCAATTCAAAATTTTATTCAATATTTACATAACACCAAAAAAACATCGAAGAACACAGAAGTGTCTTATGAAAGAGACTTAAGGAAGATGGTTCAGTATCTGGAGTCACAGGGGATAAAAGAAGTGACCCAGATTACTTCTACGCATGTAAACTCATACATGCTGTATTTAGAACGCGAGCATTTTGCCACATCTACAGTTTCCAGGAGTGTAGCTTCGATGCGGGCATTTTTTCAATATCTGGTGAAAGAGGGCTTGATCAAAGAAAGCCCGGCTGAACATTTAAAGCCGCCGAAGGTGGAAAAGAAGGCACCTGAGATCTTAACGGTAGAAGAGGTGGATTTGCTTTTACGCCAGCCTTCAAAGGATACGCCAAAAGGAATTCGGGATAAGGCGATGCTGGAATTGCTTTATGCAACAGGTATCCGGGTCAGTGAACTGATCCATCTGAAGTCGGAAAATGTAAACATGCAGATGGGATACATCAGATGTAACGAAAATGGAAAAGAGCGAATCATTCCTTTTGGTAATATTTCAAAAAATGCATTGATAGCTTATCTGAATGGTGCTCGGGATGGGTTTCTGGGCGGACGGGAGAGTGATACACTTTTTGTGAATTGTTCCGGGAATCCGATGAGCAGACAGGGATTTTGGAAAGTTTTGAAAGGATATGCCAAGGATGCTGAGATTACAGCGGATATTACGCCCCACACGCTTCGCCATTCATTTGCAACTCATTTGATTCAAAATGGGGCGGATTTGAAAAGCGTGCAGGAGATGTTAGGTCATGCCGATATTTCATCGACTCAGATGTATCTTCGCTTAAACATGAACAAGATCAGGGATGTGTATGCAAAGTCACATCCGCGGAATTAAGTAATAGGATTGGGCAAAGTTCGTTACTGTTCACTCCCCAACTATTCCGCAAGGTGTTTTCAGGCATTTATGCCTGAAAATCCCGAGAGTTGTCGGCGCGAAATGCTGTAAACAGCATTTCTGTGCATCGCGTAGCGTGTTACTGGTCACGGAGTGAACAGTAACCAAAGTTCAGAGGGAGTTAAAAACTCTCTCTTTTTGTTGTGTCGATTTTTGTAATTTTATGGTATAATAAAAAAATAAAAAATTTTATTGAAATTATCACACTGAAAGGCGAAGATTATTAGGATGATGGAAAAAGAAAATAACGTTTCAATTAAAAAGAAAATATATTATTGCCTGCCTGATATCCCGTTGACGCTCATTTCTACAATCGTTAGTTATCATTTGATTTATTTTTACACTGACGTATATTTACTTCCGGCTCGTGTTATTTCGATTGCGTTTTTGGTTTTTAATGTTTTTGATGCGGTCAACGATTATTGTATTGCCTACATTATGAGTAAAGTTCATTCCCGCTATGGTCTTTACCGACCCTATATCCTGTGGACGGCTCTGCCCCTTGCCATTACTTCTGTCTTGCTTTTTACAACACCGGATTTTTCGGAGAAATGGAAAATCATCTATGTCGTTTTAGTATACTTTTCCTGGAATGTAGTATATTCCTTTTTTTCGGTGGCCAGGGAGGCACTGCTGCCTGTTATGGCAAAAACAGAAAGTGCACGTGTATCATTAAACAGCCTGCGGATTGGCTTTACAATTGTTCTGATGACACTTTGCTCATCTTTTTTGCTGCCGATGGTCAATTTTTTTGGCGGCGGCAATCAAAGGTTGGGGTTTTTCCTGACAGCATTGGTATTATCAGCCGTATCTCTGCCGGTACAACTGCTGGCTTTTAAAAAAATAAAAGAACCCAGGTCTGTTAAGAAGGAAAATACAACTTCTTTTTGGTGGGTGCTTACGACGATGCTCAAAGATAAATGTACAGTCGCTATCTTATTAGTGTTTGGCTGCTACTGGATTGGAAACACTTTTCGTAATCAGTCGATTACTCACTATTTGACATACGTCATAGGAAAACCCGAATACGTAACGGCATTTATTTTTTCGTCAATGGTCGCTTCTTTTTCGATGCAGTTCTTTTTTAAATATTTAATAAAAGCAGCTAAAACTTCAACCCTGATAACGATTGGACTTTTGGGCAAGGTTGTCAGCACATTGCTCATCTTTGCCGCCGGCAGTTCCTTTTTGGCACTTATTTCTACAAATATATTATACGGCATAACCAGTGCCCTGCCGGCTAATCTTATATTTATTATCATGGCAAAAAGGGTAGACTTCCTTTCCGAAAGATATCCGATGGATTTTGCTGCTTTACTCTATTCCATGATGTCTTTTTTTAAAAAAGTCGGAACCGGCATCGGCGGAGCCATTTTAGCATGGGTACTTGCATTAGTAAACTACACACCAAATGCGACCCAATCTGAAACCGCTGTTTGGGGAATCACTTTTAATTTTGTCGGGGGAACTGTGTTAGCTTTTTTGCTGGCTATTATATTTATGATATGCTATTTGAAATTCGAAAAGGAAGGTGATTCGATTGTTTGAAAAGACCCAAATAGATAACAAAATATATTTGAAAAGACCCCGCTTACACCACCAGCTCAAACAATCATTACAAAAACCGTTGACTACCATCGTTGCCGGTCCCGGATACGGTAAAACACAAACCGTTTATGAAGTTTTACAAGAAAATGAATATGCATCAATGTGGCTGCAGCTTTCACAATTTGATAATTTGAACACAAGATTTTGGGAAAGTTTTGTTTATGCCATCTCTCTATTAGATAAAAAATTAGCTTCCGATCTTAAACGTGAGGGGTTTCCGGAAACAATGCAGGAATATGGTCGATTTTTAGTTCTCTTGACCAATACCATGAAGGAAGACGAAAAATATATTTTAGTCTGCGATGATTTTCATCTGATCCATAAAAAAAATATTTTGGAGTTTTTCAAAAAGCTTATTGAGACTCATATCCCGAACATCTCAATCATCATCATTTCCCGAAAAGAGCCTGATCTTAATTTTATAAGGCTGTACTCCAAGGATATGATTTCTATTATTGATGAAGATAACCTCCGTTTCACCAAAGCGGAAATGATTGGCTATTTTGAACTGTTAAAAATGGTACCTTCGACAAAAGCAATATCAGACATATATCATTATACGGATGGCTGGATTTTTGCCATCCGCCTTGTGGGATTGTCTTTGGGTAAAGGTATACGCAATGAAGATTATGCCATCTCAACAATGGAGCAGAATATATTTGAACTGATTGAAAGTGAATTGTTCTCAGCCATTTCAAAGGATCTGCAAATCCTTTTAATTAAATTGTCGTTGATTGACACGCTTCCTTTGGAGCTTTTAATTGTTTTGTCTGCTCATAATATGGATATTGTTTCCGAAATTAATGAGTTTAGTTCTTTTATACGTTATGACGCTTTTTTGAAAATATACAGAATACATCATCTGTTTTTAGACTTTTTAATTGACAGGCAGCATGTATTAAGTACAGAAGAAAAAATCGAAGTTTATCATAAAGCCGCCGATTGGTACGTTGAAAATGGATACACTATGGATGCTTTGACTTATTACGAAAAAGCCGGCGAATATGATCAGATGCTAGAAATCGTTTCTGCTTTTTATGCTTCCTGTCCGAAAGAAACAGCGCAATTCATTTTGGATATATTAGACAGGATACCTGAAAGTATCTGTCAAGAAAAACCGTTTATACAAGTGATGCACGCTAAATTTTTTCTGAACTGTTTTCGATTTGAGGATTCCTATCAGGAGATCTTGAGAATAATAAAAAAATATAAAAGACTGCCGCAAACTGAAGAAAACCAAATCATTCTTGGGGAAAGCCATATCATTCTTGGTATCACGGATTTTGTCAGGTGCGCCTATAGCGGAAAATATGCCTTCTCGGAATATTTCAAGTTGGCTGATACTTATTTGCCAGATGGCAGCACATTAATCAATAAAGATAATTTTTCATATAATTCAGGTGGTTATTGCTGTATTATCGGCAGCTCTTTTGCCGGAAAGCTTGACAAATTTATGGATGCAATATACGAATTTGCACCCTATGCCGAAAAGGTCACAAATGGCAGTGGTTCTGGTACAGAATATCTATGTCTGACCGAGAAGTCATATTTTCAAATGGCTTTAAAGGATGTTAAAAAATATGCTGTCCTGACAATCAGTGCAGCAGAAAAACAAGATCAGTTTACCACCATATGTGTGGCAATCTTTTATCAGGTCAGGGCAAATATTGCATTAGGTAATTACAGACAAATTATATCTTTGTTGGAACAATTAAGATCTGTATGCGAGAAATATAATACCCCCAGAAGTTACAAATTACTTGATCTGACAGAGAGCTGGTTTTATATTCAAATCAAACAGACAGACAAGGTAGCTGCCTGGGTTAAGGGAGACGCAGCGAATTTGGAGCGGGAAACGATTCAGACCGATTATATGTTTGGCCGCTTAGCCCAGGCAAAATATTATATGTTCGAACAAAAATATGATGACCTTTTATCCCATCTGGATAAAGAGGATAAATTGTATGGTCCGAATCTTTATTTACTGGGAACAATAGACAATAAAGTACTGAAGGCTGTCGCTTTATACCAAATGAAAGAAACCAAAAAGGCCATTGCCACCTTACAGGAAATTTATGACCTGGCCGCTCCGGATTCTTTGTATATGCCTCTCGTTGAAATCGGGAATAAAATGCGTACCCTTACGAGGGCGGCGATGAAAGATGAGACTTGCACGATTCCTAAGGAATGGTTAGAAATGATTTCCACAAAATCTTCGACATATGCCAAAAGAGTTGCTAAAATCATGACTGAATACCGGATTGCAAACTCTGAAAATGAGCAGCAGCCCGATTTAACCATGCGGGAATTGGAGTTACTGACTGATCTCAGTCATGGTCTGTCAAGAGAAGAAATAGCAAGTGACCTGAATTTATCGATTAACACGGTTAAACATATGCTTCAGATCGTCTTTAACAAACTGGGGGCAGAAAACACGATTGATGCAGTTCGTATCGCAATATCTATGAAATTAGTGAAATAGGCACCTGAGGAGTTTTGTATATCTGTCAGGTGTTGGTTCATCAAGGTTGACATTGATGATTTCTCTCCCTTTAAGGCGCTTTGATTTAATACCAAAATATTTATATGTAAAAATTAATAAAATATATTTATTCCGTTTTTCATAGATGCCGGATATGATATCGCGATATTCATTTCCAAGCCCATGGATTAATGAATTCATTTTATCCTTATCTAATTCCGGTAAAACAAGGATTACCTTTTCCGCCCGGTTAATATTATCATACATGATCTCTGATAAATTATTAGATGTCTCATATGCGGTATCAGATTTGACATTGTATCCAAGATTGTGTAAATCATTAATGAGCATTACAACGTTACTCCCTTGTGCTTCATGTTCTGAGAGACTTGTTACAAAGACCATTTTTGTTCCCCCTTAGATTACTGCGCATTCATTAATAATTGATGTTTAATATCGATTCCAATTTCAATTGTGTGAAAACCATATTCAATATTTTCCCTGTAGGGTATAAACAAAGTCGCTTTTTCATCCACCTTCCATAAAAAAGCATTGTTGCTGTCAATATCGTATACTGAGAATATATTGTTGCCGATGGATAAGGTGATATCGTCCTCAGTGAATTTAAGATGATCGACCCTTGCATGTAACATTCTGATTTCATGAAGAAAAATATTCTGAAAGTATGGACATATAATTTTCGAATTAAAACCGATGATTGCTTCATTATTGAATACATTCATACATTCCTTTGGGGTGATTGAATAGTGTTTGTACATATTAATACCTCCTGTCTTATTGCTGGAACTATTGCCTTATTATATAACTAAAAAAAGTCGCAAACATCATCCTATTTTTTGTTTTTTGAGTGTTCCGATATAAAAATTCGGACATATGGCTTAGATAAGCCTGAGAAAACAAAAAGTGGGATGACGTTGCGATTTCTTTTAGTAACAATTATTAACAAAGATCAGCAATTGTATAAAGTAGGTGGCTGGAAGCCTCCCAGTCCAGGCAGGGGTCGGTTATGGATTTACCATAGATCAGGTTTGGTCCGATTGGCTGTGAGCCGCTTTCAATGTAACTTTCAATCATAACTCCTTTGACAAGCTTATTGATGTCAGCGGAAACATTGCGGCTGTGCAGTACTTCTTTAACGATTCGGATTTGCTCTGCGTATTGTTTGTTGGAGTTTGAGTGATTGGCATCGATAATTGCGGCCGGATTTTTCAAATCACGTTCCTGATACATTTCCAGCAGCCGATACAGATCTTCATAATGATAATTTGGTGTAGAATTACCACGTTTGCTGACGGCACCGCGTAAAATGGTATGAGTCAGCTCATTACCGGTAGAACGGGCTTCCCAGTTGCGGTAGGTAAAGTGGTGGCCGTCCTGTGCGGCAACGACTGAATTCAGCATCACGGAAAAGTCACCGCTGGTGGGGTTTTTCATACCTGCGGGAACATCTATACCGCTGACTACCAGACGGTGCTGTTGATTTTCCACCGAACGGGCACCGATGGCTACGTAGGAGAGAAGATCGTCTAAGTAGCTCCAATTTTCCGGATAGAGCATCTCGTCGGCGGCTGTCAGGCCGGATTCTTCGATGGCCCGCATATGGATTTTCCGTACGGCGATCAGACCCTGCAGTAAATCCGGTTTTTTCTCGGGATCCGGCTGATGGACGATTCCTTTATAGCCTGCGCCGGTGGTGCGGGGTTTATTGGTATAGATGCGTGGAACGATGACCAGTTTATCGGCGACATCGTCCTGGATCTTGGTAAGCCGGCTGATGTAGTCACAAACAGCATCTTCATTATCAGCGGAACAAGGTCCGATGATCACTAGGAATTTATCTGATTCTCCGGTAATGATTTTGCGGATTAATGCGTCACGTTTTGCTTTGACGGAAGCAATGCGCGCGGTAATCGGGTACGCTTCTTTGATCTGTTCCGGAGTTGGTAACTTTTTGATCAGTTGTATACTCATGAGGTTCCTCCTAATTGTATGTTTAAGAAATAACATGCCAGAATGGTGTACTAGTGCAGCACTAGTGTAACCAACATTAGCAAGTCAGACTCCTACTATTATAATACAATCGACAGCACCTGGCAATGAATAAAATATGCGATTTGGAGCATGTTATGGTTCAATAGTATGAATCTTGAGTAGTTTAACATGTGGGCTGCCCGGACGCCGCTGTGTATGAGGAGAGTTGCGGTGCTGTTTGCAAAACCAAAGCACTCGCTGCAAGTTACTAACAGAAACAGAGCCCAAATCCCCGGACTATCCACATTCAATCCGTTTTCTGGTGAAAACGCATTTCAGGTGGATACAAAAACTCGCTTGGGAAGCAAGTTTTTGCCGGGGATTTGGGCTCTGTTTCTGTAAGTATCTTTAGCAGCTCATGCTATGGTTTTGCAAACAGCACCGCAACTCTCCTCATACACAGCGGCTGGGTTTTGGTAGTATATAGGTTTTGTGTGGATTGGAACCTTTTTCGTAAATTACTTGAAAAACCAGCGGGCAAAGGGTATGGGATTACTTCCGTAAACAATTGGCGGCGGTTTTAGCGGCGGTGGAATCCACTGCTTACGAAGACTTAAGCGCGACGGTTCTCCGGAGCGTTTTAGTCGTAGTTAGCAGTTAGTCCACCAGAGCGTTGCCGCGTTTACGGAAGTAATCCCATGCCCTTTGTCCGCGTCCTCTACCCAAAATACTACCTGATAAATTTACCGGTACCCCGCTTTGGAATGTGTATCAGGCCAAATAGTAGAATGAAAATAAAGAATACCAGGCACATGGTACCGGCGGATAGAATCAGAACTGCTATGCCAGGCAATACAGACACATATGCACAGAGGGATTCCACAAAGCGACCGCAGCCAATACTGATGATCAAGGCAATAAGCGGTTTCACAATATTTTGATAAGAGGAAAAGGTCAATTCAGCAGAATGTGACAGGGTGATCAGGCAAAAAATACTCAGGAGGACTTCATTTGCTAAAATACCCCATAGATATCCGTTGATACCGTATCGGGGAATAAGGAAATAAACGAAGATAATCCGAATTCCCAAGCCGACCATGTTCTGAAGAAAATGTACGGTGGTTTTTCCTAATCCATTGATAATACTGGACAGGGTCGTGTTCAGGTAAAGAAAAGGACAGAGGAATGACAGCACCTGAATATAAATACCCGCATCTTTATTGGCAAACATATAATGTCCGATGCTTTCACCATAGATAAAGAATAGACCAAATGAGAAAATCCCCAGCAACAGTGAATATTTGATGGTTTTTTCAATTGTGTAGCCAATTGCCCGGTGGTTGTTCCGGGCTTTTGATTCAGCAATGGCAGGCAGCAGCATGACCGCTACGGAATTAGTGATAGCCGTTGGGAACAGGATCAAAGGAAGAGCCATTCCCGATAAGATACCGAAGACACTTAAGGAAGCGGAGGTGCTCATACCAAAGACACGCAGTCTGGCTGGAATCATGATGGTTTCCACACTTTTTAAAAGATTAATGATAACCCGGTTTGCTGTCAGGGGGGTGGCCAGTTTCAATATGTCTTTCAGGTGGGAAGCGGGTTTGGTCAGATCTGATAAATGGTATCCTTCTTTGTTAAAAGTCAGTTTTAAGGTTACAAACATATATAAGAAGGAAGTTGCTTCAGCAGCGACGATTCCTACTGCAGCGATGATGGGGGTGATCGGAATCTGCTTAGTGATCATGAAGCAGTAGACAATAGCAGAAGCCAGTACCCGCACTAATTGTTCTAAAAACTGTGCCATTGCGGGGGTTTTTGTCTGTTGCTGCGCATAATAGTAAGATGCGATACAGATATGTAATGTGCCAAAGGGGATGGAAAGAGACATTAACTGTACCAGCGGAAGACAACG
>Ga0153928_1000928_pt1 | contig 13777 bp, 11 predicted proteins | sample TSNJ012MetaG_FD_106656 | JGI IMG/M metagenome (GOLD analysis project Ga0153928, IMG submission 106656) | Attine ant fungus gardens microbial communities from New Jersey, USA - TSNJ012 MetaG | ecosystem: Host-associated > Fungi > Mycelium > Unclassified | place: USA: New Jersey, Wharton State... | reverse complement strand
TCCGGATGTAGTTTATAGTATTGCAATGGATATTGGTTATCTTGAAGATCAAGAAGAGTTAGTAAAAAGAAATTTATTGTATGGGGCATGTATTTATGCAAAGGGGAAAATAGGAGAAGAGCCAGTTCGTTCGCAAGGGCACATTCATGCTGTTTCCGCATCATGTGGTTCGTCGACACCGGAGATGTATGAAATCTGGTCGGGAGAAGCCTGTATTTTTATGCAGGAAAGTGGAAAGCGAGATGCAAAATCAGCATATGCCGTTCACTGCCGTGCGGGAGATAAAGTAATTGTACCGCCGGGCTATGCCCACTATACCGTAAATGCCTGTCCCGATGATTATATGAGTTTTGGGGCATGGTGCGTACGCGATTTTGGATTTGATTATAAGGACGTAAGAGCAAATAAGGGTCTGATGTATTTTCCTGTCATTACCGGGAACAAACAAATCCAATTTATTCATAACCGTAATTATGATAACGGGAAACTGCACATAAAGGAACCGGAAGTTTATCATTACTTCGGTCTTGACAGCAATAAAACAATATATGAACTATACAGACAGGATCATGATTTATTCCAATTTGTTACCCAGCCAATGAAGTATGAACTTATTTGGCGTAAGTTTGTTCCATAAGGGAGATGTTAAAATGGAAGTAAGACAAACGAAAACACACCATGATTTTCTGGATGGCGTTATTACAGGAGAACAGGTTTCTCACTATAAAAAAACATATAATGACGTAAAATCACTTTATGAAATGATAGACGAGTCTATTTCCCCAGATGAATTAATGTATGAGGTTTTTAGCTATGAGGGAGACACGGCAGAAGATACTCTTTGCTGGGGCCTTACCATTTTATATCCGATCACAGTAGTCGGGGAATGTAATATGACAAGGGGTCATTTCCACTTAGACCGGACAAAACCGGAAATATATGTTGGCTTTGGCGGAGCAGGGCTTCTTATGTATATGGATGAATCGGGAACTACATTTGCCGAAGAAGTATCAAAAGGATCTGTTCATTATATCAGAGGAGAATATGCTCACCGACTCGTTAATACTGGGGATACACCTTTAAAAGTAGGAGCTTGCTGGGGGAAAAATGCAGGACACGATTATGAAGCAATAGAGAAAAAATCTTTTTCAGAAAGGATTTATAAACAACTTTAGCAGTTCAAAAGGTGGAGGAAAACAAATGTCTGGTTATAACAAACAACCGTTTATTCATGTTCCGGGGTTTGGTAGAGATCATAGTTTTAATCGTTATGATGAGATCGTGAAAACGCTCAATGAAGCGGTAGCAAATATCAAACAGAAACAATCAAAAGCAATCCTGGCCATTGAGTTTTATCCGGGAGTAAGGACTAAGGAAATAGAAGAAAACATAATAAAAAATATTGTTCATGAAACGGCAATTTATGCAGATGATACTATTTTTGAAACCAGCGGGTTTATTAGCAATAAAATCAAAGATACCATTACGGATGACAGGGTTTTTGGTATCATGTCCCATTATAGTTTCATGCAGTTTATCAATGAAACGAATTTGGCAGCCGTTCAGGAAGAAGTACAGAACGCACAAGGTACCGTGATTTTATACGGCGTTGGCGCTTCGATGATAGCGAAGCCGGATATTCTTATTTATGCAGATATGGCTCGTTGGGAAATTCAATGCCGATATCGTAACGGCGAGCTTGAGAACTGGAAAGCCGATAAAAAAGAAAGCGATATCCTTAAAAAGTTTAAAAGAGGATACTTTTTTGAATGGAGGATGGCAGACCGTCAAAAGAAGGCTCTGTTTAGCAAAATGGATTTTTTATTGGATACCAATATTATGAATATGCCTAAAATGATAACTGCAGAAAGTTATTTCAAAGGATTGGAGATCGCCGCCAGATCCCCATTCCGCGTTGTGCCTTATTTTGATCCGGGAGTATGGGGAGGGCAATGGCTTAAGGAAACCTGCGATTTAAATCGAGATATTGAGAACTATGCGTGGGCATTCGATTGTGTTCCGGAAGAAAACTCCTTGCTGTTTGAAATAAATGATATTGTAGTGGAGACGCCGGCAATTAATTTGGTATTCTGCCATCCGGGAGAGTTACTCGGCAATAAAGTTTATGCAAGATTCGGCGCTGAATTTCCGATTCGGTTTGATATCTTAGATACAATGGGCGGGGAAAATCTTTCTTTGCAGGTGCACCCCGATAATGGCTATGCTTATGATCATTTCGGGATATCTTATACCCAGGATGAATCCTATTATATGTTGGAAGCAGGAGAAGACGCTGTTGTGTATCTTGGCGTTAAGAGCGGGATTGATCCGGAGGCTTTTATGGCTGACTTACAAGCGGCAGAGAGCGGTGCGAAAAGCTTTCCTGCCGAAGAATATGTTAATTTGGTGCCAGCCAGGAAGCATGATCATTTTCTCATCCCTTCGGGAACGATTCATTGTTCGGGCAAGGATACGGTGGTACTTGAGATTTCTGCAACACCTTACATTTTTACGTTCAAATTATGGGATTGGGATCGACTTGGTCTTGATGGAAAACCAAGACCGGTCGCTATAGAACACGGTATGAAGGTAGTAAAATATGACCGGAATACAGAGTGGACATATGATAATCTGGTGAATCAATTTACGCTCATAGATGAAAAAGACAGCTATAAAGAAGAACGAACAGGACTTCATGAATTGGAGTTTATAGAAACCAGACGTCATACGTTTAGCAAAACGGTATACCATAATACCAACGGCGGTGTGAATGTCCTTAATTTGGTCGAGGGTGACAGTTGTATAGTAGAATCCCCGGTAAATGCATTTGAGCCTTATGTAATTCACTATGCAGAAACGTTTATTATACCGGCAGTGGTGGGAGCATATTCAATTACACCTTATGGAACATCCCAAGGCAAGGAGATCATAACGATAAAAGCATTTGTACGAGAGTGATAAAACCCTGGCGGGAAGTTTCAGCATGCGCCGGTAGATATGATTTGAATAAGCCTGCAACCCAGTCGTGACGGGGGTGCAGGCTATAAATTTTATTTCCTGGCTGTTTCAGCAAACCGGGTTGTCACCAGGTCCTCATAGGGAACCCGCTGTGGCAGTTCGCCGGCTTCCTCCAGAATATTCTGCAGCAGTTCAAAGCTTTCCTTCTGGAAGATCACATCCTCTTTCCAGGTGTCCTGGGATTTATAACGTTCGACAATAACCGTAATATTCTCCAGCGGCGTTTCCTTAAACTGCGGCTGAATGGTCCTGGCGATTTCCTCGGCCGAATGAGAGTTTACATAGTCCATGCCTTTCTGGATGGCATTGGTGAACTTCTGGACGGTCTCCGGATTCTTTGCAATATAACTATGTTTAGCGCTGTAAGCAGTATATGGAACATAACCGGAATCTTTACCCAGAGAGGCTACGACATAACCGGCTCCTGCCAGTTCCAGACCGGTCGCGAAGGGTTCGAATTCAATCGAATAATCGGAGTCATCGCTGGTAAAAGCAGCAGCCGTCAGTCCAAAGTTGATGCTCTGGTCAATGGTTAAATCGGTTTTAGGATCAATGCCGTTCTTTTTCAGGATATACTCAAATACCATTTGCGGCATGCCGCCGGCGCGGCCGCCTAAAACCTTGGCCCCTTCCAGTTTATCCCAGGTGAAATTCGGATCCGGTTCCCGGGCTACCAGGAAGTTCCCGGCCCGCTGGGTCAGCTGGGCGAAGTTTACAGCGTAATCCTCTGCGCCATTGGCATAAGTATAAATACTGGCTTCCGATCCCATGAATCCGATATCAGCGTCGCCGGATACCAGCGCAGTCATAACCTTATCGGCACCGGCGCCATTGACCAGAGTCAGGTCAATGCCTTCATCTTCAAAATATCCCAGTTCAATGGCAGCATACTGCGGCGCATAGAAGATGGAGTGGGCCACTTCATTGAGCGTAACCGGGGTCAATCCATCCTTCCCGCCCTGACGGCTGCAGCCGGGCAGACAGGATAGCGTGGCCACCGTGAGAGCAGTTAAAATACATATATAAGTTTTTTTCATGTGAATCCTCCTGAAAGGTCTTGATACTTCATTCTATTAGTGGGGATTAGAATTGTGCATGGCCGGTGGTGGGAATTAAGCAAAAAGTAGTAAGATAAAAGAAGATAACCTTCTCGCTACGGGAAAGTTATTCTTGAGCTAAATATGCAGTAATCATGCGGCATGGCAAAAGTCGAAGGCGATGTTTGGGATTATTTGGCACAGAAGCAGTACATCTGATAATATTGTCTGAAAACGGAAAGTTTGTATTGTAATATATTGCTAAAAATTGTAACCTTATTTTGTTACTTTTTTTGTTGAAAAAAAAGGCGAAAAACATTGACATTCCACCTAGGGGGAAACTGTATACTAAATTGAATTATTTATATCAGGCAGGTGAAGCTGATATCAGCGAAATTATGGCGGTGTTAAGACCAATGTACGGAACGGAAAAGCTATGAGTTAAACCGGAAAAACGAACTGAAGCTGCGTTATCAGATCAATGCTGACGGGCGGGTGACCGCAGAAAAATATATTCCGGCAAAGTTCCGTCAAAAGGGAGGAAAATCGTAGCAGAGGAAGAGAGGTAACGCGATGGATATGTTTGCAATAAAAACGAAGATATATATGGGGGCGCATTCTCTGGCCAAGATAAAAGAACTGCCGATAAAAAAAGCGTATGTTATCTGTGACCCGTTTATGAAGCAGTCGGGTATGATCGACCGGATTACGGATATTCTGGTGGAAGGCCATGTGCAGTTTGAGATCTTTGCCGAAGTAATACCGGATCCGACGATTGAGGTTGTTTCCCGTGCCGTGGGCCGGATGCTGGAATTTGTACCGGATACGGTCATTGCTTTTGGCGGCGGATCGGCCATTGATACGGCGAAAGCGGTCAACTACATGTATGGTCATGTGCAGAGCCAGGGAAAAGTTTGTTTGATGGCCATACCGACGACCAGCGGGACCGGCAGTGAAGTCACTTCGTTTTCCGTTATCTCGGATCCGCAGACCGGAGCAAAGAATCCGCTGGTAAGTGATCAAATGCTGCCGGATGTGGCATTTCTGGATCCCCATTTTACGGTGTCAGTACCGCCGCATATTACGGCGGATACCGGGATTGATGTTTTGACGCATGCACTGGAAGCATATGTATCGGCAAAAGCGCAGGATTTTACAGATGCATGTGCGGAAAAGGCCATCCGGCTGGTCTGGAAATACCTTGAGATAACAGTAAAGGACGGAACGGACCTGGATGCCCGGATGCATATGCACAATGCCTCATGTCTGGCCGGGATGGCTTTTAATGAGGCATCACTGGGTATTTGCCACAGCCTGGCTCATGCCCTGGGCGGCAGATTCCATATTCCCCACGGACGGAGTAATGCGATGCTGCTGCCTCATGTAATCAGCTATAATGCCGGTTTGGATACGGCCATGCACCGTTATGCCGAAATAGCCGGGATGCTGGGAATCTGGGGAGGCAGTGAGAAATCATCCGTATGTTTGCTGATTCAGAAGATTCAGAATCTGATCAGACAAATTGGGATTCCCCAGTATGTGACCGATCCGGGCATCGGCATTGACAATGGAACGTTTGTGGCAGCAGTGCCGGAGATGGCGAAGCTGGCGATGGATGACCGATGTACAAAAACCAATCCGGTGCTTCCCGATCAGGCGGCATTGGCGGCAATCTATATGCAGCTGGTCAAAACCATTTGCTAAAAACAGTTTACCAAATTTACCTTTTCTGGTATGATAGAGGTATCAGAAAAAAGGAGGAATTTGGCTATGAAGAAAAAATTGGCATTAGTTTTGGCATGCTCTATGGCATTGAGTCTCGCCGCATGTGGCGGCAGTAAGACTGCCGAGCCGACATCCGCTGCAGCGCCTGCAACTGAAGCCGCGACGGAGGCTGCCGCTTCGGATACTGGGGAAGCACCTGCCGAAACCACGGCTGCCGGAGGTATGGATGCCCTGATTGAGGCGGCTAAGGCCGAGGGATCGCTGACGGTCTATGGTTCCTGTGAGGAAGAGTATTTGTCAGTCGCCTGTCAGAATTTTGAGAAACTGTATGGCATCACGACAAAGTATCAGAGACTTTCCACGTCTGAAGTTTATACCAAGATTTCCGAGGAAGCCGGCAATCCGTCCGGAGATGTCTGGTTCGGCGGAACTACCGATCCGTATAATGAGGCAGTGGCAGCCGGTCTGTTGACGGAGTATGATGCTGTCAATGCCAGGAACCTGATCAGCGATGCCTACAAGGATCCCACCAACTGCTGGTTTGGGATATATAAAGGTATCCTGGGCTTTATGGTGAATACGGAAGAGCTGGAGCGCCTGGGGCTGGAAGCTCCCAAAACCTGGGATGATCTTACCAAAGAAGAGTATAAAGGCCTGATCATGTTGTCCAATCCGAATACGGCAGGTACAGCGAAACTGGTTATCAATACCATGATCCAGATGAAAGGCCATGAAGCAGCTATGGATTATTTCAAAGCATTGGACAAGAACGTTTCACAGTATACTAAATCCGGTTCCGGCCCATCCAAGATGGTAGGCCCGGGTGAATGTGTCATCGGCATTGGCTTTTTGCATGACGGGATTTACCAGATTCTGCAGGGCTACGATAACATCGAACTGATCGTTCCGGAAGACGGAACCTCCTTTGAAGTCGGGGCAACCGCAATCTTTAACGGATGTGCTCATCCGAATGCTGCCAGGCTCTGGGTGGAGTATGCTTTGTCACCGGAATGTGTGGATATGGCGAAGGATAACGGTTCCTACCAGTTCCTGGTACTGAGCAATGCAACGCAGCCGGAGGAAGCAGCCAGATTTGGTCTGGATATGAACAATACCATTGATTACGACTTTGCCGACGCAAAGGCGAACAGTGCCAGGTATGTAGAGGATTTCTTCACGGCATTGGGCAGTTCGGCAGAGGCTGCTGACAGCAGCCGTTTCCTGAATGATTAATTTTTAAGTGCTGCGTAATTTGCGCAGCACTCATGCTTAGATGAGCTGGCTTGATATAACGGGGACACCACCGGTGTCCCCCCAAAGAAAGGGGGGGCTTTCATATGGCCAGAAGGCAAAGTGCAGAGCTGGAGAGGAAGAAGTTTTTTTCAGACCCCATACTGATAAGTATGATTGTGGTGCTGCTGATCTTCCTGGCATTATTTATTCTGTATCCATTGTTAATGTTGCTGATTGACAGTTTCCGTACTCCGGAGCAGGGTTTTACGCTGGATGTATTTAAGCGGGTACTGAGCCTGGAACGATTCCAGCGGGCATTTAAAAACACGGTGGTGCTGGGCCTGATTACCGGCTTTGCCTCCACGGCAATCGGACTTCTGTTTGCTTATGTGGAGGTATATGTTAAGCTGAAAACAAAGATTCTGGAAAAGCTTTTCGGCCTGGTTTCCATGCTGCCCGTTGTCTCGCCGCCCTTTGTTCTGTCCCTTTCCATGATCATGCTGTTCGGGCGAAGCGGAATCATCACCAGATCCTTGCTTGGCATTTATGATTCCAATGTATACGGCCTGAAAGGGATCGCAATCGTTCAGACACTGACCTTTTTCCCGGTCTGCTACCTGATGCTGAAAGGGTTGTTGAAAAATATCGACCCCTCACTGGAAGAAGCAACCAGGGATATGGGCGCGGCCAGATGGAAGGTATTTACCAGTGTGACATTTCCGCTGCTCCTTCCCGGTCTTGGCAATGCATTTCTGGTGACATTTATTGAGTCGGTGGCTGATTTTGCCAATCCGATGCTGATCGGCGGCTCTTATGATACTCTGGCAACCACGATTTACCTTCAGGTGACCGGTGCCTATGATTCTACCGGAGCAGCCGCCATGGCGGTGGTGCTGCTGTCACTGACGGTAGTTCTGTTCCTGATTCAGAAGTATTATCTGGAGAAAAAGACGGCAGCGACGCTGACCGGCAAGGCATCCCGTATGCGGATGCTGATCGCGGATAAGAGCGTAACGGTTCCGCTGACGATCTTCTGTGGACTGGTTGCGGCATTTGTGTTACTGTTATACATTATGGTTCCTTTTGGTGCATTGTTTACGCTTTGGGGACGGGATTATACCCTGAGCCTCAAGTGGTTCCAGTACATGTTTAAAACCAGCGGTCTGAAGGCGTTCAAGGACTCTTTTGTATTATCCGCAATTGCCGCCCCGCTGACAGCATTTTTATCGATGATCATATCCTACCTTGTGGTGAAAAAGAAGTTTAAAGCCAAAGGCTTTATTGAGTTTGTTTCCATGCTGGCGATGGCCGTACCAGGTACCGTTCTCGGAATCGGATATATCCGGGGATATGCAAGAGGACTTTTTGGAACCGGCATTATGAGCGGCTTATATGGTTCGGGATTGATTCTGATTATTGTGTTTATTGTGAGAAGTCTTCCGACTGGTACCAGGAGCGGGATTTCGGCCCTGCGGCAGATTGATAAGTCAATTGAAGAATCGGCATATGATATGGGGGCGAACTCGGCACGGGTATTTATGACGGTGACCCTGCCGCTGATCAAGGATTCCTTTTTCAGTGGGCTGGTAACTGCGTTTGTCCGCAGTATTACAGCGATTTCAGCGATCATCTTATTAGTAACACCGAATTATCTGCTGATTACCTGTCAGATCAATGAGCAGGCAGAAAAAGGCAACTATGGTGTGGCCTGTGCTTATGCGACGGTGCTGATCCTCATCACGTACGGAGCGGTATTGCTGATGGATGTATTTATGAAGTTCTTTGGTGTCAGCAGAAAGATTAAGACCGATGACTGATATTCAGGAGCCAGATAGATACAGCATGGAGGAAAGAAAATGCAAAAACAGAAAACGGGAGTTCGTTTAGAGAACATAGCCAAAATATATACCGATCCCAAGACAAACAAGGAATTTTATGCAGTGCAGGCCACCTCACTGACAATTGAGCCGGGTTCCTTTGTGACTCTTTTAGGTCCTTCCGGCTGCGGAAAGACTACCATTCTGCGGATGATCGCAGGATTTGAGAGTCCGGATGAAGGGAGTGTCTATATGGGGGATGAGAATATCAATGCCCTGACACCCAATAAGAGGGATACCGCCATGGTCTTTCAAAGCTATGCTTTGCTGCCTCACTACAATGTATTCGACAATGTGGCATATGGTTTGAAGATCCGCAAGCTGCCCAAGGAGGAAATTCATGAGAAGGTTATGAATATCCTGAAACTTGTAGAGATGGAGGGGATGGAGTCACGAATGACCAATCAGCTTTCCGGCGGGCAGCAGCAGCGTGTGGCCCTGGCCAGAGCGCTGGTGATTGAACCGGGTGTGCTGCTTTTTGATGAACCGCTTAGCAATCTTGATGCGAAGCTGCGTGTAACCATGCGGACGGAGATTCGTAAGATCCAGCAAAAAGTAGGAATAACCGCGATTTACGTAACCCATGATCAGGCCGAGGCGATGAGTATATCGGATAAAATCATCATTATGAGTAAAGGAAAGGTGGAGCAGATCGGTACTCCAAGAGAAATTTATTACCGTCCGGTTTCCACATTTGTAGCCGATTTTATCGGTGAGGCCAACTTCCTGGATGCAGAGGTTCTGTCTGTGAAGGAGGAAAAGGCCATGATTGATGTTGCAGGGCACATCCTGGAAGTGAATAATTTTGCCAAGGCCGGTCCGGGGGCGAAGGTTTCTCTGGTCATCCGGCCGGAAGGTGCAGCTCTGGCAGATCAGGGGCTGCTGGAAGGTACTGTCACACTGTCTACCTTCATGGGTTCCCATCAGTATTATCAGGTGATGGTAGGGGAGATGAATATCCAGATTACGGATTATAATCCTGCCACCCGCAAAACATACGAAGTAAACGAAAAGGTATATCTGGATTTTGATCTTAATGTAGTTTATATTCTTTGAGATTGCCCGTCTCATTGAGAAATTCATAAATGTGCCAAGGAGGCTATGGACTTTACAGTTTTAATGTGCTAAACTAGTAAAAGCAGATAAAAACCAGAAAGTCTTTGAGAGGAGCGGAATTTGGTTTATGAATAAGAAGATTAAGACCGTGGCGGTGGATCACCTGTTTCAGGCGATTTTAACGCTAAAGAATCCGGAAGAGTGCTATTTGTTCTTTGAAGATGTTTGTACGGTAAATGAACTATTGTCCTTGTCCCAGCGGTATGAAGTAGCGAAGATGCTGCGCGAGAAGAAAACCTATCTGGAGATTGCCGAGAAGACCGGTGCTTCCACCGCAACCATCAGCCGGGTCAACCGGTCGCTGAATTATGGGAATGACGGATATGATATGGTATTTAGCCGATTGGATAATAACGGATAAGATGGAATCCTTCGCAACGGGCAGGCGGTGCGGAGGATTTTTGTTGTTCGTAAAATAGGGACCTGTTGAGGGCGGGATATTGACGAATAAGTGAAAAGCGTGTATCCTAAAGTAATGTGTCGTTATGGGAAGGATAGTTTTTCAAACATAGTGTCCGCGTGGTGGCGACAACTGTTTTTTATTTGGAAAAAAGGAGCTGATAGGATGGGAAGATATATAATCAAACGGATTGGGATGGCGGTTGTTACGATCTTTGCGGTTGCGACGATTACGTTTTTTGTAATGAATATGGTACCTGGCGGGCCGTTTATGGCGGAAAAGGCAGTCAGTCCACAGGCACAGGCGGCATTGGAAGCAAAGTTTGGTTTGGACAAGCCATTGTCGGAGCAGTATATTACGTACATGAAAGATTTGCTGCATGGGGATCTGGGCCTTAGTGTAAAGCAGCGGGGGCGTACCGTCAATCAGATCATTGCCAGCAAGTTCCCGGTATCGGCGAGAGTCGGCGGAATGGCGATCCTGCTGGCGGTGATGACCGGTGTCCCCCTTGGCAGTATCGCGGCTTACCGGCGCGGGAAGCTGGCGGATAACATTATTATTGTGTTCAGTACCAGTGGAATAGCCGTCCCTAACTTTGTTACCTGTACGATTTTGATGTATATCTTCAGCTTGAAGCTGGGCTTGCTGCCGACATATGGGTTGACCAGCTGGAAGCATTATGTGATGCCGGTGGCGGCGCTGGCATTATACCCGTCCTCTTATATCGCACGATTGATGCGTTCTTCGATGCTGGACGTGATGGGCCAGGATTACATGAGAACGGCAAGAGCCAAAGGCGTTTCCCAGATGGTAAGCCTGTTTAAGCATGCTCTTAGAAATGCAATCCTGCCGGTAGTCACCTATTTGGGACCATTGTTAGCCTACACCCTGACCGGCAGCTTTATTGTGGAGAAAATCTTTACCATTCCGGGCCTGGGTTCGGAGTTTGTCGGTTCGATTACCAGCCGCGATTACCCGCTGATTATGGGCACTACGATTTTCCTGGCGGCTCTGATGGTGACCATGAATGTACTTGTGGATATTGCTTATAAGCTGATTGATCCACGGATTAAGCTGAAATAAGAAAGGAGAAGGAAAATGGCTAAATTATCGTTTCAGTTAAATGCAGATGACTTTCTCCCGGCAAGTGCTTCGGAAAAAGAAAGTCTGGTAGTAATGCGTGAAAGTGTCGGATTCTGGAAGGATGGATTCCGGCGTTTAAAGAGAAATAAGATTGCCATGGTCAGTCTGGTTGTGGTGATTTTGGTTTTATTTATTTCATTTGTTATTCCCCAGTTTTATCCTTACACCTATGAACAGCAGATTCGTGGCAGTGAGAATCTGGCACCGATGCAGTATTCCCAGACTGAGCTTACCACGATGGAGACCGGTGGGAAGGTATTTCCTCATATTTTAGGAACGGACAACCTGGGACGTGACTATGCCATCCGGGTCATGATGGGCAGCCGGGTGTCGCTGGTGGTAGGGATTATTGCCTCTGTCCTGATTTTATTCATTGGCTCTTTATATGGATCCATCGCCGGATACTTTGGCGGATGGGTCGATTTGGTGATGATGCGGATCGTCGATATGATTTATACGGTACCGGACATTCTGATTATTATCCTGTTGTCCGTGGCGATGGACCAGCCTTTGAAGGCGCTGGCGGTGAAACCCGGGTTTCAGTGGATACAGGTGGTCGGTGTGAATCTGATCAGTATTTTTGTTGTATTTGCCCTGCTTTACTGGGTTGGGATGGCGAGGATTGTCCGCAGCCAGATTCTGATCTTAAAGGAGCAGGAATATGTCACCGCCGCCAAAGCCCTGGGGGCTTCCAGCGGCCGTATTATCAGGAAGCATTTATTAAAGAACTGTATTGGTACTTTAATTGTTACCACCACGCTGCAGATTCCGTCTTCCATTTTTACGGAGAGCTTTTTAAGTTTTCTGGGATTGGGCGTCAATGCACCGATGCCGTCTCTGGGCAGTCTGGCAAGTGCGGCGCTGAATGGTATGAACAGCTATCCGTACCGTTTGTTTGCGCCGGCCCTGGCGATCTCTCTCATTATCTTAAGCTTTAACTTATTAGGCGACGGATTACGTGATGCATTTGACCCGAAACTAAAGGATTAAGGAGGAATAACGATGAGCGGATATTTAGTTGATATTAAAAATGAACGTCTGTCCTTCTTTACACCGGCCGGTGAGGTGAAGTCTTTAAATGATGTTTCTTTGCATGTAAAAGAAAAGGAAGTACTGGGAATTGTTGGTGAATCCGGCTCGGGAAAGTCGGTGACGGCCTATAGTCTGATGGGACTGACGGCATATCCGGGCCGTTTGATTGGTGGAACGCTGGAGTTTGATGGCAAGCGGATCGACCAGATGACGGAAAAAGAAATGCGCAAAATCCGGGGAAATGAAATTTCCATTATTTTTCAGGACCCGATGACCAGCCTGAATCCGGTGTATACGATTGGCAACCAGATTGCGGAAGCAGTCCTGCTGCACACCGACAAAACCAGGGCCCAGGCCGCAGAACGGGCCAAAGAGCTGCTGACGCTGGTTGGCATCAATGAACCGGAGAAGCGTTTGAAGCAGTATCCCCATGAATTGTCGGGCGGTATGCGCCAGCGTGTGATGATTGCCATCGCCCTGGCCTGTGAACCTAAGCTGCTGATTGCAGATGAACCGACGACCGCCCTTGATGTGACGATTCAGGCTCAGATTCTGGAGCTGATGATGGATCTGAAAGAAAAGCTGGGAATGGCAATTATCATGATTACCCATGACCTGGGTGTGGTTGCCAACATGTGTGACCGGATTGCGGTTATGTATGCAGGAAAAGTAGTGGAGTCCGGGACGACGGATGATATCTTTTACCGTCCCGGGCATGAATATACCAAGGGGCTGCTGCGCAGTATCCCGAAGCTGAACGAAAAAGAACACAACCGGCTGATACCGATTGAAGGTTCCCCGGTAGATATGCTGAATCCGCCGGCCGGGTGTCCCTTTGCACCACGGTGTAAATCCTGCATGAAGATCTGTCTGCGGGAAATGCCGGAGTATACAGACCTTTCCGATACCCATTACAGTGCCTGCTGGCTGCATCAGAAAGCGGAATTTGCAGCGGCACGGAAGCACCCTGCGGGTATAGACGCCCAAAAAGCAGGGCAAGAATAAGGAGGAGAGGCACGATGGACGAGAAATATTTGGTAGAAGTGCAGAATCTGAAGCAGTATTTTCCAGTTGCCGGCGGAACGTTATGGGAGAAAAAGGTGGTAAAAGCAGTAGATGATGTTTCCTTTGGCATTCGTAAGGGCGAGACGTTAGGACTGGTAGGAGAATCCGGCTGCGGCAAGACCACCACCGGC
>Ga0153928_1000927_pt1 | contig 13784 bp, 16 predicted proteins | sample TSNJ012MetaG_FD_106656 | JGI IMG/M metagenome (GOLD analysis project Ga0153928, IMG submission 106656) | Attine ant fungus gardens microbial communities from New Jersey, USA - TSNJ012 MetaG | ecosystem: Host-associated > Fungi > Mycelium > Unclassified | place: USA: New Jersey, Wharton State... | reverse complement strand
TTCAGTGGAAAAATACTTGTTTTTAAAACTGGATTCATTCTCTATCTCAAAAGACACCGGAATCGAAATGTTGACCGGAAAATCAAGGAATTCAGCCAGAGCGGTGGCAGATGACCCCATCATCTGGTTCATGACTTCACAGATAGCGCTCCGATTGATTTCGTCCATTTCAAAAGCTTCTTCCGGGATCTCACTTCCCATCAGCATACCGACAATGATGCGCACATCATTGCGGCTGAACATCATAACATTGCTTCCTTCCAGGCCTTCCGTGTAAGCCACTTCCACACCAATGGCCGGCTCCAGCCTCTTGAACTCAAACTCCTGCCCGTCCAGTACCTTCACCACCGGTGTGGTTATATTTACCGCCGCACCCAGCATCGTGGAAACCGCGGTTGCCGACGCGCCCAGACTGATGTTCATAATCTCGCCGATGGCATCCATTTCCATATCGTTAAAGCTGCTAGCGCCCATCCTTCAATCTCCTTTTCAAACCTTATTTTCCTATTTCGAGTGCCTTCTGCGCCATCATCTTCATCGCGTTCAATGCGGTAACATTGGCCTCATAAGACCTGGTGGCAGACATACTGTCTACGGTTTCCTTGAGCAGATCCACATTGGGCATATTGAGATAACCGTCGGCATCCGCATCCGGATGACTGGGATTATATACCCGTTTGAATTCGCTTTCATCTTCGATAATATCCGCTACTCTTACGCCGGCATTCCGGCTGACAAAGCCTTTGCCCTGCGATGCACTGCGCATCGCCTCCTGAAACGAATCGGCTCCATAGCTTTCAAATAATACATCCTTCCGGCGGTAAGAGCCACCGCTCTCTGTTCTGGTGGTGTCAATATTCGCAATATTTTCTGCTGCGACATCCATCCGCAGCCGCTGTGCGCTCATTCCGGAGGCACTGATATTAAAGCAACTTAAAAATGCCATCTTTATCCCTCCCGCCGGTTATTTTCCTAATATCGCATTTACGGTATGGGCAATTCGTTCCGCGTTAAATGGTTTCACGATAAAGTCTTTGGCGCCGGATTTGATCGCATCCACGACCATGCTTTCCTGCCCCATTGCCGTGCACATGACGACCCGCGCCGAAGCATCACTTTCTTTGATCTTCTTGAGTGCCTGCAGCCCATCCATATTCGGCATGGTAATATCCATAATCACCATATCCGGCTTTTCCTCTTCATACTTCTTGACCGCTTCCGCGCCGTCCTGAGCTTCTACAAAATCGCTGTAGCCGTTCTGCATCAATGCATTTTTAATCATCATCCGCATAAATGCTGCATCATCCACTAACATAATCTTCGCCATTCTTCATTACCTCTCTTATGAATTTTCATTGTTTTAATCCGATTCCACCGGACTGCTGCTCTGTTCCACATAAAATCTGTCGTGAATGCGGACAGCTACATTTTTCTTATAGACACCCATCTCTCCTGTAAACCAAGGTTGTTTGCCCACATACAGCCTGACGCTGCTGTTCTTGGGCCGGTTGAGATCAATCACATCCCCAATCCGGAGATGATAGATATCATTCAAATCCAGTTCCACTGTTCCAAGCTGCCCGGTAAGGGGAAGCTGGGTGCAGCGGATGTTATCCAGAATAGTTTCCTTATTGTCTTCATAAGCAAAGCCACGTGCGATATGCTTACGGCTGTCGATCATATGGAATATGTACTCCAGAAGCGTTCCCGGCAGGCAGATCCGAATCTTCTCCACCGCCATCCCTGCCACATCCACATTCAGATGAATGATTGCCACGGTCTCGTCGAGACCAATCTCCTGAATCATACTGGGATTTTCCTCGATCCGCTGCACCTGGAATGCAACATTGATATAGTTGGCAAACCCGTCCTTAAGCGCCTGTGTACAATATTCCACAACCCGCCGGTACAGGGCCACCTCCACATCGGAATAGCGGTAATCCGGCTCGACCTTGACCACCTCATCACCACCGCCCAGCATATGGTTGATCAGGGTGATGACCAGCCCCGGTGAGATATACATCATCAGCGGAACATTGTTCTTGCCCTTATCCTGAACATAGGCATCAGCCAGAGTGATGCTGTCATTTTCATGGAAGGAGTTGACATATTCATAGTACCTGCGTTCCTGGACTTCAAAAACCGTGATATCAGTCATGACCCGGAAGATACCGTTGACCTGGGAAGTCAGGATTCTGGCATAGTTTTCAAACACACTGGTCAGAATCTTCATCTTCTCTTTGGTAAATTTCCTGGGACTGTAAAAATCATATTTGCTGTATCTTGTCTCTTCAGTCTCCGGTGCAGCTATCTGTTCTTTTTTCTCAGGCTTATCGTCCTGTATGGATTTCATAAGCGCATCGATCTGACTTTGGGATAATACATCTGCCATCGATAAAGCCACCTTTTCTCTTTATTCTGTCGTGGTTTCCGCCTCACTCGCCGCCAGCGCAGCCTCGGAAGAAAAACCGGTTTCATCCTCTGTCACTTTGCCTACCGGGGACTTCATGCTTGACAATCCATCCACATCCGGCTCGGTCGGCTCAAAGCCATCACCCGCCGGCTGGCCGTCCGTAACAATCGTTGTATCTGCATGAACGCCGCTGTTATACTCATCGTAATATTCATTCAGTAAACGAACATCCGCCCCCTCATCAATCAGCAGAATCTCTACCCGCCGGTTTCGCGCCCGGCCTTCCCTGGTCTCATTGGTGTCGACCGGACGGAACTGCCCGTAGCTGATATTCACCAGCTTCTCCGGCGCTATAATGTCCTGGACCTGGATAAAGATACATACCTCCGCGGCCCGCATGGCCGACAGCATCCGGTCGGTCCGGGGATTGTTGGGATGCCCCGGATCCCCCTGAGCCGTATGCGCCATGATGTTAATCTGGGACAGCATCTCCCGGGCCGGCGCAATCGCGTTACAAAACACATCCAGTGTCATCTCCCCCTGCTTCGTCAGCACCGAACTGTCGCCGTCAAAAAATGTCTTGTCCTCAAAGATAATAAAGGTATAATCGTCGCCCCGGGAGATGGAAACCCCGTCAATACCGATCTCATTCATCTGCGCTGCGATCGTCAGATAAAGCTGATCAATATCGATATCTGCCGTAGATCCCGGAAATTCCGGCGCTTTCATTCCCTGTAACGCACCTTCCCCATCTCCGATCAGAGAATTGATATTCACCTGCTCCGCAGCCCCCACCTGAGCATTAGGATATACGCTGCGGACAAAGACTTCCCACTTTTGTTCATTCAGGTTGGACATGGAGTACAGCATCACAAAAAATGTCATCAGCAACGTAACCAGGTCGCCGTATGTATCCATCCAGTTCCCGCCGCCATCGGTCGGACGTGGCTTTTTTTTCAAGCTTCTTCCCCCCCATCAGGTGCCTTCTTTGCAGCTTTGGAAAGTATCTTTTTCTGCTGGGACTGCTTTAAGGTTGCCAGCAGGTGCTCCCGCAGGTACTTGGGATTCTCTCCGGCCTGAATGGCGATGATGCCTTCAATGATGGTTGAACAATATAATTCTTCCTCATCCTGCCGGATCCGCAGCTTCTTGGCAATCGGGTTAAAAAATACATTGGCCATAATACAGCCGTAAAATGTCGTGATCAAAGCTACCGACATATCCTGCCCCAGGCTGGAGGCGCCGCCGCCACCGCCACTGCCCAAATCAAGACCTTTCAGCATGTTAATCAGGCCAACCAACGTACCAATCATACCGAACGCCGGCCCATAAGAAGAACCTTTTTCATACAACCCGGCCGCCGTATCATGGCGGGTCATCATATTCTCCAATTCCCGTTCCAGAATAAAACGCACTTTATCCGGATCATTGGCATCAACAATCATCAGAACACTCTGTTTCAGAAACGGATCCTTGAGTTCCTCCGCTTTTTCTTCCAACGCCAGCAAACCACTCTGCCTTGCCACCATTGCCAGGTCTACCAGTTGATCCACCAACTTGGGAATATTATATTTTTTTCCGCGCAACAGCACGCCAAAATGCTTCGGTATGTCCATCAGAACGGACATCGGATAACTGGCGATGACCGCCGCAAATGTACCGCCTACGGTAATCAATATACTGGGAATGTCGATAAAATTACCAATCTTATCCATACCGATGCCGTTTACGACCAGCGCCATACATACCACTATTCCTATCAGTGTCGTTAAATCCATTGCTACATGCCTCCTGTGTAATTCAATTCAAGCCTACCTCACTGGGATTTGTTATCGTAAGTAACGCAACCTTGCACAAAATATGAGATTTGCTGCAAGATAGACTCGACTGCATCTTTCACAAGGTAGTAATCTCCGTTCACCATTTTTATCTTTGTCTCCGGAATTGATTCAATAAATTGAATCTGAAAATAGTTGAGATAGATTATCTCACCGCTCAAACGGGTTGCTCTTATCATATATCCCTTTCTGCATAAAATCATTCAGGCTCCGAATCATGAGAGCCCGAGCCTGAATGATGCGGTTAAAACTTATTAACGTTTCATATTGACCAGCTCGTTGAGAATCTCGTCGCTGACCGTGATGAGCTTTGAATTGGCCTGGAATCCACGCTGGGTGGTGATCATCTCGGAAAATTCCTTGGCCAGATCCACATTTGACGCCTCCAGGTAGCCGGTCATCAGTTTGGCAGTACTGCCGCTTCCCGGTTCTGTGGCCACACAGCTGCCGGCATTGTCATTGGGGTTGGTTTCATAATAATATCCGCCGCCTTTGGTGAGGCCTTCCTGGTTCTGGAAGTTGGCAACTGCCACTTTTCCCAGGGTAACCGTTGTTTCCTTGTCAGAACTGTCTGTAATAGTCGCCGTAATGATACCCAGGTTATTGATTTGAATACTGCTGCTGACAGCAAGGTCAGCTTCCGGAACATCTGCCGAAGACGTCCCGTCTTTCTTCGTCATACGCAGAGGAACCAACGTTGTATTGTCATAGGAACCGTCGTCCTGGGTCTGAAAGCCCATAATATAGTTGTTGTTGCTGTCAACGATGAAGCCGTTGTTATCTATTGAAAACTGTCCTACACGGCTATAGGAACAGCTTGATTTTTTCAGCTCTTCTGATGTGTTGTTAACCGGCGAGTTGCCTGGGCTGACAATAAAGAAGCCCTGCCCATTGATGGTGGCATTAAATCCGCTGGTATAGGACGGTGTGCTGGCACCCATATCCGTGCTGATGGAACCGGTCATGGTACCGTAACCAAACTGGGCTGCGTTATTACCTGCTGCATTGGCATTGCCCCCGGTTGATGCCGTCGTCGTCTGGTACATCGCCTCTTTAAAGCTGTAGCTCTGGGCCTTATAACCGAAGGTATTAACGTTTGCTATATTGTTACCAATCACATCCAGTTTGCTCTGATGTGCACGCAGACCTGCTACTGCTGAATCCATTGCTCTTAACATACTTGTTATCCTTTCTTTCTGCCGTTTTGCCCGGTGCGCTTCAGGCACCCGGGCCAGACACCCTTAACGGTCCTGCCTACATAAGAACGGCGCTGTCAATATTAGTAAATATCTTGTCTTTCGTATCTTCCTGGGACATTGTCGTCACGACCACATTGTTGGGCACATTAACAATGAATACACCCTCTCTGCCAATCACCGCCACATCCCGCGACCCTTTTTTACGTGCTTCCTCCACCGCATGTTCCAGGTTGGCCATCAACTGATTGTCAACCTCAATCCCCCGTTCATCCAGGCGCCGCGCCGCATGCCTGGAGAAATTCAGGCTGTCTCTCAGTTTGCCTTCCAAAAGCGTCCCAAAAGCCGGCTGTTCTCCTTTCGCTGGTTGTGCGCCCGCAGGCTTATCCACCGTGGAGACAGCTTCATAATTTAAATTATGTAATCCGTTTATTCCCATAGTTTCGCCTGTAAATGATCATTGATCTGCTGGCTTGCCTCCTTATCTTCTTCTACATACGGATCTTTGATTTTTCCCATACCGAGAAGATATGACAACGGATACTCCTTATCGTCGCCCGCCAGCTTAAAGGACGCAGATCCGCCCATCAGACTTACGGATTCAACGGTTCCGTAGATGACACCGACTGCTTCCGGCTGACCGTATGGACCATCCTCGGTCTTGGCCACCGTAATCTCCTGTCCGACCAGTCCGGCCGCATAAGTCTGGGTGGTTACTGCAGTCGAAAGTTCAACGGACTCGGTCATGGCACTCACCGACTGGACCATCGCCATGTTAGTCAGCTGCGCCATCATCTCACCGTTATCCATCGGCTTGGTCATATCCTGATTGGCAAGCTGGGCTGCCAGTAATTTAAAATAACTGGTGATGGAGAGCGTATTTTTATCATTGGAGCCAACGGTATAAGACCCCTGCATATAGGGATTCGTAGTTCCGCTTATCTCACCTGCTGTTAGGTCTGCCATAATTTCCTCCTGTCTACACAAGCCCCAGTCGGAGCTGTTGTACAAATGAATCGGGCTGATACCGGTTCTGTTGCTTCTGCGGATTGTGATTCTGCCGCTCCTCACCGCGTTCCTGACCGCCCTGACGCCCATCCGGTTCCTGCTGCGGTTCCGGGGTGTAGACGACGGTCTGCTGTCCGGTCCGGTCCTCCAGAATCTGGACAATCTCGCCCGCCTTCTGGCTTAACAGTTCCAGGGTTTTGGGATTGGATGTCAGGATTGACACCGCTGCCCGGCCTTCCTCGTAAATCACCCGGATTGTCATCTTACCCAGCGATGCCGGCTCCAGCTCAATCGTCATCTCGCCATCGCGCTCCGGCAGGTGTGCGGCGATTGCCTTGCCCACATCTTCCGGCAATGTTTCCGGCGTTGTTCTGACCGGAACTGCTTCTGACGGCTGCCTGATATCCGGCGCACGGCCTGCCAAGGGGGGGGCACTGACCTGGCCTTTGTCCGTGTACACCGTCTCCTCCGCCGCTTCTTTTCGTACCGGACGGCTGTCCCGGCGTTCCGGCTGAACCTGACGGGCTACCGCCTCTGGTTCCTGCCCGCCACGTTCTTCGTGGTGTGAGACTTCAACCCGATTCCCATTTTCCATCGGCACGGCCGCATCAGCCTGATTGTCACTGTGTTTCGTTTCTTTAACCGTCTCAGTATCCTGCAGCAGCGTCGGAGTAATATCCTTTTTGCCACTGTGCGGCGGCACTTCCGTATCGACCTTAAAGTCAGCAGCAACAACCGCTTCCCCGGAATCACCTGCTTCAACCGGTGCTTGCATATCTTCGACGACAACCGACTCCGGTGCCGCGGCCATCACCGGCTCATCCGCCGATGCCGCGGCAACTTCCGGCCGACCGCATATCTGAATCTGATTTTCCGTCAGTTGGCCCAGCGCCAGCATCAGCATAGCGTCAGCCGGAACCGCTTCATCGCCTTCCCATTCAAGTCCCAGGCGGCTGATACCGGTTTTTCCCGTCTCCGTTTTCGCAGCCGCCGGTTCCTTTGCTTTCAGCAACTGCTCATTGCCTTTTAGCAGCTCCAAAAAGTCGGTTTTACGGCTCCCCTCGGCTGTTTCCGGCACTCTCATCTCCCGCGGTGAACGTGAAAACTGAATCATATCAATGTTTACCATGCTTCCACCTCCTTTCTTCTCTGTCAGTATTTATAATTAGCAGCCGTTTCCGGCCGTAATTATCATCTTCTTAAGCTGACCCGGCTGTCGGCCGCCATCAAGGAGTGAATCACAAATTCCTCAGCAAAAGCTTCTTCTTCCTTCATCTCCGCTTTCTGGTACTCACTCAGCCGCCGGCCTTTCAGTTTTTCAAACTTGGAGGTATCCACCTTGGCAACCACCACCTCGTTCTTCTTCTCCGCCTCTTTTTGTTTCAGGATCGCCAGCTTTTCTTTTTCCTCGTCAATCTTCTGTTCCATCCGCTCCATGCACATATCATATAACCGGCACTGGCCGATGGAGCCCCCGGCATACTTGACCTGATCAAAGTCTTCCGCGAAATCACTCTGGACGGTCTTTAACGCCTCAATCTCACCTTTCTTCAGATTGACATCTCCGAGAATTATGGCGTGCTCAGTCTTTAAATGATCCAGAACCTGGGTCTTATAATCGAGCACCGTATCCAGACTGTACTTAAACCGTTTCATAGCTCCTCCTCAGTATCTTTTTATCCGACAATGGATTGCATCAGCTTTAGTGTTTCCTCATAAGAAAAACTGCCGTCAATCTCCTGTTTTAAAAAAGCATTCATATTGTCAATCCTGGCCACCACATCATCCAGGGCCCGGTTTGTCCCCTTCTTATAGGCACCGATGGAAATCAGATCCGCATTTTTATGATAAAGTGCCAGCATGTTTCGAAACCGCGACGCCAGATTGCGGTGCTCTTCACTCACAATTCCCACCATCAGACGGGAGATACTGGCACCGATATCGATCGCCGGAAAATGATTCTCATGAGCCAACTGCCGGCTCAGAACAATATGTCCGTCCAGAATACCCCGGACCGTATCTGCAATCGGCTCATTGGTATCATCACCCTCGACCAGAACGGTGTAGACCCCGGTGATGGAACCCTGATTAAAATTACCGCTGCGTTCCAGCAGCTTGGGAAACTCCGCATAGATAGAGGGGGTATAACCCCTGGCAATCGGCGGTTCCCCAATCGCCAGCCCAATCTCCCGCTGGGCCATGGCATAACGGGTCAGGGAATCCATCATCAGCAGCACATCGTTGCCCTGATCCCGGAAATACTCGGCGATCGTCGTCGCCACCAGCGGGCATTTCATCCGCAGCATCGCCGGTTGATCGGAGGTCGCCACAATCAGCACTGAGCGCTTCATGCCTTCCTCGCCCAGATCCTTCTCCACAAACTCCAGAACCTCACGGCCACGCTCGCCCACCAGGGCAATCACGTTGATATCGGTCTTGACGTTTTTGGCAATCATCCCCATCAGCGTACTCTTGCCCACGCCGGAACCGGCGAAGATTCCGATTCTCTGGCCCTTGCCGATGGTGTTCATGCCGTCGATGGCTTTGACGCCGAACTCCAGCCGTTCGCTGATCGGCGGCCGGCTTAAGGGGTTTGTATAAGGGCTGTTGACCGTATAATACCGGGTTGCCTCGAACTCCCCCTTGCCGTCAATCGGCTCGCCCATGGCATTGATAATCCGGCCCCGCAAAAATTCACCAACCGGCGCCTTTAAACGGTGTCTCGTGTTACGCACAAAGCTTCCTGATGTGATACCATTGGTAGCTTCGTAGGTCATCAGCTGAATCTTGCCGTCTTTAAATCCAACCACCTCGGCCGGTATCTGGCGGTTCTGCTCATCATCGTAGATTTTGACAATATCCCCAATGCTGGAACGGCCTCCCGAGGCTTCCATGGACATGCCCACAACATTTTCTATTTTCCCGATGCAGCCGACTGTCTCTGACTTCATAATCAGCTGCGGTATCTTTTCAAACATAGCCGCTCCTAAATTCCGATATTCTGCAGGATTTCCTTGATATTCTCCAACTGGGTATCCACGCTGATATCAATGATTTCATCCGGCATTTCAATAATGCAGTTGCCGCTGTGCTCCTTATCCATCACAATAAACTTGATGTTGTCCGATAAGCGGGACAGTTCACCGATGACATCTGCATCTGTCTCCAGGATCATCTCATAATCTGTTTTTTCCATATAAATCTTGACCCAGGCCGTCTTTTTCAGCCGCTCGGTTTCGCTGATAATCATCCGTTTGATGATCTCGCCGCTGGACTTTAAGCTGAGATGAATCACTTTTTCCGCCACCGCCACCGCACAGTCTTTCAGCTCTTCCAGATAGGTCCTGAGACATTTTTCTTTGGCTTCCGCCACGGCATTTAACGCCGCTTCCATATCCCGGCCAAGTTCTTCCATCCGGCTCTGCATCGCCTTGCCATGGTCCAGGATCGCCCGGTCCGCGCCTTCCTTAAAGCCTTTCTCATACCCGGACTGGTAGCCCTCGGCGGCGGCATTCTCGCAAATCTGCTCCGCCTCTTTTCTGGCATCCTGCAGGATCTCCTCCGCCATCTGATTGGATTTGAGCATCAGCTGTTTGGCATCGTTTCTGGCTCCTTCCAAAATCCTGCTACTCTCATGGTAGGTAGTGCTTTCAAGGCTCGCCGACCGCCAGTCCGATGTCAGCTCGTCCGGGCTGCCGGCGGAATTAACGGCGGACGGACGTTTCTTCCCGGGAACGGCATCCGACTGATCAGGAGGTACAAACTTATAAACATTTACCGCCTGATCAGATTTCACAACGCCTTTAGACGATAACATTGTCATCCTCGCCTCCCTTGTTGATGATGACCTCACCAGTGTCCTCAAGTTCCCTGATAATATTAACAATCCGCTGCTGTGCCTCTTCTACATCACGTATCCGAATGTTGGTCGTGGTCTCCAAATCACCCCGGACACTCTCAGCCATCCTCTTGGACATGTTGTTAAAGAAGATTTCTTTCATCTCATCAGAAGCGGTCTTAAGGGCATAGACGATATCCTTGGAATCGCACTCCCGGACAAAACGCTGTACGGAACGGTCGTCCATATCCAGAATGTTCTCGAAGACAAACATCTTGTCGCGGATACTCTGGGACAGCTCGGGACTTTTCTGGTCCAGTTCCTCAAAGATACGCCGTTCATTGCCGCGATCCACATGGTTCATAATGTCAGCTACGAAGTCGACACCGCCGAGGTTCATATTGTCCTCACTGGTTATGATCGTCGCAAACTTGCGCTTCATCTCTTCTTCCACAATCGCGATCGCTTCCGGTGAAACCCGGTCCATGTTGGCAATTCCTTCAATTATCAATATCCGCTTGGCTTCCGAAAGCTGTTCCAGCACCTGGGCCGCCTGCTCCGCGTCCATGTAGGACATGATCAGCGAGATTACCTGCGGCCGTTCATTCTGCAACAACGATATCAACGCTTTGGGGTCTCCCTTCATAAAGAAGTTAAACGGTTTGGACATCAGGGTCTTGGACACTTTTTCCAGCAGTGTTCTGGCGGTGGTTTCGCCAAATGCCTTCTCCAGGACACTCCGCGCATAATCCAGACCACCGTCCGTCATCATCTTATGGGTCAGGCACAATTTATAAAACTCATCGAGCGAACCCTCAACCTGTGAATTGGTATTCCGGCCCATCTTTGCCACTTCGTAGGTCAAATCCTCGATGTCCTGTTCATTCAGATATTTATAAATCTGGGAAGCTCTGTCTGCGCCGAGAGAAACAACCACTATCGCCGCCTTCTGTTTGGCGCTCAGTTCTTTCACCTCCGCGATGCCTTTTCCCGACATTTCTTCTGCCTTATTCTTTAGCTCCTCCTGGTTGGAGGTTAAGCTTTCCGCCATTTATCGCTCCTTCCCCCTCAACCAGCTCTGCACCAGCTTCGCTGCTATCTGAGGATTCTGATCTACAAACTCACCGATATTTTTCTTCAGTTTCAGGCTGTGCTGCATGCGCAGATTAAGAATCTCTTCGTTCTGCTCCATCTCATCATCCCGAAACTGTGCCGCCATCCCGGCTTCCGACCGGGGCACCTGTGGGAATCCCGTCGTGTCTTCCCCCAGTTCACCAATCTCCACATCATCCAGCGGGTGTTTCTGTTTCTTCTTCTTCTTTCTGCTGAGCATCAGCAGAATAAGCAACAATAAGAGCAGTACCACGCCCGCGATAATCGCAATAATAATAGGAAGCGGAAGGATCGGCATGCTCGGGCTGCCGACGCTCTGCGCGGGTGCGGCGGAAACCGGCTGAGCTCTCTCGCCGTCCGGTGAAAGCGCCCGGATAACCGTAATTTTCTGCTCTGCTTCCTCTTTGCTGATACCGGCGGAATTCGCCACCAGATCAAGCAGATCCTTCACTGTAATGGACAGGTCTTCCGTATCAATCACCACACCGATGGTAACATTCTCCAGGACCCCCGGTTCAACCTGGCGCTGCTCTCTGAGAGAATTATACAACCACTCTCTGGCCGCGCTGCTGTTGGCATACGAATCAGCGCCGCCCGCAGCACCCCCTTGATTGGTATACCGCGGCGTGTCCGCATTACCGTTCGCCCCGGTGACACCGCCGGCATTGGCCCCGCCCTGACCGGCGGTGCCTGAATTCTCATTCATCGCATCTTCCTGATGCAGCAGACCGGTTTTGTCCTGTTCATCAATCTTTTCCGGGGTACTGTACTGTGTGCTCTCCAGGATTAACTTCTCCATGTTAAGCTGGCCTTTGACTGATATAGCCACCGAACCCTGACCGTATAATTTCTCCAGTACCCGTCTTACATTGCCGGCAATCTGATTCTCAACCATGGTCGTGAGCGAGGATAAGTCCTTGGCGACTCCATAATCACTGCTGTCGCCGCTGCTGCCGACCTCAGTCATGGTCTCCGCATCAAACACGGACACATTGGTGAACTTCATCCCCTTGACTGCTCTGGTAATCAGATTCCTGATCGCCGACGCCTCATTGTTCGAAAGGCTCCGGCCGCTCTTCATCGTTACAACAACAGAAGCTGAGGCTTCGGTCTGCCCGTCATCACCCAGTGCATATTTCGACACACCAGCTTCCGCAATCGTTACCTTGGCATCCCGAACCCCGTCAAACAGCCGAATCTGAGCTCCCAACCGATCCTGCAGGTCGTACAGCGTATACTGCTTTTTATCAGATTCGGTTGTCATCAGTCCCGCATTGTCACGGTACATATCATATGTAAAACCGCTCTTGGGATATCCTTTGCTGAGCAGTTCCGCCCTGGTCTGATCAACCGCGGCAGCGGAAACCCGAATCTCCCCTTCTTTATCATTAAAGCGGTAGTCAACCCCACTGTCCTGAAGAAGGGTCACTACTTCCAATGCTTCTTCCCGGTTAAGTCCGGTAAATAAAGTGCTGTAATCTTTCTGCACACCAAGTTTCAGTGCCAAAACACCAATCACACCGACAACAACCGTCCCCGCTATAATCACTGCAAGCATCTTCTTTGTCTTGTCTGATAGTTTCTGCCAGTTTTCCTTTAAACTCTGCACGTTTATTACCCAACCTTCTTCATTCGTTTAATCCAAGATTTAAAGATTCATTTTGAGAAGTTCATTGTAAGATTCCATTGCCTTATTACGCAGGGAAATCATTACTTCCAGACTGAGTGCCGCTTTGGCTTCTGCAATCGGCAGACTGTGGGCATCATCCAACTGCCCGGTGGCCAACAGATACTGTTTCTGCTCTACATCCTGCTGGGTTTCATAGACCTGATCCACCACATTGGTGAAGATATCCTTGAACATTGATGCGTCTTTGCGAATCCCCTGTGCGCCTCTGTCTTCGGCAACACCCCCGACTGATTCCCATGGCTGTAACGGGGTAATAAATGTAATTCCTTCCAAACTTCCTGCCTCCTTCAGTTTAATCGTGCCCGGCCGCCCTAGAACGACTTGGCGGCATTGCGCAAACGGCTGATATCATTCGACACGGAACTTATCATATGCTGATATTCATAAGCCGTTCTGACCAGTTCTACCTGCTCCTGATCCATATCCACACTGTTGCCGTCCAGGCGGTTTGATTCTCCCGGCGCATAACCTACAGTAGCTGTGGTGCGGCGAATAGCCTGATTAACCTCCTCCGAAGGTTTAATCCTGTTACTCGCACTGCGGATTCTTTGTCCCAGCTTTTCTTCAAATGACAGGTACTGTGACTTAAACCCCGGTGTATCCACATTAGCAATATTGTTAATGGTGATTGTCTGTCTGCCCCACAGATAGTCCAACACTTTCTCTGTCAGTGCAATTCCGTTTCCGT
>Ga0153928_1000924_pt1:12500-13801 | contig 13801 bp, 7 predicted proteins | sample TSNJ012MetaG_FD_106656 | JGI IMG/M metagenome (GOLD analysis project Ga0153928, IMG submission 106656) | Attine ant fungus gardens microbial communities from New Jersey, USA - TSNJ012 MetaG | ecosystem: Host-associated > Fungi > Mycelium > Unclassified | place: USA: New Jersey... | reverse complement strand
CCAGGGCGAGTGCTATCGTATAATAAATAAGGGGACGGCTACACTGCATTTAGAAGCGTTCTTTTCATTCAACTATTATTATCATCATTATCATAAGAGAAGAAAGAAGAGTATATTTCCAGGTAGCCATAGAAGACAGAGAAGAAAGCAATGCCCATCAACTCCCATGCATTTCTTGGTTGGAAAAAGCCAAGTAGAAAGCAGCACCAAAACGAGAGGCTTGACGGAGTTAAGCTGTCTGGAGGGAATCCTTTGATAGCTCTTTTTTCTTTTTTTTGGGGGGGTCGTTTAATGGGATTTACCGGAATTCCGATAGTGTCTGGTCGCAATATGGTGCTTTTAGGCTTTTTTGTTCTCAGTTTGGTGTTTATCTTTCGTTTAAATCTAAAATATGGTATGGTTTTAGAGTGTTTTTTTTAAGAAAATTGTGTATATATTATTATTTTATTTGAGTGGCTACTGTCTTTTTATCTTTAGTCCGCGTCTACTTGTTCTCTAACTTTTTAAACTTCTTTGGCGATCTTTTATGTTTTACTGGGGTTTTGGGTGTTGTTTCGGGAGTAGGTCAGCCACTTACTCTTCCCCATCTGAAGAATCGAGCTCTGCTTCTTTCAGCTTACATAATTCGGGCTCAGGGGAAATGAACTCTCAGCCAAGCGAGGGTTCGAATTAAATACCCGCAGTAAATGCAGGTATCCCAGAGAACGAGATTATCTTGGAATACGGGCAAGTGAACCACATCGAAAATACTCCACCAATTCTGGGAATTCCAATCCATAATATGGAGCAGTTTCCCGCATTGAACCTTGAAGGGGAAGTAGAACTCTTTGGCCGAATAAGTTTACTCGAGAATCGGATGATTGATGGGTTACCACCTCAGCTCAGCCAAGGCGAATACGAAAACTTGGTCAAAAACTTTCTCCGTGAATCTATTTCCCTTTCGGACTATGCCCGAACTTTAAAGAGAGAGCTTTTTGAGATTTTGGTATTGGAATTAAAGGGGGATTTAGTCGAAAAACTCTCTTATTTATTGATTAATGAACCAACGGAACGGTACTTGGAGATTATGGGGCATAATCCTCCCTATAAAGAAAAGTACATTACAAAGGAATGTCTCGAATTCGTAGACGACTTTCTAAGTCGTTTACTTTTTTGAGGATTTCATTAGGTATTTCTGCGGCCACTAGGCAAGCTTTTTTTATTTTTCAAGAAAAAGTATACTAGTCCCCGAAAATGCTCCGCGCCTAGGTTCGTTTGTCGTTGGGGCTTACAATTTACCTTGTGACTTCTTTCTTTGGTCG
>Ga0153928_1000924_pt1:0-10000 | contig 13801 bp, 7 predicted proteins | sample TSNJ012MetaG_FD_106656 | JGI IMG/M metagenome (GOLD analysis project Ga0153928, IMG submission 106656) | Attine ant fungus gardens microbial communities from New Jersey, USA - TSNJ012 MetaG | ecosystem: Host-associated > Fungi > Mycelium > Unclassified | place: USA: New Jersey, Wharton... | reverse complement strand
ATGGCTGAGATGTTCAGTCGACTCCCTCCCCCTTTGTGGGGGTCCAGACCCCTACGAGTGAGCAGAAAAGGGAGGAGGAAAGAGGCCCTGGTGAACCGTAAAAAAAGAATTAGTGAACAAGTGTAAGCTTTGCTGCCCGACAGTATAGAGTACTTACCACACCGAGGGACAGGCCCTGAAGCGAAGGACGGGAACGAGCGGAATCAATGTGTTCCAATTTCTGGCCTTGCACCGACCATCCAATGGACCATGGACTAAAGGGCCACTGCCTAAAAGGACTATGTCCAGGGGACCGCCCGCCCCCCCACAAGGTACATCTTGCGCCTATGGGCCGCTATAACTATCCAAGAAGACACTCGAAACTGGAAAGCTAAACAAACCCACCCGGTAGACTGCCAAGCTACAAGTCTTACGACACAGGAGCGGGATTCTCTAAAAAGCCAAGGTCCTGAGTGGCCAAGAGGGCCCACTTGGAGACTTGGGATCTCAGCGGAAAATGCGAAGGTTGCTTAAAGCCGGCCGGCCGATAGGCAAAAGAAAATCCACTAGTTTAGTTCTGATCTGAGTAGGCTCATAATAGGGAATACTAAAACCCTGGGAACCGGGGCCTGGCCATCCTTCGTTTGCGGTTGACGTTCCGGCAAAGTTTTTCCGTCGACAGTTTAATGTTTTGATCTGGTTCGATTCATGATCGCATCTTAAAATGAAAACGTTTTACCGTGGGCCGACGCCCCCCCCCGGTCCAGGCATTGATCTATATCACTTCAGAAGAAAGGATATAACAGTACTTACCTTCGCCTTGGTAAGTCGAAGTGATATACAAACCCTTGCCTTGCGATCTAGGTATTATGTTTTAGTTTTCCTAGACTTTTTGTAAAGGGCCTCAGTCTTCCGTTTTTCAGCTTTTCATAAACACACACTCCTGCTCGAGCTACTCGGCTAACTCTGGTTTTTCGAAGATTTGAAAAGAAAAATCAACACCCGATCAAAGAATTTTTTTTCTTGGAATACTCAAGGGGATTTTCAGGACCGGCGAGGCGGGAGGGAAGAGCGATCGCAAATCTCACAAAGAAATGAAAGAGTAAACGTATGCGGTGGCTTCTAAACGAACTTATCTCCTACATCTGATCGCAACCAGGTACGTTTGGTCATTTTATTTACAATAATGGCTATATACTTAAAGGGGGCAGGTTAAAGGGAAAATTTCTCCTCGATGATCTCGCTTTGAGCATTGAAGGATTTCCTTTGGACCTAATTTAAGTGTGTCAACAGGAGGATGTTCCCATTTAACTTCAAACAGAATGGAATCCCCCGGCACATACTGCACTTGACTAAAAAGCTAGGTCTTGGCAAGCGCGATCATATGGGCAGTTTGGAATGACAGGACAGGAATAATGTCTTCCATGGACGTAACGTAACGCAACAGGCTAGAAGAGTTGTTGTGAAGGAGGTACCGGCTTAAGAGAGTCCACTTCCTTCTATCTACTCGGTAGAAAGTCTTCTTTTTCTAATAGGACATCAAGCATTTGCGGCTGCATCTCAAATAGTATAATGCGTTTTCCTATATTTATAGGTTGGGTAATGTTGCTTCGAATTTCATGAATTTATAGACAGAGGGTGCGATAGCAGGCTCGTTAACTGCTCGTTACGTCTAACAGCCTTTAGTTCCCTCTCGCATTCGCTCGAGTCATTTCATACCTCTCCTTACAGAACGAGTGAAATGTATGTAACGGAGCCAGCTGTTGCGATCCAATCCCCGAAAAGCTTATGAAACCAAAAGGGAGAAAGAAGCCCCGGAGGGAAGGTGACTTAACGGGATTATGACTTATTAAACTGGCAGGGTGTACGCACATCTCGCGTTCGCTTCGATCCAATCTTTGTTCTTCACGTTCGTGCTTCTTTAAAGGTCATTTATTGACTCGACCACTCGGGAGAGGGAATCCCTCACTGCCTGATGGGTTAAGAAAGACTTTCTTTGGATAAGACTCATAAGACTCTGCCATTTGGATCGGAGAATTTATGGAGGAAGTCGGGTTTTAAATTTCCAGAAACCACACGATTATATAGCCAAAGGGAATCTCTCTACCTATGGAGCGGCAAATCTGAATGCCATCCCACCTCTTAATCTTAAGTTAAATGAGGAGTGCCTCAAACTTCTGCTCCAGTAAGTCTTCTCTTTTTCCGCTTTTTTCTTTCTTCTATAGTCTGACGTATAATAAGGGCAAACAAAGATGGTATACCAATACACAAGGGCTAAACTGCTTCCTCTTCCTTTCTCCAACAAGCAATGGTAAAAGGCTGTTCTTTCTCCAAGAATTGGAGCGGGGCGCAACAAAGCCGTTCTTACTATGTACACTCCGGGGTGGTAAAATCCAGGATGCTTTTACTGAACCATTGACTCTGGGGCAAGCCTTTTGTTTGGTCACAGGCTGCTTGCTTTTTCTGAGACATCGTTACTTCAGAGGTGCTAAGCGCACTAAGGTTGGTAAGCGTACTCTTTTCTTGGTCCTTCTCTTGGTCTTGGTGAACAAGACCTCGGTCGCTTCGGTAAGCCAATCTTGGGGAAGCCTTCTCTTGTTCTGGTACACCGGTGGGTGGATGGGTCAGCTAACTCCTAGATAGATTGGGTCGGCTGTCGTTGCTATATTGGTGACAGGGAAAGCGTTCTACCTGCCCGTTACGTATACTTCTTACGTATACTTCACCCGCTCCTTGAATCAGTCAGAAATGATGGTTGGGACCAAATGCTATGTTTAGCTCTTAGAACTTGATAGACCTTAGTCTGACTGCTTGCTATTTGATGAATGTCGGGGAACCATGCGAAATCAAGCTGGTTAGATGTTTAGGATGTTCTGTTGTTAGGGGCTTGTCTTAGATGTTTTGGATTTGAAGAACAACAAGAGTGATTCCAACGAATCCTTAAGTCAGAAGTGCCGTGTTCAATGCTCCAATCTCGCTCATCTAATTTGTCAACCTTTGGTAAGTCAGCTTTTAGGATCAACGTTTCTCTCAATTCAGCTAGGTAGCAATACAACTAGTCCTACCATCCGTCTACTGGGTGAGGTTGGTGGGGTATTCCTTTTCAATTCCCCGTTTCATGGGTGAGGTTTCGATCCCATATGCTCCCCTCGTTACTATACTACTACTGAATTTCACTCTGCTTCTTGACCTTGACCTCTTTCTTCCGGGGAGTTTCTCAACGAGCTTTTTCTTCTTATGTACACTCGCTCTAAAAGGAGAGGAGTCATCCAATCCAATCTTGAATTCGAATCCTGTACCTCTTCAGTCAATAGCTACTCGCTTTCTCTTCAAATTAAAAGGACTAACCCCATAAGGAGAAGTCCGGGAAAGACCAAGCCAAGAGTATAGGTACGTATTCTCATCTCGAGAACTGGCTAATTTGTCGTGTTTTTAGGCTTCATTTCGTTACATAGGGAGATGCCGCAACAGGAGAATGAGATGGTTCGGCAAATTACGGGTCTTTAAGTACCCAAAACTCGACAATTTGGATATTTAGAAAGAGAAAGATCCGATTGAAAAAGATTTTCTTCCAACAGAAGAAAATCCCACAACAGCTTTGACTCCCATAACGGCTCTTTCTTCAGTCGCTCTTGAGCCAAGATCCTAGTGTTGAACTTAAAGATGCGACTGAGCGGCCGAAGGGGGGACAATTCCGACTTATTGAATTGATAGGTAACGTGGATCCATTTTTATTACTGTTCAAGTTTGTTAATTTATTTCAGTCTAATTCGACCTAACAAGAAGGGAATCACGCTCTGTAGGATTTGAACCTACGACATTGGGTTTTGGAGACCCACATTCTACCGAACTGAACTAAGAGCGCTTTTCTTATCACAATAGATAAGACTGTAAAGAAAAGGATTCTTTTTGTAACCCAATACTATACTATACCCTGCATACATATCATATATAGTATTCTAAAAAGAACAGATTCTCTATGTCCCAATTGAATCGATCTCAATGGATCCCCCCTTACTGCCCAGGGGAAAAGAATAGGTAGGGATGACAGGATTGGAACCCGTGACATTCTTTACCCAAGCGCTACCAAGCTGCGCTACATCCTTTTCAATTAGTCTACAGTGTCATTGTAGAGACCCCTTTCCCTGTTTTCCAGATAGTTTTTTTTCTCTATCGATATTCCATTTTTCTTGCCATTTTTTCTTTTTTTAATGATATCCGACGATCAAGACAATTCCCGTTAAACTTTTCAATTTCATAGAAGTCTTCTTACGAAGCAAATAGCATTTCCTATTGATTTGTCCCCTGGACTGGACTTATTCTGATTCCGAATTATCCGTCGTTACGTTGTTCCCAAGGACTAGCAAAATCGAAATAGCGAAATTCTTGGGTCATCTCAATGGGCTCGGAAACCACACGTTTCTCTGGATCATCATAGCGTACTTCTACATATCCACTCAGAGGAAAGTCTTTTCGTAATGGATGCCCCTCGAACCCATAATCTGTTAATATACGGCGTAGATCCGGATGATTGATGGAAGAAACACCAAACATATCCCAAACTTCTCGCTCCCACCGGCCGGCTGATGGAAATAGACTGACTACCGGAGATATTCGTGTTACTTCGTCTGCACTGGTTTGTACTCGAATGCGCGAATTATACCGAGTACTCAGTAAATTATAGACCACTTCAAATCTTCGTTTTCGAGAAGGATAATCAACTCCGCAAATATCGATCAAAACTTGAAACCTTGTATAGGTATGCAATTTAAGAAAGCACAACAATTGAAATGGGTAGTCCGTCTTGGTATCAGATCTATTCCCATGTTCTGATCTTTCCATTTTTTTTAGCCATTTCTTGGGCAAAGTCTCCCAACTATATTTGAAAATGAATTGGTTATCCATAAAGATAAAGAATTTCTTGTAGTTCCGCTTCTTGCTCAAAAATGAAGAAAGACTTGTCGTAAATCACCGGTTGGCTTGGTCCGACCAAGAAAGGCATGGGAGTTTGGGGCATATGAAGAAAGCTTTCTTTCTTCTCTTATGATATTGAGATAGAAAGAGATGTAGTGAGGGATAAAGGAAACAAACATTACATTCTTTTATATGAAAATTCTATCTCTTTCCTCTCCTCTATAGTCGAGCGCTCATAAACTCGCCCCTCTCACATTCGTTCGAGTCAGTAAACTACCTCTCCTTAAAATCGAGTCAAAAAATTCCCTCGCCCCTCAGCCAATAATAGATTCAGCATAGAGTAGAGCGAAGCTTGGGTATCTAAGGGCCACAACTCCACCCGTGACAAAAAGAGAGGAAGCATGGTGGTACTGGAGTCAAGGAATTACTCATGATGCTCCGTTCCTCAATAAAAAAAAGGGGGCCCCGAAAGAGATGTTCATAACGATTTCTGCTTGAGGAGGTGCAACTCGTAAAGGCCGTGGAGTCTAAACAACTACTATCACTTCAATTACTTGATCGAATTGGCACTGCTCCTCCAGTCTCAGAACCCATTGGTTTCGATCAGTCGCCCCTTGATACCCTTGGAAAGTGCTTTCTTTATCGTCTCGTGAAATCAATAATAGGAATTTCTTATTCAACATAGGCCAGGTTGTGGGCACAAACCTCAGAAACTTTTCACCAATTTGATGCTCGTACAAAAGAAAAAAGAATGCTAATTTACTCATCCTCAATAAGGTAGTTTTGACTTACTTACTTGTTAGAGTAAAGGGAATCCACTCATAAGTCGAAGACTCAAGAGCAAGCACTACTTTTCTTTTTGCTAGTATGTATACTCCCCAGATCTATCGGTAGATCTTACACCTTCTCAAAAAGCAGGTAAAAAAGGTGTGAAAGCTAAAAGAGACTGGTTAAGAAATCTTTCTATGACCTTTTCCCATTGAAAAAAAAAAAAAAGAAGTCGTTCATACCGGGTGTAGGCCTTTGTTTGTGCAGTTCCTTGCTGCTTTCTTTGCTATTCCTTTTTGAATGTGCACCTGACAAGCAAAGGTTCCCGGGACCGCCTTTACGCTATCAAGCAATCAATCCTCCACATTCCCACTCAAGCACTATAAAGGCTCTCTAGAGCAAGAATCAAGGCACTAAAAGCACGCACTTCTTTTCTTGTCGTTAAGGTCCCTTCCCCCTGAGTTCAAGATGTCCCTTTCCGCTTCTCCTTCAGCAACTTCCCTCATTGGGATTGGTCAAGCTCCTTCACCTATTGGGATAGCACCTTTTCTTCCTATTATTAGGTCTTCTTGCCCCTTAGTTCTTCTACTGGCAGTCTAGTTGTAGTTTTAAGCGGGTTTAATAAAAGAATCTGGAGAAGCTTTACAAAGTGGGTAGGTTCCTAGCTCAACAGAGAAAGCATCCCCAACATAAAGTAGCTTTCCCAGGTAAACTCACTCTACTTAAAGGTTTTTTAGGTACTTATTCAAGTATGGGAGGGAAGATGACTCTACAAACGAAGACGGAGAGGGGATACCCCAGCGAAGGGGAAAGACGTTAAGTTGCCAGTTCTGCTTGAAGGAATAGGGACAAGGTACTCGACCAACTAAGAAGTCTTGGGGAGAACGTGATAGTACACTCCATATATCCTATATAAAAGAGTGCTTCCTGCCCTATATAAGTCGAGCCCTCCTAGTCCCACTGCCAAGGGGCGTTAGCTAGTGGGTTTCGGACAGATCAGGGGTAGACCCAGTAGCCGAAGCAACTGCAAAGCTCCGCGAAGTGGGGGCACGAAGGGACCCAATGTCGACTCCCTAACTCGGAGTAAAATCCTATCCTATAGCTTAAGGCCTGCTTAGGATCAGCGATAGTCGACCTTATCTTCCAATTCGGAAGCAAACGAAGCTCGTTTCAAATGGAGGTCGCCTAGGAAGAGCATGGTCTTAATCACCTCGATCGAAAGCCTCTATCTATAGACGTCCTTACCTGCTTCTTTCCCCCGGTCCACTAACCAACTAATTCAATTCATACACCGGGCCAGTCGCGCTAATGTGATAGAGATTTCCTTTGTATTACGCGGCTTTTGTTTTAGGAGTCTTGGCCCGAGGAAGAGAAGAAAGAACGTCACCAATTTAAAGAAGAAAGTGTGTCACTCTTTTCTTTATGTCGATCCTGCTTTTGCAGCATCCTTAACAGTAAGTCGAGCTATTAAAGGAATAGACTGTGGTGAAAGGAATAGATTGTGGTGCCGTGCTTGCTTCTGCTCCTTGCTCGTTCTTCACTCGCTCCTAACGGGGATTCCCTTTTCTGCCCGGAGACGTCTACTGTCCAATTGAGCATTGACCTTGCGGAGCAGGCGGATACGGCTCAGAATCATGAATATCAATAAGAAGATCTCCTAGCTGCAATACTTAATTACGTTCCGAGGTGCCAGTACGCCTTTTAGGTTCTCTCTTTCTGAGTTCCAGAGGCAGAGGTTAGGATTGAGAATGAGAAAAGGGCGGTGCCATAGAAGTTATAAAAGGGCGGGCCAATCGAGTAGCTACCCTGCTGTTTGTTGTTTCTTAGTTATGAGATTAGAATTTAAGTGATGAGTTAGGCCCTCCTTGGTTTCTAAGATTGGTTACCGAAGCAAAGATTGAGTTTCCCGAAGATTTGGATATAGTGAGGAGATTATCCCATCGCCCGGAGGTGGTTCCTAAACAACATCAGAAATAGCAGCGACTGGTTCAGAAATAGCTACATGTTCCAATCAACAGCCTGCTCGTTCTTCACTCGCTTCGTCCGCTACGTATACTTCACTCGCTGCGTAGCGATATCTAGTACTGGCTGTTTGTAGTTTATTCGTTATGATTAGGAGAGAGATTCATTCTAAAAGAAAAGAGCTAGTCTGTAATAGCTACAGTTCCATAAAGGAGACGTGCTTTATTCGACTCTTACTGCTGCTATCTTCTTTTAAACTTAGACTTCGGAGCGAGTGAGATAAGGAAGTCGAATCAAAGAAGTTCCACATGTCCTGTGCGAGCAGGGGACGGGAAGCTGTACTAGGGATTCCCTCACCGAATTGAGCTTCTTTCAAACATCAACTTCTATTTCCTGTCTACACTGCTACGTTCGGGGCAGCAAGCGAACTCAGGGAAGAAAGCAACTCCTCCTTTCCAACCACAATCTGTCGAGAAACCATTCCTTAAAAGATTCTCTATTTCCGAATTCATACAAGATAAAGCATTTCATTTCCTCTCCCAAAGGTCGAGCCAATTTCATTTCCTTAATTCCTCTTTTTAAAAACATTGTATAAATACCAATTCTATAATCCTAGGTGTCTATAAACATACGATTCCAAGCGTTTCAACTAAAGACTTGATCCTGCATGAAAGAGTGATAGAATTTCAATCTAAGAAAAGTTTCAACAACAGAGCGACCTTAATGAGAGACTTCTTGAGTCAATCGGCCTAACCCGTCTCTAGGAGAACTTGGGCCCTACACCCTATCCCTGTAATTATCTTTAGAAACTAGATATGCTTTCAAGCTCAGATCCTCGTCTAAAGTTGAAGTTACAGACATCGAAGGTATTGAATTCTCACAATTCATATGTCTACGTAACGAGTTCAGGATACGGAACAAAGCTCCCCAAGTCAGAAAAGTTCGTTTAGTGTCAAATTCATTCTAAGGAAACAGAAAAAGACTAGATTGAGGATCTTTTTCTGATGTTTTCAATCCGCGTCATTGACTCAATGGCTCGTTCATAGTTGATAGGCGATAGGCTTATGCGAAAGATCTTAGTTACCAGCAGCAAGAATCAATCTTTTAGTTGATAAAGATGTCTCTTTTTTCAACTGAGAAAAGTGCAGTGAATATACTGGCGAATAGATGAAAGATAAGATCCTCCATTTCATTTGATCAAAGTGCCTTTTCTCGGGTATTGCTCAAGGAAAGACCTTCCTTCTAAGATTACTCCTATCCCTAAAGTAAAGGTCGAGCTAGCCCACGCTAGCTCTCCATACCTAACATAATATGGTCGAGCAAGCTATGGATCAAGGGTTGGACCTGGGGATGAGTGAAAGGCATGGAAACCGGGATAGGAAGAATGCTCTCGCGCAGCTGAAATTGGTACGTCTGGGCTTACTGGAATTTCCGTATTTGATACATCTTTATTTTCAATCCGCATCATTGGTTCAAAAAAGGGAATAAGAAAAGGAAGGGGAATGGCTCCTTCATACAGCACGGGTAGTTCTTTCTCGGCACAAACCCCAACCCAAATTTTCTTGTGCTATGTTCCAGGTATTAAATGAAGTAGCGAATGCGAGAGCAACGGCAGAGTAAGAGTCAGATTCAGCTTTAGCTGGCTCGACTGTAAGGAGAGGAAGTAGGAAGCAAGCGGGTTCGACCTATTAATAAAGAAGAGGGAAAGAAAAAGGTCTGACAGATGCGGGGCGATTAGATGGTTCGACTGTAAGGGTAGGTTCATGGGTTGGCCACTCGACCTAACTTAAAGGAATAAGCAGAAGACGAGCCTGTTCTCGAGATGAACCTAGCTTGCTCAACCAGAGCTTAAGGAAAAAGTCTTGTTGATTGAGGGAGTGAAGCTTGCTCGAACGTTCAATCGCGGAGTCTGGACTAACCCTTTCCCCGTCTTCCTCGAAAGGATCTTCTGAAATACGCTCAAAAGCCCTAGAAAATCTCTTTCATAGGTATCCATCTAAAGCAGAAAACAGGGTACCCAAAAACCAAGAACTGAGAAAGTGGAGCAAGCTTCCTTTAACAACCTTTTCTTTAGTTTTGTCGAGCGCTCATAAAGACTTTCCCTAGAACCCCAACCCTAGGAAGAAGTCGAAGCTTCATTTTAGTAGGTACGCTATTGAAGACCTTTCAATATAGTAAGTCGAGGTGGCCTATAAGTAGAGCCAGTAAACTTAGATTTAAAAAGACTTAATCTCAGAGTCTGCTCATCAAACCCCTTCCTCTCACATTCGTTCGAGTCAGTAAACTTCCTCTCACATTCGTTCGAGTCAGTAAACTTCCTCTCACATTCGTTCGAGTCAGTAAACTTCCTCTCACATTCGTTCGAGTCAGTAAACTT
>Ga0153928_1000922_pt1 | contig 13813 bp, 16 predicted proteins | sample TSNJ012MetaG_FD_106656 | JGI IMG/M metagenome (GOLD analysis project Ga0153928, IMG submission 106656) | Attine ant fungus gardens microbial communities from New Jersey, USA - TSNJ012 MetaG | ecosystem: Host-associated > Fungi > Mycelium > Unclassified | place: USA: New Jersey, Wharton State... | reverse complement strand
TGGAATGGCGGGGATTTCGCGGAGTTTGAGACGGCAAGCGGCGCGCTGTCCTTGTTCATGTACAGTAGGAAACAATTCGCACAGGCAATTGGGGAAAGCTACGTCCCTCCAAAAGGAATCAATCAGACGTTTGAAATTGCCCTCTGGTTGCCCTGCTTTGCCGATGTGGATGCGGAATATGAGCGGCTATTGAAGTTGGGCGTGCGATTCCCGACTGGAGAACCCATAACCTTTCCTTTCGGAATCCGTAACTTTTATGTTGCCGACCCGGAGGGTAACTTGCTTGAAATCGGCAGCGCGAGTGAAACGTAGTTTGAAAGTTCAAGTAATAACAAAGGCTCCATGTTTGCGCATTCTGCTCTAAATAATACGAGCAATCGGCGTAATCAGCTTTTTCGCCAGTATACTGAATAATTTTATGTTCACCCTCGTCTCCTAATGTATATATCAGTCAGCGATAAATATAACTTCAAAAGATTGTGTTTGTGATGAAGACAATGTTTGAAGTTTATTTCTTATATTCATCCAATGAAAAGGTCTTGCACAGCGGTAATCCGCCATACAAGACCCAAAAGGAAAACTATGCGATAAGCAGCTCATGCATCAGACATTCCCAGACATAATCGTCCAGGCCGTTATACTCAGGATGCCATAGATAGGTTCCGAATTTGATACCGATCCGTTGCAGCATCCATATCAATTCGAAATAGCCATTCTGCACATGGTGGTTTTTCATCATATCCATATCGAAGGCCGTCATGATATGTTTGACTCCAAGCTCCATCAGCTCGGTCAGAACCATCTCAAGCTGCGTCAGCGTGTTCACGCCGGGTACAGCTACAACGGTCTGCCCGGTTAGATGATGGATAACGTCTCCTTTCATCGGGCCTTCGGTAAGCAGCACCTGCTCGCGGATAGGGCCGGCAATATGAATCCAACCCTCTGCCCGGCATCCATCCAGCCTTTCGGTGCTGGACACCCATCGGAATTTGCGTTTTATCACATTGTCACGTCTGATCTGTAATCCCTGAATCCGTCCCATACGGTCCCGGACCGGAACGAGGATGCCTCTTTGGTTTTGTACAAATGCCCATTGCTGATCTTTATTATCACGATAGAAGCCTGGTACTCCCGCCAGATAACATCCGTCGGCCAGCAATTGCTTAGCAATCGCTTTAGTTCCCACTGCCGGCGTCGTTCTATAACCATTCCGTGTAATGACCTCGTCCGGCAATCCGCGTCCCCGCAGGTTCTGCTTATGATCTGTAGCAAGGCTCAGCTTATTAAGCAAAGCCCGGTAGGTCGCATCCCTCGTATCTATGTCAGTAGGGGGACAGTCAATAATCTCCGGAATCGGGGCGGCTGGCCGGGTGGCTGCATTCTTTTTCATTTTTGAAGGTTTATAATCATCGGATCCACCAAGTTGTTTTTTTAACTCCCCGTAGACATCATCCCGGCTAATTCCTGTGTAATGTGAATAGAGATCAAATATGCCGCCGGAAAAACCGCACCGCGGACAGCGGAAAACATCCTTAGCCAGATTGATGTTCAGATGTTTTTTTCGGCCGCTGTCACAACACGGACAAGGGATATAGTATGAGCTTCTGCCCTGTGGTGGGTATGGAAGGCCCAGCAGCGGGATTATATCCGCAATATGGTATTTCATACAGGCTCCTTTCCGGGAGGTGAATAATCACCTCCCAAATTTATTCCGCCCATCACGCGCTAACTTCCAGGGACTTTTCGCAGATGAGCTTGGCGCCTGCAGCGACTTCAGGGTCTTTGGTAAATTTGTCAGCAATCCATATCAGCGCGTTCGTTTCGCCCGCCATCAGAAGGTCTCCCAGTGTCTTGCCGGAATACTTCTGTATGGGGCACGGCATTTTCAACGCTTTCTGGAACGCATCCTCCGGAGGGGTCTCCTCAGCATCTTTTACTGTTTCAGTCTGAGGTGCAGATTCCGACAGATCCTCATCGGCTTTGATGATTGAGACAGGCTCGGCCGATGATGCCGGTTCCGGTTTCGCAGTATCAGGCGGCGTCTCTATCAGGTCGCCCAGTTCATCCACTGCCAACTGGTCAAACGCATCGCCGGCGGCATGAAACTGAAGGCCAAATCCGGTATTTCTGAGCGCGACACCGATAGCCGCAGTTTGCGCCCACTCCCGTGGGGAAACGGTAGGCTTCTCTGGGTCATACTTACGGGATGCGGTTGCTTCAGCCAGAAAACACTCCGGCGGATCCATGTAGTTGTGATATATCCTGGCGTGGCCTACATAATAGTCTTTTACAAGCGTGGCCGTCACGGATATTTTCCCTTCCGGGAAAACCAGACGGAACCATGCCATTTGCGCCATCACCGGCAACCTCATCCGTTTTTCACCGGTGTTAAGGTCTGTATATTCAACAGCTAGTGCTGTCGGATCAAAACCCTCCACTTGGTATATGGTGGTAATCTTGTCGATTGCAGCCAATTTATCATTCGATTTTGTGCTCATTTCTGCGCCTCCTTTGTCGTTATGTTGATGTATGTGTTACGTGTTTGTATCCAGGCAGGCAAGAAAGTGGTAATCGCTTTACCGATTTCTTTCTTATACTGCTCCGGATTGCCGGGAGTAAAGCTGCTGAACCGTTTCCGGTAGTCGTTTACGATCCGGCAAAGATTCTGGTGCGCGGTATCACGCTGTTTCTGTTCGTCCTCACTTGCTGCGAGCCCATTGCGCCTTTCACATTTGAGGTTTTCAAAATAGCCATCCACCATCTGGTAATGCGTAAGCATTGCCCGCATGTCATTCCCGACAGGAGCAACGACGGTGAACATTTGGCAAACCTGCAATACCTCCATACGGTAGAGCAGCTCCTGGAAGGTCCAGGCCTGTTCCAGAGTCATAGGAGATTCCTGTTTCGCAACGTCCGCAAAAGCATGTTGATATTTTTCCAGCATAGTCATTTTAGCCATAATGGGGCTCCTTTCATATTGTTTTTTCAAGCAGAGGGTCGCATTGTTCAATGATCCGCTGTGAAAGCATAGTTCCACGCTTCTCAGCGTCAACTGTATTGATAGCGATGCAAATTGCTTTCCGTTCTCCGACGATCATGACCCGGTTTTTTGCCCGGGTGATGGCCGTGTAAATAAGAGGCCGTTTCAGCATGATGTAATGCGCCGCCTGCAGGTTAATGATTACCGCGTCATATTCACTGCCCTGAGATTTGTGCACTGTTGACGCATATGCCAATTCCAGGTGGTCAAGATCGGAGGGTTCCATCTCGGCAATACGGCCGTCACCAAAATCCACGCAAATGGATATATCGCCAAAATTATTGGCAACGCTGGTAATATAGCCGATGTCGCCATTGTTGATATCCTCCTTGTTTTTGGTCCACATGACCTTATCTCCCTGGCGGAATAACCGCTTTCCGAAGGTAACTTCGGGTTTATCCCTGGCCGGCGGGTTAATTTTTTCGCGTAGTCTTCCATTGAGTGCATTTACGCCCGTGGGTGTCTTTTGCCTGAATGGAGTAAGCAGCGCCACATTGTCGATTCCCAGCCGGTCTACCTCATCCAGATACAACCTTTCAATAATATCGGCTGAGTTCTCCAGATTTGCCGAGGTGTGAAGGGTAAAATCCTCCCCATACTCAAGGCCTACGTTATTGTGCCGTATCAGCTTCGCATTGATGGCTACGCGGCTGCCGGCGTCCTGGCGGTATACCTTATCCAGCTTTACTACCGGTATCATGCCGCCGGCAATCAATTCGCTGAGAACTGCGCCTGGGCCGACTGAGGGAAGCTGGTCGGCATCGCCGATCAAGACGATTTGACAACCGTGCGGTATCGCGTTAAATAAATGCCTGGCAAGGTAGATATCAAGCATTGAAACTTCATCCACCAGCACCAGGTCAGCATCCAGTTGCTCAGGTTCGTTAAAATCTCCGTCTTCACCGGCCAAAAGCCCAAGGGCCTTGTGGATTGTTGAAGCAGGATAACCTGTACACTGAGCCATCCGCCTTGCTGCGCGTCCCGTAGGGGCGCAACAGACAATCTTAGCGTCAGGATGCTGCTTTGCGTAGATATTCAGCAGAACCCGTTGTATAAGTGTCTTTCCGGTTCCCGGTCCGCCCGTGATAATGCTGATATATGACGAGAGACAGGTCTTAACCGCCTGCCGCTGTTCTGGTGCGAGCTTGAACCGCGTTTTCATTTGTTCGGTGTTAATATCGGACTCAATATCTCCGTTGTAGCGAATCGTACCAAAAGACAACAGCTCCCATATGCGGGTAGCTATATTTCTTTCTGCTCGGGCTGTTACGCTTCGGAATACCTGGTCACCATACAGCTCCAATTTATCTTCCTGCAACAGCTTATACGCTTGATCCGCAACCATTTTTGTGGTGATTTCCTGCGTATCGAGCAGCTGGGTACATTGCTGTATAAAACTGCTTTTCTCCAAACACAGGTGTCCGCCTTTGTTTTCGGCATCTTTCAAAGTGTGCAGTAAGCCGGCAGCGATCCGCTCGGACGATGTGAGGTCCAGGCCCATACTGATGGCGATATTGTCGGCGGTCAAAAAACCGATTCCCGCCATTTCGCATAATCTGTACGGGTGTTCCCGGACGATATTCGTCGCTTCCGGTCCAAAATGCTTGTAGATGCTGACTGCGCGATTTGGCGTGACGCCATATGGGGTCAGCAAAGTTACGATATCCCGGGCTCCGCGGGATGCGATATAGGAGTCGCATATCCGCTGGAGCTTTGCCTTGCTGATGCCTTTTACTTTCAGAAGGTCTTCGGGGCTGTTATCCAGTACATCCAGCGTGTTCTCACCAAAGGTATCATAGATTTTTGCGGCCGTTTTGGGCCCGATCCCTTTGATGAGTCCGGATGACAGATACGCCTCGATGCCCTGCCTGGTAGCTTTGATAACTTCCCTATAATTCTCCATGGCGAACTGTGCGCCATGTTTTGCGTCCTTCTGCCATACGCCGGTTATATCGACTCGGATCCCTTCCACGATGGGCAGGTAATACCCGACCACTTTTGCCTCGTACACCTGGTTTTGCTGGGAATCCAGCATCTTTTCATGCAAAGTGTAGAGTGCAACAGAAAAGCTTCCCGACTGAGCAGCAGCGATGGATTTTGGGTGGATTAGTTTTTTAAAACTGCATAACAATTTTGCAGCCTCCTTTCCGCGTCAGGCATTGGAAACCAATACCATGTGCTGTTTTGGGACAAAGATGGTTTCTTCTTTGACCGAAAAGTTATTTGCTATATACAGAGCTTCCTGTACCATAACGTCGGCAAGGCAATCAAGATCCTGGACGAGATCCACACGGTCGCGTAATTGCCACATGGACCAATCCTCAAAGTCCTCATACATGTCTGTACTACGACCCGGATAGGTAAAAGTCTGCATATGCGTTGTTCTGTAATCTGTTCGGGCAGGTGCACGACACAGACCGCAGATATTTCCGGTTTCGGCAGTAGCTGTATAGTTTCGCTGGCCACAGGCCGTACAGTAAGATTTATACCCGCTTGGTTTTCTGCCGCCCTGGTAGAGGACGAGATAACCACCGCTGCGACCATTCATGCCGACCTGCCATTCATAATTGTGATCGCTGCCAAAATCCTGCATCAGATCCCGTAGGGGTTCGAAAAATTCATCGGTCTGGGTCAAGTCATATAACTTGTTGGTGATACTGTTCTCCAGACCCAGATTATAGATCTTCATGTTGCAGGCGTAAGAGGTAGACTGATTCCAGCTGTTCATTGTGCTATACCGGAAATGGCCTTGCAGATATTCCGTCATGGCCTTTCTGGATCGTTTATCAATAGACTGATAGAATTTGTGCATCATGTAACCTCCTCAAAAATCGAATAGTTCATCGGGCCGCCGACTCCGGTTGGGGCGGGACGGTGAAAACAATTCTTCAGGGCTCATGCCGAGCACCGGATGATTGGCATTGTATGTGACAAGAGATTTGTCGGCCCCGATGCGGGTTACGATTTTCCTCACCCTAAGCAACAGATCTTCGTTGTATACCATAATCGGCATACTGAGCAGAGATACTGTTCCAATCTCACCGCTCATCCCGGCCGTTATATCCGAGCCGCAGATCAGGAATGTCTCATTGTTTTCAATGAAATCGCTCCCGAACCTAAGGGCACGGCCGCGTTCCGCAGGAATCTTATCGCTGAGAAGCACCGGCAGAAATGCGTGCGGCGCCCGTGCGTTAAAACGGAGTTTTTTTGCGGCATAATACATATACAGCCGTGCTGCTCGCATGTTACGCTGGATTCCTTCAGGGGTATCGGCATTGCACGGAGAGCAGATATATACCTTCCTGTTGTTTCTGTTTGTGTGATTCCTTAACAGATGGAGTTCCAGGTCAGTCTCCCAGTTTTCCGGTAATGTGTCGATAATGCTTATCATATTTTTTCTCCTTTCGAAAATGAAAGCAGAGAGGGACAATCCTCTCTGCTGACTCTCTGCGGTTTTCCCGCTCATATTGCCTGTACGTCGACTTTCAGCTTGCGGCTGGCGGAGGCTTTCACGACCTCGTCAAAAATAGCCGGGTATTCCTTTTGCAGCTGCTTGCTGTCAGTGCGACGGGTGAGTTTGGTAACAAACGTGATGATGAGCTTGTCATCCGGCGTTTCAAGGATGCCATGCTCATGCTCTTTCATCACCTCTGCGATTCGCACAGTGTGTGCATCAATCTCCTTTTCGTTATTTTTAATGGCCTCACGCAGTTCCGCGTTGGCTTTTTGCAGTTCCGCGATTCTCCGTAACGGCCGTTCATACCGCCGGGTGAATTCCACGGTGGGCAGTCCGGCTTTGCTTTGTCCATAAACCCTGGCCAAAGCCTTCAGGGCTAATTCCGGGTTAGATACGTCAGCCATAGTGGGAGGCCTGTTCATTCTCAGGCTGTGGATAAATTCCTCGGTTCTCTCAAATATGGCTTCTTCCTGTGCCTTGTCACGATAGATACGGGGAGTGGCCAGGTCATTTTCCGGATTATTACCCCACAGGGCTGCATAGTCACAAATTTCTTCATCACCAATGGCCATATACCATCGGCCTTGCAGGTCGTAATAGATCGGGACGGCGCCATCCGCCCAATTGTCTGATTTGCGATAGGTCGTGCTTTTACACTCCAGAATTCCGGACTTGTGATCAGCTTTACTTGCCGGCTCCGCAAACCGAAAATCAAAATTCGCCAGTGCGTAGGGTACTGAGGCATGCTGGTACAGACCGGTATCTTCGATTACCGTGTTGCCTGTCCGCTTGCCATAGAAATGCGCGGCAATCGGTTCCAGCATATGGCCCATTTCCAACTGGTCCGGGTTTGGCGGTTCCGTCGGCTTCATAAGCCCTTTTTTGATGTTCCAGAGTTCCAGCGGCGTCATCCATGGATTGAGACCAAAAATGGTGGATACATCGCTGCCGCCGATGGTGTACTCAATATCACCTTTGGGGCCGTGCATGCGGCATTCCAGCCATCGCTCACGGTCCATACCTTTGGTATCACAGAGCAGAACAGGTTTAGCCATCAGTACTCCACCGCCTTTGCAAGGTCAAACTTCGACCAGTCCAGCGACAGGGCGCGGGCCATATTCTCACCCAGGATAATCAGCTTTGATTCCGGATGTCCCTGTGACTTCAGCAAAAACGGTATCTCCTGCATGGCGATAAACACATCATGCGCCGTAGCGGAGCCGCCGCCATATGCCATTTCAAACATGGCAATGGCATTAAGGGCCTCTTTTTTGGGCATCGACAGCTTCTTGCACACCCTGGTCATTGCGTTAATCGGATATTCCAGTTCAACATTTTCCAATTTTTCGAGTTTTGCAAGGGAATTACCGAATTGGGCAAACAGTTGGTCGAGTTCCTTATCGAAATCCTCAATGTTTTTCTGCCACCGGTGTTCGACAGCCAGCATCCCGCCTATATAGATGGGGTACTGGTCCCCGATAAGAAGTGCCGAAACCTTTGCGGAGGCAACGCCTGTATCGGATGTGGAAAACTGGATGCCAGGCGTCAGCTTAGACACCATAGTGCTTTTTCCCCGAGCTGTCAACAGCTTTTCATAACTGCCGAGCAGGTCTTCCCGTTGGGTAGGCATGGACCAAGATGCGCTGGTAAGTGCATGGTCACTGTATCCGCTCTCAAAACGGTTACCGGGAAAACGCTTATCCAATTTTGCTTTGAGCTTTCCCAGAAGTTCATGGATCTCAAGGATGGAATAATCACGCTCGTCACCGGAGTGCGTGGCAGAGATTTTCTCATCCCGGACCAGAACCAGTGTGGATGCCCTGGGGTATAGTTTGAGGCAGGAATTGAGTATCCCGGCCAGTTTCCCGCGTCCCAGTTTGGGAAGCGAAGATCCGCTGATTTTAGCACGGTCCAGCAAACCCTTGTATGCCGTAGACCGAACTGGGTAGTATTCCCCGTTCAGCTTAATGGCAAGACCAAGGTTATTGGCCGTATCCTGAATGGAATCTTCACTCACACCATCTGCAAACGCGGAGATGTCGCTGTAAAGCGGCGAGTCTTTGTCCAGTGGAGCAACGAGCAGGTTATTCACCTCCGTTCGCTCCCATGTGCTTTCCTTAGCAAGATGAGAATGATATCGCATCATTTCATTAAGCGTGGAAAAGCTTGTGTTGTAGTCATCCTGACATGGTTGTAGCATAGTGATGCTCCTTACTTTTTGACGGAAAACCGCCTTGATATATAAAAAACAGCGTCCCCGAAAGAACGCTGATTTTTCCCATATAAAGAGCCGGAAACAAAAAAAGTGCCATCTGCAAATACATGCAAATGGCACTATGTAAACTATGATAAACTGTGCGCGCAGTTTTAGCGACGGCTCTGATACTTTACAAACTTATTATACCATCGCACCTTGTTTCCGTCAATGCCACAACCGTTTTGTCATGAAAAGTTTTTCCTATAGTCCGAAGATTTCAGCATTAACCTGTCCTTGGACAGTGTCATACCTTTTTTCTCCCAGACGCTCCAACTGCCATCTGTTCGTCGAAAGAATCACTATATCACCTTTAACGCGGCAAATGAAGCCATACCTTTTAGCAAGCTCCAGCACTTCCGTCCAATGCCTGTCCTTTTTTTCAATTTCTTTAGTGTTGATTCTATGCATCAAATCACCTCCTCTCGGTGCCCGTATTCAAAAGGAGCGCCAATCTATTATGTTGATAAACGTAATATAAGTTCTACCAGTTGCTTTTTCATATCCAGCCGCCTTCGTCGAAGGAGCGCTTGTGCCTTGGAGTCATCAGATAGCATCTCCTCGGCAAAATCAATCAAGGCATCTTCGGCAGCCTGCCGTTTGGCAGCAAAGGATGCTGCAGGCAATCGTTCTGGATTTTCACGGGCAGAGATATCTTCACCTAATGCTGTATAATAAACTTCTTTCAAATGGGTCAATCTGGTCTTATCATAGGTTTTGGGATGTGTAAATGTAATCATCGGTATTCACTCCAATCTGGCTGCCTGGATGATGTCCAGATAGCCTGTGTGGTCTGTAAAATCAATCAGGATTTGGTAGTTGCCCGGTTCCAGTGTAACTGTCTCCGATCCGTTTTGCAGGTCCGTCAGCTCATAAACGGGCCCATCCGTATCCACATCAATGATTTGGAAATACAAATCGCCGGATACTGTCTTGACAGAAACAACAAAATCCGTCCGGTCTTTCAAGTGAAAATTACAGTTCAGACTTTTAATGGTATCCTGATTGGTGGGATAGTGGAATTCTTTCGGCAAGTTCAGGATACGCTCTTCAGGCAGAGGGTCTTTCAGAACCTCATCCTGATTGATCGGCTCATCCTCCGGTACGATACTTATCTCTTTGACAGGATCCATGATACGCTCTTTTGAAGGCTGGGAGCATGCCTGCATCATCATAAACTGTAATGCAATAATCACAGAAAATAAGATGATTTTTGTTTCTTTCATAATAAATCGCCCTTTCATTTTTAATATAATGCAAAAAAGCAGGCCTCAAGCCTGCTTTTTTGCGGGTACACTTTGATATAGTTTCATCCTACATAAAACTGATTTTCATCGCTACGATCTTGCCGTCGATTTCCTTGACCTCCAACGGATAGGAACCGTCACCGCACCCAGAGGAGCAGACAACGCCCACTGCCCTGTTTCCGGCACGATAAATTCCGACATAATTCTGCGAAAGGTTACAGCAGGTATCATAGAAGCTGTCTCTAACCGATTCGTCGGCTTCGAAATCAGCTTCAGATCCATTCTTACGGCGGTAGTAAGCATCGTCAAAAACGGACATCTGGCCGCTGTCAACGCCAAGTTCAGCACATTCCTTCCAGCTCAGTTCCTTGATCTGTTCTCTGATTGAATCACGGTGGAAGAGTTCCAGAATATAAGTACGCTTTCCCCAAAAATCGATCTCGTCAATGGAGGCATGCACATCCCATAAACCGGGTTTCACATTATTAAGCTGGGTCATACACCAAACGTCACGATTATAGCAGGGGTCAGTAACACACACATCCTTACTCAGTTTTATGGCACCGATATACCTTGAAAGCATGGTAATACTTTCATCGGTAATCAGCCAATATCTTGGCTCAAGGCCATCTTTTACAAAGGTTACTTCGACATTTACAGGGACATCATAACGCAAAATAGTCCCATGAACCTTATACTGATCTGGATGGTTCGAATCCTCTGCGAACTCTGTTAGTGTAAATTTGGTATTTAAGTACTCAGTAGCTTTTTCCTCCAATGTTTTACGGAGGGTATCATTGATATTTTTCATTGTAGTTCTCCTTCGTATAATTAAAATTAATTAAGCCGCTTTCTTTGTCAGCGCCCAATATCCGCGCCGCGTGTTAACGAAAAGATTAGGGTGCAGCTGAAGCGTCTGGCGTACCTTGTCTTTCCAAAACTGCTGCACCTGTGCCCGACGGTATTTTCCTACCATCCCATAGATAGTGGCCAGATCTAACTCACCATTGGTATCTTCCAAAGCGTCGGCCAGTATATCCTTCCAGGTCGCGCCGGGCATATCACGGATATCCGCTGCCTGGCTATATGTCAGCATGATCGGGTAGACAAGCGCCGCATCCTTGCGCACGAGAAGCAGGTATTCATGGACGATAGGTATATACCTGCCCGAATACCGCATTTTATCGGATTCACAGTTGTGCTGCGCCTTTATAATGACATTCTCCAGGGTTCCCGGCTTGGTAAGTTCAAATAACATGCTGTACAGCTTCCGGTTTTTTTTAATGTCACCGACCAGTACGGCAAGCCGTCCGCCCCTTTCGAGGGCGCAGAACTGCTTCATCATGCAATAATTCATTGCTTTAACAAAACCTTCCCAAGTGGGAATTCGGGATAAATCTGTCTGCCTGGGGTCATAGCCATACCGCCTCTTTACCTCTGCGGCGCTATACATGACATCAGAGTATTTAATGATATCGTGATATGGCGGATGCCAGAATATCATCTCGGGCCGCTCCGATATTTCATGATGGAGCAGGTCAAATCCGCTGTGCAGATCATATGTCCTGCTTTGGATTCCTTTTGCGGCGGCCGCGTCCCGTGTGGTGTTGCTGCCACACATGTAATCGCAGATTTCCTTGATTTTAAAATGGTCTATCAAATCCTCAATGAGTTTAGGGGAACAGTTGCCCCTGTATTTATTGTTGCCGCCCTGGCCGCGTTCCGGATAGGATACGATGCTCAAGAGCTGCTTACTCTGCCTGTCAGGCATTCTAAAACCTCCTTTTGTCTGGTAACATTTTATTTCTCTGAGTAATCAGCAATTCTTTCATTTTCTATACAGGTGAAAACGCTAAATAGTTCCGCACCCTTATATAGTTTTGTAAAGGTTGCTCTATCGTTAGAAGAGCCAAACACATACACTGGTATAGTTGGATCTATCTCAAAAGCGGTTTCTACCAAGCCATCAACATCCTTTGTAATATACCAGTCATCTTTACCCACATACTCGACCATTGCACTACGTGTCTTTCGGGTGAGAACCTGATACTCAAACTCCGACTCGCTTTCTACTTCTATTATTTTATAATCCCAGTCACCTTGTACGCTTTCTGCAACTAAAACTTTAATCATATTGTTACCTCCAAATAGAATGGCAAAGCCGGAAATTTCCGGCCTTGCCTTACTTTTTACAGATATACTGCATACGGGTTATATTTCATCATACGGTCCAGGCATGTCTTCATATAGACAGCAATCCCTGCATCTGCTATTACCACATCCGATGCACAACGGATACGGATCATCATTTGCCCTGTAACATGCCGGGTGCTTAAACCGCTTTTCCTCTTTCCGGCTCAGTCTGAGGCAGATAATCATTACCGATATTGTTGCCACAAGAGCCAGAGAAATCGTATTTGTAATGGCGAACATCATCCCGGCTCCATTTCTGACGAGATCAATCGCGTAGATTTCCATGAGGCCAATGCCTATCGTCATGGCAATATACGTTTTCAGGTTCAGATCCTTACAGGACCGTGTTTTGAGAAGCTGTGCAATCTGCGGAATATAACCGATGGCTAAAATCAGGCCGCCAATCAACTGCAATGCGTCATACATGGCGGGCCTCCTTTTCCGCTGGCACGAACGGCACTTCTTGAAACCCAAATGTGTCGCAGTAAAAATATGTGCTCTGCTTTTCGTCGTAAAGTTCAACGATATCGGACATGCTCAGTGACCAGCCGTTATAGCCCTCCGGATGCTTGCAGTTGAGAAGATAAAATATCTCTTCAAGCTCGTCCGTGTGGAGATCACCGTCATAGACAACACGGTAGAGTTCTCCCGGTGGCGAATCAAGGCCATGGCTTTTGACGTGTTCGTATGGCCGAAACCAGAACTGGCATCCCTTATCAATCAACTGATACACACGGCATTTTTTTGCGAGACGGAGCATATCCAGCGCCATGATGACTAAATCAATAGTGATATCATCAAACCGCACAGGATCGCCATAATAGGCTGACATCCGCTTCTCTATTTTCTTCTCCACTTCTTTATTGATAGGAGGGAAGAAGCGGCAGTATACATCGACACCGCGGTTACGAGTGTCCTTATCTTTGCCATTGCGTATCTCGGCAATGGTTCCGTATAGCCCTTTATAGTCGGATTTCACAGCATAAATACCGCATCCAACCTCAAAGGGCGTTCCATTATGCTCATACGTCTGGCCTGGCTTATTTAATAACATACAGCTGCACTCCTCTCATAGTAGTTTGTGATTTTCTCCTGAGCCGCGGCCAGTAGGGCGCGCTGCTCTTTTTTGCGATGATAGACGCCCTGGATCTTCTCCTCCACCACTCCCCTTTCATCGGGGGAGAGGAGAGTGAGCGCCTCTTTAAACTCGGCCAGACCGTAAGGGGCTTCTACCGGTATTTCCACCTGCCGGAATTCTTCTGTTTGATAATCCATCGAAATGAATATAACATCGATGCCTTTTACGCCAGTCAAGCCATGTGGGTTGTAGCGTTTTTTCAGGTTCTTTACCTCATACTGAAGCCGGCTCACTAAATGAGTTTTAAGTGAATCCGATTTCCGAGGATCGAAACAATCTATCGCCTTCATTGCGGCAATGCAGAGGTCCTGGTATACGTCGTCAGCATCCAGGTTCAACGCCCGGATCAGGGGCCAATTACGTTTGATGGTCCATTTGACCACCGGTTCATACTGGATTAATAATTCGTTACGTGTGATAACGTCCAACTTTGTCACTCCTTTCGAAATAAAGAGAACAAGGCCGGGCGTCATCCCCGACCTTG
>Ga0153928_1000921_pt1 | contig 13822 bp, 14 predicted proteins | sample TSNJ012MetaG_FD_106656 | JGI IMG/M metagenome (GOLD analysis project Ga0153928, IMG submission 106656) | Attine ant fungus gardens microbial communities from New Jersey, USA - TSNJ012 MetaG | ecosystem: Host-associated > Fungi > Mycelium > Unclassified | place: USA: New Jersey, Wharton State... | reverse complement strand
CCGCCGGCTCGACGGTGCCGCCGCGGAACTTAAGCTCGCCCTTCGGCAGCGCGTGCTGCTGGAACACGCGCTCGACCGTCTCGAGATAAAATTCCGCGGTGAGATCCAGCACGGCGAAATATTCGTCGTAGAACGCCTTGGTCGCCTGCGCCTTCTCGTGGTCGCCGTTGGCGAGATGATCGTAAAGGTCGCGGTGCGCCTTGAGGTGCCGCTCGAGATTCATGCTCATGAAGGCGGCAAGCTGCACGAACCCCGGGTAAACGCGCCGCAACGCGCCGCCGTAGCGCAGCGGCACGCTGGCGATGAGCTTCTGCTCGAACCATTCGATCGGCTTGCCGGTGGCAAGGGCGTTGACGCGCGTGGGGTTGACCCGCGCGTCGATCGGCCCGGCCATCAAGGTCATGCTGCGCGGCTGCGCGGGATTGCCCGCCTGCGCCATCACCGCGACCGCGACCAGGGCGGCGACGCACGGCTGGCACACGGCGATCAGGTGCGCGCCCGGGCCGATCGCCTCGAGGAATTGGATCAGGTGCTCGATGTAATCGTCGAAGCCGAAGCGGCCGTGGCCGAGGTTGACGTCGCGCGCGTTGTGCCAGTCGGTGATGTAGACGTCGTGTTCCGGCAGCATGGTGCGCACGGTGCTGCGCAGGAGCGTTGAGAAATGCCCGGAGAGCGGCGCCACGAGGAGCACACGCGGCTGCGGCGCCCCCATGTCTTTCTTGAAGTGCAGCAGCGTACCGAACGGCGTGACCCGCTCGCTCACCTCGCGCACGGCGACGTCGGGGTTGCCGACGGGAACGCGGTCGATGCCGAACGGCGGACGCGCGTGGGTGAGGCCGGCGCGGGCGATCAGCTCGTAGGCGGCGGTGAGGTTGCGCAGCGCGCCCGAACCGAGAGCCGGGCCGGGTGGCGGGCTGCCGATCGTGCCGAGCGCCACATTCGCGAACGCGCGCACCAAGCCCATGACGTCGGAATGGGCCTGATAGGCCTGGTAAAGCATCGCCGGCATCGGCGCGGCTTTCCGCGCCGTCCCCCAAACCCCGGCTAACTGAAGTTAGTGGATTTAATGCTGCGCTGCGAGAAAATTGTTGCCGGCCGCACCCACTCTGGGGACAATCGGCGCCGCCGGGATGACGAGGTAGGCCGCCTGGAGCGCGGCGGAATGCGGGGTTTTCCCCCGGATTTCGCTTCCGCCTTCGCGCTGCGCGCTTCGGCGCAACTCAACCGCGCCGTAGCTCGCGCAGCGAGGGAGACGGGTCGCTCCGTCCGGGCTACGCGCGGGGGACGACATGGCCGCCACGCTCACCATCGGCAGCAAGAATTACGGTTCATGGTCGCTGCGCGGCTGGCTGTTGTGCAAGCTCGCCGGGCTGGCGTTCGAGGAAAAGACGATTCCGAGCGACGATCCGGCGATCCGCGCCGAACTGCTGCTGCTCTCGCCCTCCTTCCTCGTGCCCTGCCTTTCCCACAACGGGGTGACGGTGTGGGACACGCTGGCGATCGCCGAATATCTGCACGAGCTTTACCCCGAAGCCGGGCTGCTGCCGGCCGATCGGGCGGCGCGCGCCCATTGCCGCGCCGTGAGCGGGGAGATGCATTCAGGCTTTGCCAACCTGCGCTCGGCGCTGCCCATGCACATCAAGGCGCATTATCCCGGCTTCAAGGTGTGGGCAGGCGCGCAGGCCGACGTCGAGCGCATCGCCGCGATCTGGCGCGAATGCCTGAAAACCTACGGCGGGCCGTATTTGTTTGGTGCTGCGCCCGGCGTGGCCGATGCGATGTACGCGCCGGTGTGCACGCGTTTTGCCACCTACGATGTCAAGCTCGACGCCGCTTGCGCCGCCTATTGCCGCACGATGCTGGACATGCCGTTCGTGCAAGAATGGGTCGCCGCCGCCAAGACCGAGCCCGACGATTTGGAAGAATTGGACGTGGAGTTTTGATCCACGTTCGAATCGTAGGGCGGGCTACTCTCCGCGGTCACTGTCATTGCGGGGAGCCGCGTAGCGGCGACGAAGCAATCCAGGCGACAAGCACTGCGCCTGTTGTCCTGTGGAGTTGACCCGGTTTGATGGACACCTGAGCATTCGCGATGGAGGTGTCCACAATGAGGAAGCAAGGTTCCAAAGGCTGGTATGACCGGTCGAGACGAGCGTATCCACCGGAATTCCGCCAGCAGATCGTAGAGCTGTTTCTTGCTGGCCGATCGACGGCTGAGCTGGCGAAGGAGTTCGGACCGCACCCGCAATCAATCAGGAACTGGGCCACCAAGTCGAAAGCGGCTGCGGGGAAAGACGGCAAAGGAGGCCTGGCGCCGTCTGAACGTGAAGAACTTGGTCGGCTTCGGCGTGAGAACCGGCAGCTGCGCCACTTGCGGCTGCCTCGGGCGGTTGATATCATGATATCAACGAGGCGGCTATGGCCCAGATCGTCGTCCGCAACATCGAAGAGAGCGTGAAAACGCGCTTGAAGCGCCGCGCGGCGCGCCACGGACGGAGCATGGAGGAAGAAGTCCGAACGATCTTGCGCGACGCCCTCAAACGCGACCAGCACCCGGCCGAGGGGTTAGGCACGCGCATCGCCAATCGGTTTGCCGGAATCGGGTTTGACGAAGGCGAACTCCCTCGTGTCGAAGGGGAATGGGCGCGGCCCGTCAAATTCGACGAATGATCGTTCTCGACACCGATGTGGCGTCGGCCCTGATGCGGCCGAACCGCGACACGCGACTCGTAAGCTGGTTCGATGCGTTCCCGCCCGAGTCGATGTGGCTGACCGCGATTACGGTCTACGAACTCCGTTATGGCGTCGAGGCGCTTCCGGCGGGAAGACGACGTGACCAACTCGATCGCGAGATAAACAATGCCCTAACGGATGACTTTCGCGGACGAGTGCTGCCTCTCGACGAAGCCGCCGCCGCTCTCGCAGCTTCACTTGCCATTTCCCGCAGACGTCAAGGCCGGCCGATCGAGATACGCGACACGCTAATTGCCGGAATCGTATTATCGAGAAAAGCCGAATTGGCTACTCGTAACATTCGTCATTTCAGCGACCTCGACGTCCCCGTGATCGATCCGTTCGCAGAACCGTAAGATGGGCTAAGGCCGCGTAGCGGCCGTGCCCACCGGAATGTTTGTTGGTGCGAACGGAACTCTCCGCGGTCACTGTCATTGCGAGGAGCCGCGTAGCGGCGACAAAGCAATCCACGCGACAAGCACTGCGCCTGTTGTCCTGGATTGCTTCGCTTCGCTCGCAATGACGCGCTACTAAACCCGCCGCAGCCACCCGCCGATCCGCTCGACCGCCTCGCGCATGTCGGCCGAGGAGCCGGCGTAGCAGAAGCGGATGAAATTCGCTCCGTGCAGCGGATCGAAGTCGATGCCCGGGGTGCCGGCGACGCCCGCCTCCTCCAGCATGCGCTTGGCGAAATCGAAACTGTCGTTCGAGAAGCGCGAGACGTCGGCATAGAGATAGAACGCGCCGTCGACGGGGAGGAATTTATCGAGCCCGGTGCCCGGCAGGCCGTCGATGAGAGTCCGGCGGTTCTCCTCGTAGCCGTGCTTGACCGCCTCCATCTCCTCGTGCCCGTCGAAGGCCGCAAGCGCGGCGACCTGCGAGAGGGTCGGCACGGAAATCGCGAGGTTCTGCTGCAGCCGTTCGACCGGCCGTACCAGCGCCGGCGGCACCACCATCCAGCCGATGCGCCAGCCGGTCATGCAGAAATATTTCGAGAACGAATTGATGATGACGGCGTTCTCGGAAAGCCCCGCCGCGGTGCGTGCCGGGAAGGCGTAATCTAGGCCGTGATAGATTTCATCCGAGATGAAGCGGATGCCTTCGCTTTCCGCCGCGGCAATGAGCGCGGCGAGCGCCTCGCCGCGGATCATGGTGCCGGTCGGATTGGCCGGGCTTGCGACCAGCACGCCCTGGACCGGCTTCTTGCGGTGCGCCGCGATCAGCGCCTCGACCGTGATCGCCCAGCGGGTCTCATTCGACGTGTCGATGAGCACCGGCTCGCAGCCGAGCGCTGTGAGGATGTGGCGGTAGGGCGGATAGCCCGGGTTGGCGAGCGCGACGCGTGCGCCCGGCTCGAACAACGCGAGGAACGCCAGGATGAAGCCGCCCGAGGAGCCGGTCGTAACCACGATGCGCTCCGGCGCGAGCGCCACGCCGTAGCGCTCCTGATAATGGCGCGCGATGCGCGCGCGCAGCGCCGGAATCCCGAGCGCCTCGGTGTAGTCGATGCGGCCGGCAGCGAGCGCCGCCTGCGCGGCCGCGATCGCCGCCTGTGGGGCGGGCGCCGCCGGCTGGCCCACCTCCATATGCACGACCCGGCCGCCCGCCGCCTCGATTCGCGCCGCCGCCGCCATCACGTCCATCACCATGAACGGCGGCACGCCGCTGCGCGCGGACGGTTCGATCAGGCGCCTTGCCGCGTCGAGCATCACTGTTCTCAAGCCCCGCGCCGCCCCGCTGCTGCCGTATTCGCCCGATTTCGTGCCGGCTGGACGGGCATGCGCCGGAAAGCCGCCGCAACGGCGCGCGCGCCGGCGCTCAACCCTCTTCGAGACGTGATCGCCATCGCATTGACCGGGATAGGCGGCCTTTCTAGTGTCCCGATTCCGAAGTTCGCCTGAGTTTGCCGCACGCTCCGGAGCGAACTTCGGAATCGAAGGACACTAGCAAGTTTATGATTCTAGTGCCGCTTTGAACCCGAAGTTCGCAATCGGACGCGCGGCAAGTACGGTGCGAACTTCGGGTTCGCGGCACTCGTTTGCCCGCGAAATGCTGCGAGAACCGCATGAGCTTCGGCGCGAGGGTTAACAGGCCGCGGCGCAGGACGCCAGCATGGCGCGCGCTCGCGTTCGTGACCTCCTGCGCGCTCGCCTTCTCCGGCATGCCCGCACGCGTGCAGGCGCAGGGCGGCCTGCCGCTCATCCGCGACGCCGAGATCGAGCAGTTGCTGCGCGAATATACTGCGCCGATCCTGCACGCGGCCGGCCTTGCCCAGCAGAACGTCCACGTCGTGATCATCAACGACCGCACCTTCAACGCCTTCGTGGTCGATGGGAAGCGCATCTTCATCAACGTCGGCGCCCTGCTCGACGCCAAGACCCCGAACGAGATCATCGGCGTCCTCGCCCACGAGAGCGGTCACATCGCCGGCGGGCACCTCACGCGGCTGCGCGAGGAACTGGCCCATGCGCAGACCGCCGCCATCGTCGCCATGCTCATTGGCATCGGCGCCACGCTCGCGGGCTCGCGCTCGAGCTCCGGGGCGGGCAGCATCGGCGTCGCCACGATCAACTCGTCGCAGAGCGTGATCCAGCGGACGCTGCTTTCCTACGTGCGCGCCCAGGAGGAGCAGGCGGACAAGGCCGGCGTGAAATTCCTCACCATGACCCAGCAGTCGCCGAAGGGCATGTACGACACCTTCAAGCGCTTCGCCGACAAGATCGAGTTCCAGACCAAATACATCGATCCCTACCTGCAGACCCACCCCATGCCCAAGGAGCGCATGGACGCGCTCGAGGAACTCGCCAAGAGCAGTCCCTATTGGGACAAGAAGGATCCGCCGGAGCTGCAAGCGCGCCACGACCTCATGCGCGCCAAGCTCTCCGGGTTCCTGGAGCGGCCCGATACCGTGCTGCACCGCTATCCGCTGAGCGACACGAGCCTGCCCGCGCGCTACGCCCGCGCCATCTCCGCCTACCGCTACGGCGACCTGCGCTCCGCTCTGACCCAGATGGATGCCCTCATCCAAAGCCAGCCCAACAACCCGTATTTCCATGAGGTCAAGGGCCAAGCGCTGCTGGAGAACGGGCGCCCAGCGGAAGCGATCGCGCCGCTGCGCCGCGCGGTGGCGCTCGCCCCCAACGCGGTGCTCATCCGCATCACGCTCGCCCAGGCGCTCGTCGCCACCAACAACGTCAAGGCCGCCGACGAGGCGATCCCGCTCCTGCGCACCGCGGTGACGCGCGAACCGGAGATGGCGGACGGCTACACCCAGCTCGCCATGGCGTACGGCCGCAAGGGCGATCTCGCCGAGGCCGACCTCGCCGCCGCCCAGGCCGCCTTTGCCAACGGCGACTACCGGACCGCCCGCGATCTTGCCACCCGCGCGAAAACGCGCTTTCCCACCGGTTCCCCCGGATGGGTGCGCGCCGACGACATCACCACCTATAAGCCCCTACCCGGCACGCGCCCCAACTGAGAAACGAGGAACCCGCGATGCGCCTTTTGCTCCGCTCCACTGCCGCCGCCCTCTGCCTTGCCGGCCTCGCCGCCGCGCCGGTGAGCGCGCAAAGCTTCAACGATGCCCAACGCGGCGAGATCGAGCGCATCGTCAGGGATTATCTCGTGGCCCATCCGGAAGTGCTCCAGGAGGCGATGAGCGAACTCGAAAAGCGCCAGAACGCGGCGGAGCTTGAGAAACAGGTCGCCGGCGTGAAACAGCACAAGGAGGTGCTGTTCAACTCGTCGCACCAGGTGACGCTCGGCAACCCGAAGGGCGACGTCACCATGGTCGAGTTCTTCGATTACAACTGCGGCTACTGCAAACGCGCGCTCAGCGACATGCTGACGCTGCTCAAGACCGATCCCAACCTCAAGATCGTGCTCAAGGAATACCCGGTGCTCGGGCCGGGTTCGGTCGAGGCCGCGCAGGTGGCGGTCGCCGCGCGCATGCAGGACCGGAGCGGCAAGAAATACCTCGACTTCCACCAGCGGCTGCTCGGCGGCCACGGCCCGGCCGACAAGGCGCGCGCGCTTGCGGCCGCCAAGGACGCGGGCTTCGATATGGCGCGCATCGAGAAGGACATGGCCAGCGATGAGGTGCGCGATACCCTGAAGGAAAACATGAAGGTCGCCGACGCGATCGGGCTCAACGGCACGCCGAGCTACATCATCGGCTCCGACGTGGTGATCGGCGCGCAAGGCTACGACGTGCTCAAGGAGAAGGTCGAAGCCGCACGGAAAGGCGGATGACAGAGGACAGATGTCAGAGGACAGATCCGACATCTGACATCTGGCATCCGACATCCGACATCCGACATCCGACATCTGACATCTGTTTCATGCCCAACGCCCCCGGCAAGACCATCTACGTGCTCAACGGTCCCAACCTCAATCTGTTGGGAACGCGCGAGCCGGAGAAATACGGGCACACCACGCTCGCCGACGTCGAGCGGCTGTGCCGCGAGGTAGCCAAGCGTTTCGGCCTCGGGGTCGAGTTCCGCCAGTCGAACCACGAGGGCACCCTGGTCGATTGGATCCAGGAGGCGCGCGAAAAGGCGGTCGGCATCGTGCTCAACCCGGCGGGCTACACCACCACGTCGGTCGCTATTCTCGATGCCATCCTCGCGGCCGGTATTCCGGTGATCGAGGTGCACATCACCAACATCCACGCGCGCGAGAGCTTCCGCCACGACTCCTATGTGTCCAAGGGCGCGCGGGCGGTGATCTGCGGCTTCGGCGTCGGCGGCTACACCCTTGCCATCAGCGGGCTTGCCGCCCTGGTCGGCGCAGCAGTCGAAAGCTGACGCCGTGGCGCGCTCGCCCAAGCCGCAGGTGTCCGAGCGCAGAGTTGCGATCGACGAGGACGCGATCCGCGAACTCACCGCGCTGCTCGACGAACTCGGGCTTTCCGAGATTGAAGTCGAGCAGGACGGCCAGCGCCTGCGCGTCGCGCGCCACGCGGCCGGTGCCGCCTTGCCGGCGGCACAAACCGCCGCGCCGCTCGAGGGGGCCGCCGCCGTCGCGATCGCCGGCCCCTCGGTCGTCGCCGGCATGATCGACGCCGCGGCGCATCCGGGCCTCGTGCCCTCGCCGATGGTGGGCACCGCCTATCGCGCGGCCGAGCCGGGCGCGAGGCCGTTCGTCGACGTCGGCAGCACGGTCGCCGCGGGCGACACGTTGCTCATCGTCGAGGCGATGAAGACGCTCAACCAGATTCCCGCGCCGCGCGCCGGTACGGTGACGCAGATTCTGTTCGAGGACGGCCAGCCGGTCGAGTACGGCGAACCGCTGATGATCCTCGAATGACGGTCGTGGCCGCGCCGCCTTGCCCGTCATGGCCGGGCTTGTCCCGGCCATCCACGTCTTTAGTTTGTTTCTGCGTCCAAGACATGGATGCCCGGCACAAGGCCGGGCATGACGAGTGAGTTGAATGCGCGGCGTGTAGCGTAATGTTCGACAAAATCCTCATCGCGAATCGCGGCGAGATCGCGTTGCGCGTGTTGCGCGCGTGCAAGGAATTGGGGATTCCCGCGGTCGCCGCCCATTCGACCGCGGACGCCGACGCCATGCACGTGCGACTCGCGGACGAGAGCGTGTGCATCGGCCCGCCGCCCGCCAAGGACAGCTATCTCAACATCCCGGCGCTGCTTGCCGCCTGCGAGATTACCGGCGCCGACGCGGTGCATCCGGGGTACGGATTCTTGTCTGAGAACGCGCGCTTTGCCGAAATTCTGCGCGAGCATAACGTGCAATTCATCGGTCCCACCGCCGAGCACATCCGCCTGATGGGCGACAAGATCGAGGCGAAGCGCACCGCCGCCCGGCTTGGCCTTCCGGTGGTGCCGGGCTCCGAGACCGGCATCGAGAGCGAGGCCCAGGCGCTCGCCGTTGCCGAGGAGATCGGCTTTCCGGTGCTGGTCAAGGCGGCGGCCGGCGGCGGCGGGCGCGGCATGAAGGTCGTGCGCGAGCGCGCCGAGCTTGCCGAGGCGCTCGCCACCGCGCGGGCGGAGGCGCAGGCCGCCTTCGGCGATTCCACCGTCTATATGGAGAAATATCTCGCCGAGCCGCGCCATATCGAAATCCAGGTGCTGGGCGATGGCAAAGGCCGCGCCATTCATCTCGGCGAGCGCGACTGCTCGCTCCAGCGCCGCCATCAGAAAGTCTGGGAAGAAGGACCCTCCCCGGCCGTCAACGCCGAGGAGCGCGACGGGATCGGCGAGCGCGTCGCCGCCGCCATGCGCGAACTCAACTATCTCGGCGTCGGGACGGTCGAGTTCCTCTACGAGGACGGCGAGTTCTATTTCATTGAGATGAACACCCGCATCCAGGTCGAGCACCCCGTAACCGAGATGATCACCGACATCGACCTCGTTCTCGAGCAGATCCGGGTGGCCTCGAGCGGCGAGCTGAGCCTGACCCAGCGGGACGTGAAATTTCACGGCCACGCCATCGAGTGCCGGATCAATGCGGAAAACCCGGTGTCGTTCCGGCCCTCTCCGGGCCGCATCCAGCATTACCACCCGCCCGGCGGGCCCGGCGTGCGCGTCGATTCCGCGGTTTACCACGGCTACGCCATCCCGCCCTATTACGATTCCCTCGTCGGCAAGCTGATCGTGCACGGCAAGAGCCGCACCGAATGCCTGATGCGGCTCAAGCGCGCGCTCGACGAGTTCGTGGTCGACGGCATCGAGACCACGCTGCCCCTGTTCCGCGCCCTGGTGCGCGAGCAGGCTGTCATCGACGGCGACTACCACATCCACTGGCTGGAGCGCTTCCTGGCAGACGACAGAGGACGGAGGACAGATGATGACAGGTGACGGTTTAGACCTTATCTGTCCTCCGTCCTCTGTCGTCCGTCCTCCGTCATGAAGCCCGCGCTCGTCGAGATCACGCCCGAAGTTCTGCTCAAAGCCTACGCCTGCGGCATTTTCCCGATGGCGGAGAGCGCGGACGATCCGGCGCTCTACTGGATCGAGCCGGAGCGGCGCGGCGTGCTGCCGCTCGATTCCTTCCACGTGCCGAGCCGTCTCAAGCGCACGCTGCGCCAGGACCGCTATTGCGTGGTGTGCGACCGCGACTTCGATGCGGTGATCGACGCCTGCGCCGAGCCGGCCGCGGGACGCGCGCGCACCTGGATCAACACGCGCATCCGCGCGCTCTACCGCGGGCTTTACGCACGCGGCCATTGCCACACCGTCGAGGTCTACGACGGCGCCGATCTCGTCGGCGGCCTCTACGGGGTGAGCCTCGGCGGCGCCTTCTTCGGCGAGAGCATGTTCCATCGCGTGCGCGACGCCTCGAAGATCGCCCTCGTGCATCTCGTCGCGCGCCTGCGTGTCGGCGGCTTCGTGCTGCTCGACACCCAGTTCGTGACCGACCATCTCAAGACGTTCGGTGCGCGCGAGCTCACGCGCCGGCAATATCACCGCCAGCTCGAAGCCGCGCTCCTCGCCGACGGCCGCTTCGCCGCGATGGCTCCGGAGCGCGCGATGACCGGGGAGGAGGCACTATCAGTAATCAGTGATCAGTAATCAGTGACCAGGATGGTCCATCTGGTCACCGGTCCCTCGTCACTGATAACTGATCACCGCTTGCGTGCCGGCGCGCGCGCCGGCGGCGCAGGCCGGGCAGGCTCAGGCTCCGGCTCGGGCGGCTTCACGCCGGCGACCGTCGTGTCGCCGCCTTTGCAGTCGGTGAGCCACACGTCGTAGATCGGATGCTCGACCGCGTGCAGCCCGGGGCTCGCCGCGAACATCCAGCCGGTGAAAATGCGGCGCGTCTCGCCCTGCAGCGTGATCTCATCGACTTCGAGAAAGCCGTCGGTGTTCTGCGGCTCGGTGGGCGGGCGCGTGTAGCACGCGCGCGGCGTCACGCGCAGCGCGCCGAACTCGACCGTCTCGTTGATCGCCGACTCGAACGTGGTGATGCGCCCGGTGATCTTGTCGAGGCCGGAAAACACCGCGGTCGGGTTGGCGATTTTCGCGGTCGGCAAGGTGGTGACGATCTCGTCGCCCGGCTGGAGCGCCGCGCCGGTCGCGGGCGGCGTCTGCCCGGGCGGCATCTGTCCCGGCGGCGCCTGGCCGGCGGGCGGCGGCCCCGCAAACGTGCCCTGCTGTACCGGCGGCTGTTGCGCCGGCGCCGCCGCGGCGGCGCCGGGCGGCGGCGGGAGCGGCTCCGACTGCACTCCGCGGTCGGGCGCGATCGGCTGGAACGGCGTGGCGGGCGTGGGCTGCTGGTTCGCCGGCTGCTGGTTCGCCGGCTGCTGATACGTCGGCTGTTGGTAGGTCGGCTGCTGGCGGAAGTAGGGATCCGGCGATTGGTAGCGCGGATCGGATTGCACCGGCGGTCTATTCGGCACATCGCTCGGCGGCCGCGGCGGATCGAACAAACCGCCGAACTGCGCCACCACCGAGACGGGCGTGGCCGCGGCGAGCACAGCGGCGACGACGAGGACAACCTTCATTGGGTGCATGAATCGCTCGCGTCCGCCGCGGCGGGTATCGCGCATGTTCCGGCGAAGTGGGTACCGGTTCGCCGAAAAGAACATGCGCCAGCCAAAAGGCTGTTAACACCGGGATTGCGGCACGGAAAGGGCGCTACTCGGGCTTCCAGGGCTGGTAGTCGCCGGTGGCCGGCGGGCGCCGGCCTTCCGCGAGCACCGAGCCCGAGGGGCGCCACGCGAGCGGCGTGCCGGTGAGGTTCGGCCGGTGCGGCTTTTCCCACGGCCACGTCTTGGCGCCGGCTTCGCTCGGCGGCGCGTCGACGGTGTGATGGAGCCACCCGTGCCAGCTCGGCGGCACGGTCGAGGCCTCGGCATAGTCGCTGTAGATCACCCAGCGCCGCTCGAAGCGGAGCATCGGATCGATCTTGCCGCCCTTCGTGCGGTAGTAGCGGTTGCCGAACTCGTCTGAGCCCACGAACTCGCCGTAGAGCCAAGTCCACACCTGCGTGCCGAAGGTCTGGCGGTTCCACCAAGTGAACATGCGCAGCAGAAAGTTCTTCATGGCCGCCTTCTGGCATCCGCAACGCGCGGTGTCCAGCATTCGTAGCGGAATGCGGGAATCACAGCCCCGGATTTCGCTTCGCTTCATCCGGGCTACACGCTACACGCGCAACCGTAGCCCGCATGGAGCGCAGCGAAATGCGGGAGCAGCCTCCCCGGATTTCGCTTCGCTCCATCCGGGCTACAAAGGCTCTCATTTAGGCTCGCCGAAACCTTTCGCGGGAAACATGAGCTTGCCGCCCCAGTCGGACGGCAAGATCCCCTCGCGCACATATCGATGAAACGACGAATGCCGCCACCCCCTGACTTCAGACACCAGTCCATGCTTGACCGGGTTGTAGTGGACGTAATCGGCGTGGCGCTCGAAATCCGTTTCATTGCGAATCGTGTGTTCCCAGAATCGCCTCTGCCAAAGCTGGTACTCGCCTCGGCTGTTGCGCGCGGCGGGGAAGCCACGGGGGACGACGTGGCGGGTGAACAAGCTCTTGATGCGCCGCCAACGTCCGGGGAAATCCGAATCTTCCACCGGCAGCGTGAACATGGCGTGCAGGTGCTCGGGCAAGATTACGATTGCATCGATCGAGAACGGGCGTTCCTTGCGGGTGATCCGAAACGCGGCGCGCAGCAAGTCAACATGATCGATAAGTATCGACGCGCGACGGTTGGCGAGCGCCACCATGAAAAAGAAAGTGCCTCCGGGGAGGAAATTTCGCCTGTAGGCGACCATCCGGAAAGATTACACCAGTAGCCCGCATGGAGCGCAGCGAAATGCGGGGGCGGAATCCCGGATTTCGCTTCGCTCCATCCGGGCTACAATGGTGCCCAACGAAAACCTCCGGGGAGGAAATCATGTCGGCGGCTCGCATCATCATTGGCGCGTGGGCGGTGGCGGCGGGGATCGCGATCACCCACGCGCTTGCGCAGGCGCCCGCGGCGCCGACGCCGGCCATGCCATGGGTGACGCTCGCGCCGTTTCCCGACCCTTCCGAAGAGGTGCTCGGCGCCGTCGCCGGCGGCAAGCTCTACGTGTTCTGCGGCCTCGGCCCCAACTGGGCGCCCAAGGCGCTGGTTTACGAATACGACCCGGCGTCAAACAAATGGACGCAGAAGAAGCCGATGCAGCTTCCCTCCCACCACGTCGCCTTCGCCTCCCTCAACGATAAAATCTATGCCTTCGGGGGCTTCACTCTGCCGGACAACGGGCCACCCGCGTGGCGTCCGCTCGACAACGCGTGGGAATACGATCCCGCGGCCGACGCCTGGAAGGCGCTCGCGCCCATGCCGACCAAGCGCGGCGCGGCGGGCGCCGCCGCCGTCAACGGCAAAATCTACGTGGTCGGCGGCGCCAATTCGCTGCCGGGCGTGACCGAGGCCGGCATCCATCCGGCGCGGCCGCACAATGTGCTCGCGACCGTCGAGGAATACGATCCGGCGACCAACGCCTGGCGCGAGCGCCGGCCGCTGCTTGTCGCGCGCAACCATCACGCGGTCGCCGCGGTCGGCGATAAGATTTACGCGATCGGCGGGCGCATCGGCTCGGCGTTCATTTCGCGCGGCAGCAACAACATCGATCTCGTCGAACGCTACGATCCGGCGACCGACACCTGGACGGCGATGGAGCGCATGCCGACGCCGCGCAGCGCAATCGGCGCCGGCGTCTACAACGGCCACATCCTGGTGCCGGGCGGCGAGGTGCAGGACCGCCGCTATCTCGCGGCCTTCAAGGCGGTGGAAGCCTACGATCCGGCGACCAACCGCTGGCAGATCCTCCCCTCGATGCCGCACCAGCGCCATGGGCTCGCGGTCGGGGTGGTCGGCGACCGGTTCTATATGGTGAGCGGCGACGCGCAGTCGGCCGGCAACGGCATTCCCCATTCGGCCGTGCCGTTCAACGAGGCCCTGCAGCTCGATCTGGTCCTGAAGTAGGCCCGGGTCCAAACGCGCGCGCCATACCTCCCCCCGAAGGGCTAACTTGAGCACACATCTTTGGCGAGTTGGAAGCCGTCCAAGATGCCGTTGAAGCGGTCGAGGCCGTCGCGCATGGTGATCGGTCCGGCGGATTTGTCGCTTAGGTATCCGGTCCAT
>Ga0153928_1000919_pt1 | contig 13826 bp, 15 predicted proteins | sample TSNJ012MetaG_FD_106656 | JGI IMG/M metagenome (GOLD analysis project Ga0153928, IMG submission 106656) | Attine ant fungus gardens microbial communities from New Jersey, USA - TSNJ012 MetaG | ecosystem: Host-associated > Fungi > Mycelium > Unclassified | place: USA: New Jersey, Wharton State... | reverse complement strand
ATATTTTTTACTAACTAATTAAATATCTTACTTAAAACCTAAATTTTACCCACCCTTCTTACTCTACTAAATTAAATATTTTTTAAATTATATAAATCCTATGCCTCTAAAATAAAACTAACTTTATAAAAATATTACATTAAATACTAATTAATAATAATTTTAATAATAAATAAAATATCATTAATTTTAATAAATCATGAAATTTAATTTTTATATTATATAATATACACTTATATAATTTATTTTTTTTATCTACATAAAATTTTAACATAAATATTTATCTATAAAATATATTATATATTAATAAATAATTAATAATAATAACTAAATTTATTTAATCTCTATACCTTAATAATTATATATAAATTATTTTATATTTTTAAATTATAATCATATTTTTAATTACATACCTGCTATACAAAACTAAATATTGCCATAATAATTATAGCCTCACTATTCACATATATAAATACTAATGACATGCCTGAACAAAGGATTATTTTGATGAAATAAATTATGTATACTAAAATATACTTTCATTATCATTCAACTTATCCATAAATAATCTTTACTATATTAATAAATAATAAATATTATATTTGACAAAATTAAACTATCTCCTAAAACTTCAAAAATTTTTGTGCGCCATACACTAAAATATAATTATCTCACCTAATATTTCAAATTAAATTTTTTCTATTTTTACTTTTTATTATCAATCATTACTTTTTAAATAAACCTAAATTATAAATTATATAAAAATTAAATTTTTGAATATTAATTTTTTAAATTAATAAATTAATCCAATTTATTTTTAAATCTATAATAAAATTTAAATTATAATTTAAATAATTAACTTTAATTATCTAATATTATTTTTAAAGAAATTTTATCAATTATCATTTTTATTAATATAATTATTTTTTCATATATATCATTATTTATTAATGATCTTTTAATTATCTGATTTTTTTTAGAAATTTCAAATTTTTTATTCATTTTCCTTCTTAATATATATATAAATAATAAAAAAATTATCTTTTTATTTTTTCTTATTCAAATTATATCCTCATTTTTAATAATCTTATCAATTATTTTAAATAACTTTATAATAATTAATAATTATACATTCTATATTATTCTTATTGCCCTAATAATTAAACTTAATATTACACCTTTCCATTTCTGACTCCCTATAATTTCCAAATTTTTACCATGAAATATACTTATAGTTCTTCTAACCTTACAAAAAATTATTCCCTTTTATTTAATATTTTTAATTAAAATTAATAATTTTTTAATTATTCACCTAATTTTAATTCTTTCCTCTATTATTCCTCCTTTATCTTGTATTAATATTAATAATCTTAAAATAATTATAGCTTACTCCTCAATTAATCAATCTAGATGAATAATTTTAATAATTTATACAAAAATATTATCATGACTCATATATTTTACTTTTTATTCTATAACTCTTATCTCCTTAATCTTCATTTTCAACTTCTTTAAAATATCTAAAAATTTTTCTATCAAATTTTTAAATAATAAACTAAACTTAAATTTAATATTAATATTAATATTATTTAATATAGCCGGTCTCCCCCCATTCTCTTTTTTTCTTATAAAATGATACTCAATCTTTATTTTTATAAAACTAAATAAATTATTTTTAATTATATTAATAATAATAATTAGATCATTATTTATACTTTTTATTTATAATAATATACTTTATCATTCTCTATTCTTATTTAAATTTGAATCAAAATTAATAAAACCAATAATTAATAAAAATTTTAATTCTAATTACTTTTATCTTATTCTACCCCTATCTATATCAATAATTATTCTAATAATCTAATATATTTTCAAGATTTTAAGTTATCATTCTAAACTCTAAGCCTTCAAAGTTTAAAAAATAATTTTTTTATAAATCTTATAATCAAAAATTAATTATATTAATTAAATTTATTTATTATCAATTCTAATAACTCAAATATTTAATATAAAATGTTATTAATTAATAAATAACTATTAATTTATCTTTATATTAAATTTTTAAAATAATAACTATATAAATTTTTTAATAATAATTTATACATTATTTAATATACCTTAAAATTTTTAAATTTGCAATTTAATATTTTACTTAAATTATAATATAAATATATTTTTATTAATTACTTCCTACCACCTAATTAATTTTATTTTTTACTTCTTCAATACACGTTAACTAACTTTAACTTATCTTTAATTTAAAATAACCTTTTATTATATAAATTAATCTAATTAACCCTCCTTAATAATGTCAGAAATATTACTAATTTCTTAAATAAATTTACAATTTATTACTTTAATCAGACATAACATTATTTATTAATTACATAAATTTACTAATTTATTAAACTTTAATTAAATTATTTAATTACTATATTTTTACCTTTAAAATTAAAATTCTCCAACTTTTTTCTTTACCCCCTCATAATTTATCTACTTTGATTTTTTATAAAAAAAATTTTAATTATTTTTCACCTATTTTATAAACTTACATTATGAATAAATGATTATTTTCTACAAATCATAAAGATATCGGAATACTTTATTTTATCTTAGCAATCTGATCAGGAATAATTGGATCTTCTATAAGAATAATTATTCGACTAGAACTAGGATCTTGTGATAATCTTATTAATAATAATCAAATTTATAATTCTCTAATCACAAACCATGCATTCATTATAATTTTTTTTATAGTTATACCTTTTATAATTGGAGGATTCGGAAATTTTTTAATTCCTTTAATACTAGGCTCCCCAGACATAGCCTTTCCTCGTATAAATAATATAAGATTCTGACTTCTTCCGCCTTCCCTAACTCTCCTTATTTTAAGAAACTTTATATATATAGGAACTGGCGCAGGATGAACCTTATACCCCCCCCTTACATCTAATATATTTCATATCGGCCCATCAGTAGACCTGATTATTTTCTCTCTTCATATTGCAGGTATATCCTCTATTCTTGGCGCTATTAATTTTATTTCTACAATTATAAATATACACCAAAAAATATTATCCCTAGATAAAATCCCTCTATTAGTCTGATCAATTTTAATTACAGCAATTCTTCTTCTCCTTTCCCTCCCAGTTCTTGCCGGAGCAATCACTATGTTACTCTCAGACCGTAATCTAAACTCCTCTTTCTTTGACCCAAGGGGAGGAGGAGATCCTATTCTTTACCAACATTTATTTTGATTTTTTGGCCATCCAGAAGTATATATTTTAATTCTTCCTGGATTTGGAATTATTTCACATATTATTATAAATGAAAGAGGTAAAAAAGAAACCTTTGGATCTCTAGGAATAATTTATGCCATAATCACAATTGGATTCCTAGGTTTCATTGTTTGAGCCCATCACATATTTACTATCGGCTTAGATGTTGATACCCGTGCCTATTTTACTTCAGCAACTATAATTATTGCAATTCCCACAGGAATCAAAATTTTTAGTTGAATCTCAACTCTTCATGGCATAAAAATCAATTATAACCCAACTCTATGGTGATCTATAGGATTTATTTTTTTATTTTCTATAGGAGGTTTTACTGGTATCATACTATCTAATTCATCTATTGATATTATTCTTCATGATACCTACTATGTAGTAGCCCATTTTCACTATGTATTATCTATAGGAGCAGTATTTTCAATTATTGCAGGATTCATCCACTGATTCCCTTTATTCTCCGGATTTAGAATAAATAGATTTTATCTCAATATTCAATTTTTATCAATATTTATTGGAGTTAATCTTACATTTTTTCCACAACATTTTCTAGGCCTTAGCGGAATACCCCGTCGATACACTGACTATCCTGATTCCTACCTATCTTGAAATATTATTTCTTCAATTGGATCCTTTATTTCTATCCTTAGATTATCAATCTTATTATTTATTATTTGAGAAGCCTTGGCAAAAAAACGACTTATTATTAATATATTTTTTCTTAATTCTTCATTAGAATGACTAAATTATTTTCCTCCTCTCAATCATAGATTTATTGAAATCCCTCTCATTACTAAATAAATTAAAATTAAAATTTACTTAATCTAAATTTTCAATGTTTTAATATGGCAGATTAGTGCATTGGTTTTAAACTCCAATTATAAAGATTTTACCTTTTATTAAAAATTAATACATGATCCATATCTCTTCAAAACTCAAATTCTCCTACATATGATATAATAATCTTTTTTCATGATTCAACAATAATAATTCTAATATTTATTACAACTTTAATTATATTTATTATAATTACAATATTTTATAATAAATTAATTAACCGTTTTCTTCTAGAACATCAAATAATTGAAATCATTTGAACAATTTCACCTATATTTATCCTTATCCTTATTGCTATCCCATCCATCAAAATCTTATACCTCACAGATGAAATTTTTAATAATAATTTATCTATTAAGGCTATCGCCCACCAATGATACTGAAGATATGAATACTCTAACTTTACAAATTTAAATTTTGACTCATTTATAATTCCATCCACTCAATTACTTTCAAATGAATTTCGACTCTTAGACGTCGATAATCGATGTATCCTTCCATTTAATTACCCAATTCGAATTTTAACCACATCTATAGACGTAATTCATGCTTGAACCGTTCCTTCCCTAGGAATTAAAATAGATTCAATTCCAGGTCGATTAAATCAAACTTTACTTTTTATTAATCGACCTGGAATTTTCTTTGGTCAATGCTCTGAAATTTGTGGTATAAACCATAGATTCATACCTATTGCAATTGAAGCAACTAATATAACTTACTTTAAAAATTGACTGATTTCTTTTACCCTTAATTCATAATAATTAATTTTAATAATAAACACTTACATATATTAATACAATTTAATTAATTTAACTCTTAATCATTATTTATCCACTACTTTATACACCATTAAATGACTGATTAAAAGTATTGATTTTTTAAATCAAATTATAATAGAACACATACTATTTTTAATGAAAGAATTAGTTTTAAAAAAAAACATTAAATTGTCATTTTAAAAATATTAATCTAACTAATATTCTTTTATTCCTCAAATAATACCATTAGTATGAGTCATAATATTAATATTTTTATTAATTATTCTATTGTTATTTATATCTTTTTTATATTTCTTATTCTTTCCCTCATTATCTTCTATAGATCCTTCTAATATTACTCCTAACAAAAAAATTTTCTGACCCTGAACATGATAACAAATCTATTCTCAATTTTTGATCCTTCTACTTCCTTTTCTATATCTTTTAATTGAATAAGAATATTACTCTTTTTATTCCTACTCCCATTTCAATTTTGATTTATTCCCTCTCGATTAATTATCAGAAGAATTATATTTATTAAATATATAAATAATGAATTTAAAATTTTAATTAATTCTTCTCCCTCTAATATTATTATATTTATAAGATTAATCATATTTATTTTCTTCAATAATTTTTTTGGCCTCTTTCCCTATATCTTTACTGCCTCAAGCCATATAAGATTTTGTTTTTCTTTATCTCTAAGATTATGACTCAGAATTATAATATTCAGGTTTACTAATTATTTAAATAACCTTCTCACTCATCTAACCCCCTCAGGAACTCCATTTGCCCTAATACCATTCATAGTTATTATTGAATCAATTAGTCTATTAATTCGCCCTCTTACCCTGTCAATCCGCCTTACAGCTAATATAATTGCTGGGCATTTACTTTTAACACTTCTAGGGTCCTCTGGAATTAGACTAACTTCTTCTATAATATTTATTATAATTATCATTCAAATTATATTATATATCTTAGAAATTTCAGTATCTATAATTCAAGCCTATGTATTTTCTATTTTAACTTTACTATATAGAAGAGAAATTTAATTATTGCTTATGACAAATCAAAATCATCCTTTTCATCTTGTATCCCCTAGACCTTGACCTATCCTTATCTCCTTTAGAATCTTTAATAATTTAATTTATATTATTAGATGATTCCACAATTTATATCATTACCCACCACTATATTTATCACTCCCTAATACTTTAATTTGTATATACCTATGATGACGAGATGTCTGTCGCGAATCAACTTATCAAGGATGTCACTCAACTTATGTAATTAAAGGATTAAAAATCGGAATAATTTTATTTATTATCTCAGAAATCTTATTTTTTATCTCTTTTTTTTGATCATATTTTCATTCTGCCCTTGCTCCTAGTATTGAAATTGGACAGCTCTGACCCCCCAAAGGAATCATCCCATTTAACCCCTTAGATATCCCTCTAATAAATACAATTATTTTAATTTCATCAGGATTAACAGTAACTTGATCTCATCATGCTCTTATTATAAAAAATTTACCTGAAAGAAAAAAAAGTTTATTTCTAACAATTTTACTTGGAATTTATTTTTCCTTACTTCAATTATTTGAATATATCAGGTCATCATTCAGAATGGCAGACTCTATTTACGGATCAACTTTTTTTATTGCTACCGGCTTTCACGGCATTCACGTTATTATCGGCACTTTATTTTTACTAATTTGTCTTATTCGTCTATATAAACTACATTTTTCACCTTACCACCATTTTGCCCTAGAAGCAGCCGCATGATACTGACATTTTGTTGATGTAGTATGATTATTTTTATTCATTTCAATTTACTGATGAAGATTTTAAAGTTCTAACTTTTTTATAAATAATTTTTATTTCATTACTGTAATTTTATAAAATAATACAAAAACTACTTAAATCAATAAATTAATGTAAATACATAATTAAATAATTATAATTATTTCTACTAATTTATATAGTATAATCAAATATTACATTTAACTTCCAATTAAAAAATTTAATCTTATATATTAATATAAATAATTATAAACATTTTTATAATTATTTTAACTCTTACTCTAATTTCATTTATTCTACTAACTATCAATATTTATATTTCAAAAAAATCTTTTATTAACCAAGAAAAAATATCCCCTTTTGAATGTGGATTCAACCCGTCCTCTAGAGCCCGATTACCTTTTAGCAGCCAATTTTTTGTAATTAGTCTTATTTTTTTAATCTTTGATATTGAAATTGGCCTCCTCCTCCCACTAATTACTATCTCCTCTAACTTTAACCCATATATTATTATGAATTCTTTTACATTTTTATTTATTTTAATTTTAGGACTATACCTAGAATACATAGAATCCTCTCTAGAATGGAAAATATAAACTTATTTTGTCACCACCTCATAAATATATCTTTTAATTTTAATTTTAGGATATTAGTTAATCAATAACATTTTAATTGCATTAAAAAATTATAAAATATTTATATATCTTACATATCAATCAAATAATTTATTATCTCTTATATTTTTTATTTCAATTATACCCTCAAAATTAAACATACATGTTAAACAAATCCCCAACGCTCATACATAACATATACATGCATGAAAATATAAATTCATTCATATTTAAATATATAATATATAGTTATTTTTAATCTACTCATTTATTATTAAATTCTTAAAGTAATTATTACAATTTAACTTCGAATTAAATCTTGATTATTAATAAATATAATCTAAGAATTAAATTTTTATTTAACTTTATCATATTATACCCACAAATAGCTCCTATGCTATTTATTTATAAAATATATTTAATTATATAAATATATCTTTAAAATATTTTTAACTAAAACCAAATTAGAGGTATATTATTGTTAATAATAAAATTGAAAGATTAAAAATTTCTAGTTGAAGTAAACAAAAATGAACTTCTAATTCATTTAATTATGATACTGTCATATTACTTCACACTTTCCTTAAATATAGTTTAAAAAAACATTATATTTTCAATATAAAATTAATTAAATTTATAATTTATTTAAAAATTTTTAATTAAATTTTCTTAATATCTTCAATATTACGCTTTTACTATAAGCTATTTAAATATAAATTCTTACTTTAAATAAATAAAACTATATTTACTGTTAAAAAAATAAAAATAAACATAAATATATATAATTTATTATATATATAATAAAATTTATTTTCAACAAATCTGATAATAAAAAATTTTCTTATAAACTCTACTCAACTTTTATCTATGCTAAAAACCACTAACCTAACCTCATTCACTGGCTTATAGACCCACCTATATAAATTTCTCAAAAATCACATAGATGTATAAAAATATATATAATAATATATACATATAAACTTTCTAAAAATAATTACTAATATTAATAAAACTACCCCTATTAAACAACTAATTAATGTTAATGATTTTATTAATAAAGGTATATAAATAAAATAACAATCATGATAAAAAATTCAATTTAAAATAGAACCCAGCATAATCCTTATAAATATTATCATTATCATAGACAAATTAAAATATGCATCCTCCTCTACATACACATACCTATAAAATTTTACCCTCCCATTAAAAAATAAATAATAAAAAAATCGTATAGAATAAGAAACTGTTAATAATAAAGAAATAACAATTATTAATAACATAAATACATTAACTCCATTTTCCATATAAATAATCTCTATAATTAAATCTTTTCTATAAAATCCTGATATAAATGGAACTCCCATTAATGCCATATTAGAAATTATTATTCTTATCATCACAAATGGAAATATCTCATTTAAATTTCCCAATAAACGAATATCCTGCCTACTTTTTATTATATGAATTACAATTCCTGCAGATATAAATAATATAGATTTAAAAATAGCATGAACTAATAAATGATAATAAGCTAATACTCTATACCCTAACCTTAAAATTATCATTATAAACCCCAATTGCCTCAAAGTAGATAAGGCAATAATTTTTTTAAAATCATTCTCAAAATTAGCTATAATTCCTGATATAAATATAGTAATTACAGATAAAAACATTAAAATAAATCTAATATCAGAAATTATTAAAAATTTATTAAAACGAATTAATAAATATACTCCCGCAGTTACTAGAGTCGACGAATGAACTAATGCAGACACAGGAGTTGGGGCTGCTATAGCTAAGGGAAGTCAAACTGAAAATGGAATCTGTGCACTTTTAGTAATAGCAGCAAGTACTATTAATAATATTACTCTTTTTCTTCCAATAAATATAAATAAATCCCATCTTCCTACTACTATCATTATACTTATAGTTATTAAAATACCAATATCACCAATTCGATTACATAATACTGTAACTATGCCTGAATTATAAGAATTATAACTCTGATAATAAATAATTAAACAATAAGATACTATTCCCAACCCATCCCATCCAACTAAAATCCTAATAATATTTGGCCTCAACACTATTAACATTATTGACGAAATAAATAATATTAATAAATAATTAAAACGAGATAAATATTTATCCATTTTTATATAAACTAATCTATATAATATAATCATTGAAGAAATTAATAAAATAAAACTAATAAATAATAAAGAAATTCAATCAAAAATTATTACAAATTTCAAATTTATAGAATTTAACTCATACACTATTCATTCTACACTTATTATAAAGTCTAAATAATGCAAACATAAACTAATTATAAAAAATACTATAAATAACATAAATATATATATAAATATTAATATATTAAAAATAATTTAGGATTTTACCTATTTTAATTTTAAATATCTTTAATCCCACAAATTAATATTTTATACCTTAAACTACCTAAATAATATCTAAAACTACTTATTTTAATATTTAATTTATACTTATATAAAAATAACTATATTTAATAAAAATAATAACAATGGAAAAAAATGAAAAATTAATACCATATACTCCTTCAAATTAGATCTAAAAATTTTACTTTCATAATAAATATTTTTACCATGGGAAACATATGAATACAAATATAAAGAATAAGCTCTTCTAAAAAAACAAACCAACATAAGATACCAAATTATCCCAATATCTCAATTTAAAATTCTTATTAACATTAAAGACTCCCCAATAAAATTTAAAGATACAGGAAAAGAAAAATTAATAATACAAAATAAAAATCATCATATAATAATAGAAGGCAAATTACTAATTATACCCTTATTTAAAAATAATAAACGTCTCCCAGATCGTAAATAAAAAATATTCACAATGTAAAATATTCCTGAAGAACATAATCCATGAGAAATTATTATTACATACCCCCCTATTATACCTACCTTAAAATGTGTTATAAACCTCCTAATTATTAAATTTATATGAACAACTGATGAATAAGCAACTATACTTTTTATATCTACTTGAACTAAACAGATAATCCCAATTATAATTCTTCCTATCATTCTTAATCTAAAAATTAAATAACTATATTTTCACCTAATAAAATAAAATATTTCTAAAAAACGAACTAATCCATATCCTCCTATCTTTAATAACACCCCAGCTAAAATTATAGATCCATAAACAGGAGCCTCTGTGTGAGCCTTTGGTAATCAAATATGAAATATATATAAAGGCATCTTAATAAAAAAAGCCATATAAATCATTAAAAATCTTCAAAACGTATATCTATACCCCCTTATAACCCTAATTATTAATCTAAATTTTAAAGTTATTCTATATATATATATATTAAAAATATACACTAATAAAGGAAAAGAAATTAATAATATATATATCATTATATAAAACCCAGATCTAATGCGTTCCAAATTAACACCTCAATAAATAACTAAAAAAAATGTTGGAATTAATCTAACCTCAAATAACAAATAAAATAAAACTAAATCAATAGATAAAAAAAATATAAATAATACTAATAATATATTTACAAAAATTACTAACTTCACACTATTAATAAAATATTCACCTAATCTTATAAATATTAAACCCAAAATCCAAAATCTTAATACCAATAATATTAAAGAATAATAATTACACCCAAACCTCAAAGTAATATTAAATCAATTAATCTCCTTTAATATAAATATAAAGATTATAATTAAACTAAATAAATAACATAAATTATAATAAAATATAACTATAAAATTATTAAATATAATTATAAAATTTATAAATATAATTATTATAATAAATTTTATCATACAAATATATTTCACTAATAATATACTCACTACCTAACCTTATAAATCAATAATAATTAAATTTAATTTTTTTTTTAAAATTTTCTCATATTAAATATATAATATAAATCATTACCTCTAAAACGAATAATTATTACTAATAACCTTAAACCTAAAACTCTTTCACAAACTCTAAAAATTAAATAATAAATTAAATAAAATTCTATCCTAACCTGACTTATAACTAAATATAAAATTATCGACATATTCACTATTAATACTTCCACTGCTATCAACATAATTAATATATATTTATATATTAATGTCACTAACATTAAAGAAATAAAAAACATATATATATATAATATAATATCTAAAAAAATAATGCTTTATAGTTTAATTAAAAATATTAATTTTGTAAATTAAAGATATAATTTTATTATTAAAACAATTTTTTCAAAAAAATACTAATAAATATACCCTTAATCTCCAAAATTAAAATTCTTAATTAAACTACTTCTTGACTACTAATTATGATTAAATTTATAATTTCATGTATACACTATTATTATTAAATTAATTATAAATTAATTAATTACATATCATTATGAACAAAATATCTAAAATAATATTTATTATTTTTTTATCAACAATATTTTTAATCATATTCATAATTCTAACTAATTATTTTAATATTAGATCAATAATTATTTTATTAATCATTCATTCTCTTCTAGTCTTTACAATACTATCTCTTTGATCAAAAAATTATATATATTCAATCATTATATTTTTAACACTAATTAGAGGCCTTCTTATTATCTTTTTATATTTTACTAGTCTCATTTCTAATATAAAAAACAACTTTACAATAAAATTATCTATATTATTAATCATACTTATAAATATATATATATTTATATCTACAATTATATCCAATAAATATTTCCATCTTTATTTTAGAAACTCCTATCTTTATAATAATGCCCTATCTCTAAGTATAAATAAAAAAATCTTTGAAAATATATACCTTATTTATAAATATCCACACTCCAACTTAACCTTAATTTGTATTATATTTTTACTACTAGCTATATTTTTAATTATTAAAACTTGTTCAATTAAATATGCTCCACTACGAAAAATTAATTAAACTTTATTATCTATAAATCTTTCTAAAACATTCTTCTTTATTACCATTCTACTTAATCAAAATCATTCTATATATTCACATTCAACTTTTAATTTTTATACTCTCTTTACTATTAAAATAAATTTTTAAATATCCCAAAATATTTATTAAATTATTTACTATCTAAAAATAAATATATTTTAAATAAATTATCATTAATTACCACATACACACATATTAATAAATAAATCTATTATTCTTACTTATATATGAATAAAATAATTAAACCTCTCATAAATCTACCAACTCCTTCTAATATCTCATATTGATGAAATTTTGGTTCACTTCTTGGACTTTTCCTCATAATTCAAATTATCAGAGGCCTATTTTTATCAATGCATTATTGCCCAAATATTAGCTCCGCCTTTAACAGAATTATTCATATCATTCAAAACGTAAATAATGGATGAATTATTCATAACATCCATATAAATGGCGCTTCTTTATTCTTTATTTGTATATACTCACATATAAGACGAAACATTTATTATAATTCCTTTAATCTAACTAATACTTGAATTTCTGGAGTATCTATTTTTTTACTATCAATACTAACAGCATTCCTAGGATATGTACTCCCTTGAGGCCAAATATCTTTTTGAGGAGCTACTGTAATTACTAATCTTACATCAACTATCCCATATATTGGAAATCTACTAGTAATATGAATTTGAGGAGGATTCTCAATTAATAACTCAACCTTGAATCGATTCTTTTCATTTCACTTTATTATACCTTTTATTATTACTCTATTTATTTTCATCCATCTCTTTTTTTTACACTCCTCTGGATCTTCCAACCCCCTAGGAACAAACAGAGATCTTCATAAAATTTATTTTCATCCTTACTTTACTTTAAAAGATATATTAGGTTTTATCATAATCCTAATCTTTTTTTTAATTATTATTACACAATACCCCTATATACTCAGAGATCCAGATAATTTTACCCCTGCTAATCCTCTAGTAACTCCTACTCATATTCAACCAGAATGATACTTTTTATTTGCTTACGCCATTCTTCGCTCAATCCCTAATAAATTAGGAGGAGTAATTGCACTTACTATATCAATCATAATTCTCTACACTCTCCCATTTATTAAATCTAAATATTTTAACTCCTCATCATATATTATTACTAATCAATTCACCTTTTGAATATTTATTAATATTTTTATCCTATTAACCTGATCAGGAGCCCAACTAATTGAAACTCCCTACATTTTAATCAGCCAAACTCTCACAATACTATATTTTATATTTTTTATTACTCTAATATTTAACTTTAAAATATGAAAATCTATTATTTATAAATAATAATTAATACTTTAATTTTTTAACTTACCCTATTATTAAATAATTAACTAATTAATGATCTTGAATAAGCATGTATTTTGAAAATACATAAAAGAAATATCAATTTTCTATTAATTTTTTCATAAAATTACCTCATATATATATATATATATATATATATATATATATATATATATATATATATATATAT
>Ga0153928_1000918_pt1 | contig 13827 bp, 8 predicted proteins | sample TSNJ012MetaG_FD_106656 | JGI IMG/M metagenome (GOLD analysis project Ga0153928, IMG submission 106656) | Attine ant fungus gardens microbial communities from New Jersey, USA - TSNJ012 MetaG | ecosystem: Host-associated > Fungi > Mycelium > Unclassified | place: USA: New Jersey, Wharton State... | reverse complement strand
TCCGTGTCGGAGAGATTTTTTGCGTATGGCTGGGTGCCATCCTATTGGAAACGAAGTCGCCTTGAGCATTGGCATTTGGTTCTTCTACTGAACCAAGATTCTCACTTGGCTGCCTACGTACCCGAAGGGGATCAAGCCAAACGTAGTTATCTTTCACTTAGTCAGTTATCTTCTTTCTCTTCCCTCTTCCCAAAGAATAAGGTTCGCTTTTTCAATTTGCCTCAGCACCTTCCCCATAGCAATGCTATTGTCAACAGCCCCTCTTCCTAAAACAGCGGTTACAAGAGAAGGAAGGAAAAGGGCACCTTCTCTCTTTACCTTGACTGGCTTGACTGACACTGCTGGGGACGCAGCAACAGACTCTTTCCCCTCAATCGCCGGGGGCTATTATCCCATTACTAGCTCATGACTCACTCCCTTCTTCTACTTCTGACATTCTACTTGAAAGTCTGATATCCGATAAACGCTTGAATGTCTTAGTTCACATACTCTACGGGATTTCTTCTTTACTATAACTCTTTTCTCATGACGTGGTTGGGAAAGCAGAAGCTGAACATACTTCTCTAATTAAGGTATTTACTGACTTAGAGTGAGAATACTCTTTATATGGCACTTCTCCCAGCCTACCAAACCAGATTCGGAAACTCCAACTGATTGAGCTAACTTCCTTTCAACCGAGCCGCATCTCCTTTCGGAAGACGGTTGAGTCTACCTTTCTTTTGTTCCACTCTCAAGTCCCTGAGCTTTTGAAGTCTAGTTTCTGTAGTGGACCAATTCGTTAAAATACCGCCGAGCCATTTTTAATTAACATAATGACACCGAGCCCTTATTGCAGCCCGCGCTACTGAATCAGCTGCTTTTTTTTTGATCCGTTTTTAAGGCAAAAAATGCAATATCTGCCTCAGCTTCCATCTGTCCCGTCCCTAACCGTACCTTCCCCTTCCCTTCTATTAGCCCATTACTTTTCCACTTCGCTTCGTCCCCGCCACATCAACTGGCACAAGACCAGAAAGAAAAAACAAAGCAGGCCATTGCGACTTCATAATCTCATATACATGAAACTATGAGACTCTGCACATTAAGCGGGAAGCGCTCGGTCGCAGAAGAAAAATCGTAACTAAACAATTTATGAATACGACGTAATCGCTCCAGAGGCTTTATGCAGATCAAAAGTCCCATCCATAGGGATGAGCTTAAGAACTTCCATACACCAATCATGAGCAGGCCGCAATAAAGCCTGTTTAAGGCCGTTGGGAATAGCGAAAACCCGCACCTTCCCAGCGCCTCCCCTTCCTCCTTGAACCCCAACCTACCTACAGGATACTCTGCCAGTAGCTCGTCATCCGTCCATTTCTAAGGTATAGAACATTAATGCCCTAAAGTTCATTTCATAGAGCATCTATTCTCATGCCCTAATAGCTCCCTTCAATCCTTAGATACCTCCAAGCCTAGGAGTCCCTTTAGTTAATACTAGCCCTAAGCTTCATTTTTTTTTCAAGGTATAATGAAAAGAGCCCTTCCTTATCTCTCTTTCCTCCGGTTCATCCGTTATCCCGGTCCATTTAACGAGCCAAAGTCTCCGCTCATTCCCACCTGTCTTCCTCCCGCAAGAGTGAAAGAGGTTTTTTAACTTCCTTCACCCTAGCGAAAACCTCACTGACTATAAAAAGAGATCATAGTTGTTAAACTTGTAATGGACTTGCCTACCTATTCCTCTTGATTGGCGCAAAGTCCAGGTATAAATCAAAGTTATGAATTGCTTCTATAAGCCTTCTATAAGGCAGGCTACGGTGGGCCCCATAGGTCTCTATTTGATTAAGGTGGTCCTGGTAGGTCTCTAATGAGAATGCCCTACCATTAGGATAGAATAGGACCCCCCTAATCTGGTGCCTTTTATCTATCAAGTCATCTTCTTGAACCCTGTCCGAACGAAGCGCTTTCTCTATCTGAAGCTCCGTTCGGAATTGGGTTTCAATAATGTCATCATAAATACTATCGGGCAAGGGATCAAAGATAGTATTTATGCTCAGACGATGACTGAGCTCCAGACGCCTCTGTCCGTCCTCCTGTAACGGATGATAAACCTCAGCAATAGGCGCTGCGGGTTCACCAGGATGGGGAGAGGTCGGGTCCGGTTGGTTTACGCTGGTCTCGGAATTTCCAGTGGAACTGCTTCCAAATAAATAGGTCCACCGGAAGCCTCTTCCCTCACCTGATCCTGAGCCGGAGGCCCCCGAAGGAGCCATCATCTTCTCCATGGGTTCCAGATCAAAACAAAGGAATGCTACTAAAATGAGACTTCCGCCACACCAACCCAAGCGACTAAAGAGGAAGTGGAGAGACTTGCCCAGAAGCATGGATTTTACTTTCATAAAAAAAATTCCCCAATCAATGCCCATAAATAGAAATGCCAAGTATAACATAAGAAGCATGAAAAAAACTATCGAGATTCGAAGAAAAGAATGAGACATTTTCATATTATTCTGATTCGAAAGAAGAGAAAGGGGATGCCGAAGGCAGGCTCGACCAACGGGAGAGGAAGTCGAATAAGATTGCTTCATATGATTAAGTGCTCGGAATGGAACGTTTTGACCCATATGATGACGAAGAACCAACAGACTGAGACCTTTCGGGGACTTATGACCAGAATGATGTTGACTAAGAGAACTAATTGACTTATTACCATAATGAAACTGAAACTGACTAATTGACTTTTGACCATAAGAAAGTGCACTAAGAGGGGGTTTACTCACTCGACTGTTAAGGGTGCCGAAGGCAGACTTGAGCGAATGCGAAAGGAGAGGACTAATAGACCTTGGACCAGCAGAAATAGAGAACATAGGAAGTTTGACCAAAGAACCAGGGAACATAGGAATTGTAAACAAAGTAATCATGTATTGCTTTTATACTTATTGGTTAGAGCAGTCAGCAGATTAGCAGATTATCCCACTCTCCTTAATGAACCACATACTGTGGCCCAAAGAGGGGCGGCCGGGTTGCCAAGACCAGCTCTTGCAAACGTGTCTTGCTAATAGACAGAGGACAGAGGTTTTCAAAGGATCCTTTAGGAGGCTCGACCGTTAGGGAAAGGATTTGAACTACTAACAACAGCACCGATCTGCTATCCCGTGGGGATTCGCTCTAACTACCGATCGGTGTATCGCTTTTAACAACAGGTAGGCTCAAACAACTGGTCGGAGAGGTCAAGGAGTGAACTCGACTGGAAGGAGAGGACTGGCTATCTTTATACGCAATATAAAGAAAGGACATCTACCTTGGCAACGAAGCCCTTACCCGAATTTTCGTATGGGAGAAAGCCCGGGGAACTGGACTATGATTCTTCTATTACGTATTACGGAGAATCATGATTCCTAGCGTAGTGCCCGGTAGCTTACTAACGCTAGCCAGTCAATCCAGCCGTTTTCTTGCATAGAAGAGCTATTCGTAAAGAGAAAGAAGAGTTTGAACAATGAACTTATATTACTTACGATTCTCTTTGACCTTTTGCACGGGGCAAAAGAAGATCAGATCTTTCTTGGGCGAACTTTTCCGATTCTTGAAAAATGCTTTTATAAAAAAAAGAATCCATTGAAGCCGAAGGTCAAGCACGTTAAGGATGCGAAGGCAGGCTCGACCGGATGGGAGAGGAAGCTCGATCAACGGGAGAGGGTCAAGCACTCAAAGGCGGAAAGGATGAAGCCGAAGGCCTGCTCTTTACCTAGTAGCAAACTTCCTCTCTTCTCTTATGCTTTTAATGGTACCAATCAAAGAAGAATGAAGCTGATCTTCGATTCAAAGAATGAAGCTTCACTTATATTAAGGGATTATGAGTTCAATTTCTTATTCTATAAACTGGCTAGCCTGTGCGCTACTAGTGATAATAGATAGATGTGCCAGCTCGCTACATCCCATTCGCTCGCTCCGTTAGGTCCCTATGGCATGAACTTATCTTACGTGATTATGAGTGCCATCGATACCGTTAGGGAAGAGGGGCATAAGGTGATCAGGGCATTCGACTCCTAAGTACCACCGAAGGCAGACTCCTGTCACTAATGGCGCACGGTGATCGGTATACCAGCTCAACCACGCGTACGGTTGCCGAAGGCGCACGTTAAGGACAGGTTGCCGAAGGCGCAACTAGCTCTAAGTGCCTGCTGTTCCGGGGCATCAAGTTCTCAATCAGATAAAAAGAGTGAACACTTTTCCTACTTTTTGAATATTTAATTGAAAAAGACAAAAGAATTTCTCAAAATCTCCTCTTTTTCAATTGACAAGATTTCAATTGTAAAAAAGTTAGCAACCCTGTCTTTTTTGTTGACTTTCACTCTATAAAGGTTCTTTCAGTTGAGTCTCTTTTTGAGACATAAAATCATGGAAAAAATGAGACTTTCTATCTTATGATATTTATTCTTAAAAGGGCTCATTTGCCGTTTACGCCGGAAAAACACGGGTTCACAGAAACTTTCACAAGGGAAAGAGAGTCATTTCATTTGTTTGCTGGCACGGCGCATTTAATTTACTTCTCTTCTCGCTTGTAGACAGGCCTATTCCAAACCAAACCTGCCGGGTATGCTCCTTACCTGTCCTTCGCCCTTGACTTAGGCACTTAGATTTCAATCTATTCTTTTGCCCCTAGGGAGTGAAACTAGCTCGCATAACTAATAAGAGGAAGAGAGGCTCGGTCAATTACGAGGCGATAAAACTTCTTCTAAAGAAATGCCAATATCAGAACTCGACTTAAAAAAGAAAGAATTCATTCATACTTACTCCGAGTGAACGGGCATTCCCACTCCTACTACTATCGCGGGCGTTCATCACTAGCTCAAGAAGCATTGGCCCTTCTTTCGCGTAAAGTAAATTAAGACGCGTTTGACCAAGCTCTCGTGCTATGACCCATATTCTAAGAAAAGATCTCTCAACTTAAATCCAAAATCCAACACCCGTAGTAAATGCCATGTTCCAATTGCCTAAGCACCGACTCAACAAGACGCGGCTATCCAAAGAGCACCAACCCCCTAAAAAAAAGAGGGTCTGAAACCAGTCCATGCGTTCGAGTTTCACACCAAGAAGATAGAAAAGAACTAATAGAGGAGCGAATTTATGAGCGAAAGGAATAGAAAAAATGACGGATGTACAGAAAGAAAACCATAGGCTGGGCTGTTAGTATACCGTCACTATAGCGGTTCCTTCCGATCCGCCAAAAAAAATGGCTACAAAAACACCGAGAGCCCTAGAAAGTAAAGAAAAAAGTCTAATCATGTTTTACCAAAAATGAGAAATGTGCTTTTTTTCGTCAGCCTTAAGGCCTGCGGGTCTGTGCACATCAGCCCATCACATCAAGGTGACAGGATTCGAACCTATGGCCCTCTGTACCCAAAACAGATGCGCTGACCAGACTGCGCTACACCTCGTTTCACCCTCCGAAGCATATAGATCTACCCGATCGATCAAGACTCGAACCGAACTCGCTCATCCTTTTTTTTTACCCTTCGCCCGCTTAGAAGTGGATTCGAACCACTGACACAAGGATTTTCAGTCCTTTGCTCTAACCAGCCGCTACTTCCTCTCCCTCTTATTAGTTATGCGAGCTAGTTTCACTCCCTGAACCACTTTCCTAAAGTATGTTTTATTCATCGAATAGCGCCCTTAACTTCTTTATTAAAAGAAAAGTCAGAATAAAGAGAAATTTAAGTTAAAGGCGCTATTCGCTTGTTCGTAAAGCTTTCGAGCAGCTCTTTCAACTGGCGCCTAATCCCCCAACATGCTCAAGAACCGAGAGCCGCCCCGTCCCTGGACGGCCGGAGGGAGCTTGCTTATAGAAAGAAGATAGGCCGGTCAAAAAAACAACGCGCAACGGGCTCTCTGCTCCTAGTCACTAAGTAGTGCTATTCTGTCCTCCGGGGGGCTGGAGACTCCACCGAGGGGTTCTTTCTCTCACGTCATTTCGCCCGCTCGTTCCACTTCCGTGCCGGAGGCAATGGGATTCGAACCCATGATACAATCTTCTTGTATGTCGATTTAGCAAACCAATGCCTTAAGCCACTCAGCCATCCCTCCAAGTTGTTGATCGGAAGTCAAGAGTGTGGTTGCCCGAAGGGCTATCTGATCCGATCAACTGCCTAAGTCGTAGCGCGCTAGCACGCGTACTCTTCCTCCACGAGCGAGATTCTATCCGGAAAACCAGAAAAACGGAACTGCCTTAGCATCCAAGCGAGACTCCAAAAAAGAGTCTGCCACTCGTTGGGCGACGCCTTCTTTTCTATGAACACTCTACCACTGAATGATGAACTTTGCCGGTCTCCGCCTCCGACCTGATTAGGAGGGTTAAGCCAAGCCCTTACCCACTTTCATTCATCTCTCTTATGAGAACTAGTAAGAAAAAGATATATCCGGGGGAACTGGACTGTGACTCTTCTATTACATTACGCATTCTCGTCATGATTCCTACCGCAGTACCTGTAGAACCAGGCTTGCTTAGCTTAGAAAGCTAGCTTACTAAGGATGTGATAACAGGCTCGACCGCTAGGGAGAGGGAGTTTACTTGCTTACTTCTTAGAGTAAGGCTCGAAGAGACTTACTTACTTTTACTTCCCACGGGGCGGTCATTCCTATTTGCTTACTTGGAAGTTCTCAGGTGAAGAAATTCTTCGTTGATTGCACAAGCTAGCCAACAAGTCTTCCGGTGACTCATTTCCCATCGACTGGACCTTTCACAGGGACCAGGACGAATAGGGAACGGGAGCTACTCTTTTCGTTTCGGGATTGGATTGGAGTAGGTAAGGGCAGCGGGACCAGCAAAGCAAGATGAACAATCGGACCAAGCAAGCTATTAAGCCAACTAACAAAGCCACAAGCTATAGAAAGAAAGGAAACTCTTTCTTTGCTTCTGGTTAAGCCCCTTCTTACGTAAGACATCTATCGCTCCTCTCGCATTCGAGTTACTCGCCCCAAAGAAAGAAATGCTTCTTCCTATTCTTCTTCTTAAGCCTTAGCCTTCACTTGGCACCTTCCCTTATTATCCTCCCTTAATCCTGCTCGCGTAACAGCCTTAGGCTTGACTGCCCAACAACGGGCAATTGAGAAAAGCAACAACAACTGCTTAAGGACAAAAACGTATCGACGACTCTACGTAGGAAGAGGCCGAAACCCTTATTTACTTAGGCTTGTAATACATAGCTTTCCTATCCTCTGGTCGAGGCAAGCCAGCTTCCAATTCTCTTAGTCACTTGACCGAGCACCTTCTCTTTCCTCTTCTGCTTCTTCCCCAAAGCTACCCTATGCTCCTCTCCTCTAAGTCGAGCCTGCTATCGCACCCTCTTGAAAAGGAACCAGTTATTTCCACCTTGGGGGTCTCTTAAAGAAAGGGAAGTCTATCATGGAAAAGCTTTTGAGCCCGGGTTCCTCATAACAAACTTGGTCGAAAACCCCAAGTCTTGATGCCAATGTTGGCCCGTAACCCCTTTCTCAATGAATGGAGAGAAAGTTCGCAAATCACCTTCGTTTGTACCGGAACTTCGTGAACTAAATGTTGGCAAAGCCAATTCTACCTTTAGAACTCAGAAATGGCTACTCGTACAGGAAGTCCTAAAAGAGAGGCACACTTTCTTTTCTAAGAAACCTCTTTTCTAGCTCTACCATGGGAATAGTAAGCAAAACTCAAAGCAAGGTGAAACCCTCCAGCTCCAAAAGACAGGGTGGATATTGGTGCTCTAACTGGCTGTGAGCACGGGAATTGCCGAGGAGAGGGCAGAGAGTGTCAAGTTTGGCTTAAACCATAGGTGAAAGATAGCCTACACAAGCTAGGCCTAAGACAAGGTCCCATATAGATTCAGCTTAGGGCTTTGGAATAGAACGAATAGGTGTGCATGGGAAAGTCCTTGATTTGGGCAGTAAAGGCATTGAGCCAGTCTGTCTTTGCGCTTTCCTCGTCTAATGAAAGAGTGCGTGGATCGAACTAAACACCTTTCACTCGAAGGCAGGCAATGAAATTGAAGTGTGCTTTCCGTGAGTGAAGATGGATTTGTTCCCGGAATCAAGTGCATCTTCATTTGCTTTCTTCCCATCCCTCCAAAAGCTTCTAATAAGCGATGGAATACCTTCATCGTTACCAGTTTCCAAGGCTGATGTCACTGATAGCTCTGCTTTCATTCTGATTGGCTACCGGAAGGGATAAGAACTATGCTTTGACAGGGAGGCACCTCTGCCGCCGTTACGTTGGGGAACTCTACCCTTTCCGCTGAGACGGTCAATATTGGTGAACGGGGAACGTGCTTAGTGATGATACATCAGAGAATTCCGAAGTGCTCTATGGATTGGCTCTGGGGTTGCGCATTCGATGACAATTACTGGCTTCACTACCGATCCCACGTTGAACTCTCTGCCGACTTATCCTCGGCAATTAGGCTAGAGCTGCGAACCAAACTACACGGGCCAAAAGCGTGGGCTCTAGCGCCAGTTTAGGACCCTTCACTAGGGATTCCCCTGATTAGCATCCAACCGTGGCTTTTTCGGTCCTATTTTTGAAGCAAGACCTTTGAGGCTCAATCTCCACAAAGTACCCCTCAGGTTGCATTTCCGGTCTTTTTTCGCTTCCATTTAGACAGCTTAAACTCACCGGGCTTACGCCCCAGGATCCCTTACTTGAGCTGAGCTTTAGGGGAATACTTTAAAGCTAAAGCTCCATCTCTAGATGCTTAAGGGCGCTGTTCAGGAAGTCGTTTAGCTGGTGCTTAAGTGTACCCGTGCAGCTAGTGAAAGGGCCGTAGATCGAGAGTAGAGTCCAGCCAAGGAATAGCAGTCATTCACCCATTACCATTCCCAACGTTCCCGTCATCCCTTTCATCGGCCGACTTCAGGATAGAGCTCCGCTGCTTTAAAGAGTCCACCAGCGAAGTAAAGATCTGGGTATCGTAACACAGTCTATTTTAATCTTGGGGCAAGGGGGACATCTCCATAGTTGTGACCTTCCCGACCTGTTATTGGGGAAAGGGCGAATCTTCCTTGAGCTAACTAAAACTATTCTTTACAAGTTATGTCATGGTGGCCCATCACTGTCTGATAAGGCGCTGTAATACCCGAGGAGGGGGTCCTTAAACTATTCTTGAACTCATAACAGACTCATAAGAATGTTCTTGCATCTGAGCTTGACGGAAAGCCCGGCGTTATAAAGCAAGCCAACGTTCGCCCAGAGTCATGAAGTCAGCAAAAACAGATGCAACAAGGGAACAGAAAGACCCGAACCTTCTAGTGGAGCAAGACCTCTTCTAGGGATAAGAGAGACATAGTTGGAAGAGAGGCCGACTCTTCGCTCCTCTATTATTCTTTGTATTATGATGTGGAAGTACCCTAGCCCTAGTACGCTCACCCGGGGCTTGACCCTTAATCAATCACTGCCGATCGTCTCTTTGGCACAGTCCCAACCACCGGAAGCACGCTAAAACACTTCTGCAAAAGCGGCTTTCGAAAAGCCCACCTACGGGACCTGTTTCTGGTACAAAACGTGTTTCTTGACTGGGAAAAGCAGTTGTTTACTTTGCAACTGTGAGAGTCTGTTGATTCACCTGGATAGCTTCTTCGTCTCTTGTTGTATCCACTTAATCAGTTTCTGCTTCAGTTGATTCATCTTCGGCTTGGGATGCTTCTGCTTCTTTCCCAACAAAGGGCACAGTTACATGTGCACCACTGTCCCCACCCACCAACCAACGCTTTCGAGCAGTCGTTTGCTGCAGGCCCGGGTCACGATGATGATGGGCTTTCTTCTAAAGGAGCCTTATCAGCATGACGCTTGTGGTTTTGGATCGTTTTATGATTCACCCTAGCCTGAACGACCCCTCTTTCTTCTTCTTCCGTTTTAGCAGCTTCCGTTGATGATGCAGATTAGGGATTGAACTTCAACGGGCATTAGCCCACCAACTGATACTGGTGTAACTGGAACAAAACAAGCAAAAGCTTTCCCTGCGCTTTGGAGCCTTTTCTCTTCTCGCCTTGCTGCTTTGGAAGTCTACTCTACTATAATGTGTAGTGCTTAAATGGGCTAACTATTCCATTACTTGGAAGTGAGCATAACCAAGGGCATTTTGTGACTCGCCTATGAAAAGCCAATATGAAACCGGACCACGCGTGCTTTTTTCCCTTCTCGTCTAAAAATGGCTCGTACAAACAAATGGACCTTACCTTATAATCAGGGTATGTCTTGGTTGGAGACCTTCTCCCTTTAGGATGGATGTGGGCACAGGCAGGTTCTAGCAGCAGCTTCTGCGGAGTCATAATCTGAACTTATAGCGCTTTCGTTTCGAGGAGTGAAAAGGAGCTCCAAACTTCCTTCACGGAGAATAAGCTACTACTACAGGCACTGTCAGCTACTAGACTACTCTACGACTTGCAGATATCAATTCGATTCTATCTCCGGAACTTAAAGCTACTGTGGGAACAGCCTACCTAGTGTAGTACTACTTTCCGCCGATCCGCCTTACTAAAAGTGTCCTTAATCGAATGCCTAACTAATAGATAGAACGATTTCTCCCATGCCAGTTGACTGGTCGAGACGAAGCTGCTGCGTGCCGCTTTGCTGCCTTCGAAAGAGTGGTTTCAGCTCGCGCTCTCCCCTGCCCGAGTCAAAGAGGCCAGCCCTAAATTCCAATCAGAGAGGCGGTTAAAGGCCAGGTCCGGACCACTGAAGGAACGTAACTGCGCAAACTACGTAAGCCAGAAGAAAGCCAACTAGCCAGGCGGAACAGAACAAGCAAACGAATCAGCTTCCGCGGGTTGGAACCATTCTTTGAGTCTAGCAGAAAGGAAAGAAAGTAGTACGCATGTAGCAGAGGTGACTGAGCAAGCCAAGCAAAACGCCTGGATAAAGAAGTAGGGGAGCTACCTTAGCCCGTAGCTTCAAGCGAAAGGGAAGCGAACTGTAAACTTGAAAGCTCACTATTAACTTGCACTTTGAAATCTGAACTTTAAAGATGAAAAAAAGCCCTTTCTCCTCCTCTCCTTTGAAGCATTGGGACATCGAACTAGAACCTGAATTTTGACTAGTAAACCAGTGAAAGCAGTTAAAGATCCTAAATATATATATAAGAGCTCCTGGCTGATTTCCCCTAGCTTATGGTGCAGGTCCTACTACTGCTACTGGTATATGACTGGGCGCGTCAAGCAAGTACTTTTTCTATTAGCGGACAGTGGATGAAAGACTCTTTCGGGTGCCTTGTGGCTAATGCATGGGACAATGGAACTTAGGCCTGGCCTTCTAGCCAGAGCCCTTATATGGGCTTCCTATTCCTGCTTCAAGCTTGGGAAAGTGTGCTTACTTCGGGGATGAAGAAAGGGAGGAAAGCCCGCTTAAACAAAGGCTTATCGGAAATCACCCCTTGGAAAGTCTTCTCTCGATGAGGGCACAGGTTCATGAGATCATAGCCCGAAAGGAACTTACGAAAGCCTGACAATAGGACTATTGGACGAAGGGCGTGCCGAAAGGGGCCTTCTAGCTAGTGCGCGCATCCGGTGCTTGTTTACTTGGCCCTTCTTCTTTCAATCAGCCAGCTCGACCATAGGTAGAGGAGCTTCCAGAAGTGTAGGGAACTACAGCCCCGTTGTTAACAGAACTACTTTCCGTTGTAATAAAATCCATCCGTATAAATTGTTTAATAATCTATTCTATTGATGACACCTGTTGGATTACTTCCGAAAAGCAAGTCCTTAGGTGTAGGTATTTCCTTCCTCTCGAAAGGTTAGCTAGCTCGACTTCCTGTCCAGTCTGCCTTTGAAGCCTAGTTCCCATTTCCTTCGTGTATAAGTGAAAGTGAAATCGGTCTTAGTTGGATGAAGAATCTAGTTCTTACTACGGTTAAGCAATGCTCTTCGTTGCGGGAAGAACTTGAGAATCACTTTCCTTTGCTGGTGCTTTAGGTTCACTTCAGTAGTTCGTAAGCCTTCAGTTCTTGCTCTTCCACTGGTTACCAGCTTATGACCTGCGGGTAACTAAGGTTCTACCCTTTCTGGGGGAATTGCTCCTGTTCGTTAATCCTTTTTTTATCCGGAATTTTTCCTTCTTTTTTCGTGGTGGAAATCAAGACAAAAAACCGGGCACACGATGGCTGGATCATCCCCTAGTGAACCGGGATTAGGTAGGTGGAATAGTGCAACTAGGGCGGCGGGAATAGCTCTTGACGCATCAGCATGGATTGACCAGAGACTGGGAGTAGTCGTCATGTTTGCCTATAGTAGTCATCCAGCCAGCAAGGAAAAGACCACTTAGCGTAGTGGAATAGGAATAGGAAAGAGAGCGTCGAGCACAGCTTTCGCAGCAATCCTTTTTCTTTTGTTGGGAGACTTTGCCCAAGAAATGGCTAAAAAAAATGGAAAGATCGGAACATGGGAATAGATCTGATACCAAGACGGACTACCCATTTCAATTGTTGTGCTTTCTTAAATTGCATACCTATACAAGGGTTCAACGGGAGATGTCGGATGCCTTTCTTCTGACCTATGGAAGACAATCGGCTCCTCATGTTCATGTCTTGGATGAACAACAAAAGTGGCTCCTTCCGGATTTTCTATACTTGGGATTGGCACTGCTAGAGGAATCGGTAACTCAAGCCCTTCGACCTGCCGGATACTCGGAGTCTGATCCGGTTCAGAATCCGAATCATTCAGTACTGACACTACATGGATGACGTCTTTGCCTTGGTCTTTGTAGTGGACTTATCCCCTGAAACCTAAGCCTTAGGCCCAACTGGGATAAGAAGAGGTTTGCCAATTCCTGACGTTGAAGCCTTGGCGGTTGTGGAGCTGGGTGTTTGAATAACAAGAGGATGGCCGGGCTTTGATTCCACTTGGATCGGCTTCTTTTCTTCCCTTTGTTTGCTTTGCTTTGCTATTCGAGTCTGTCTCGGCATATAGAGCTTTGAGTCTGCATATCTCGCTGCCCTTGAATGGCTTCTTATCTGCGAACACGCGACGTACTTTATTGTCTGCATCCACATACTTGAAGCACTGATGAAGAGTAGATGGGACCACACGATTGTCATGAATCCATGGTCTGCCTAGAAGAGTAGCATGCTCGTCCTCGGATAGCGTAGAATGTCGCTTCCGAAGTTAGATCACCGATTTGCAATCTGATCCTGATCTTGCCCACTGGTCTTTCGTCATATTCCAATATAGAGACTCCAGTGTGAGCTAGCTTGCTTGGAGGAATCCCAAGTTCCTCTAAAGGAGGAAGGATTGAGAGATGTTTAAGGGTCAATCTGAACTCTGGGAACCGGAACATCCTTGATGTATGCTGTGAAGTATAGAGGGCGATTGCGCTTCATATCACCCAAGAGTAGGTCTTCTTTAGTGAAGCTAATAGAGGTCTTTGCCGCCTGGACAGACATTCGGCACAGGGACTGTTCGGCTTTTTATCTTTTGACTGCCGACTCTGCTTCTTTGTCAGATGATCAATGGAGAACTTGAGGTGTATGCTTTTGAACATAAGCATTAAGCGCTTGTAATTCCTTAATTAGATTCTCACATGTACTTGAAGACATACGTAATATATGCACGCGTGCATGAATGTGCTTACAAATGTTCAATCAAGTCATACTCGAAAGGCTTGGCCTTCTTCTAACTGGGGTGATTCGATCCTTTGCCCCCGAAGGGTTTACATAAGAAGAGGAGGGTGGTAAAGTAGACTGATTGTGGTAATCTTTTCCGGAACGAGTTCCTTTACCAGCCTCCAGTACTTCTTTAGACTCTTAACCCACAGCTTCTTGTTCATCAGGGCGAGAAGGGTCCGACGGGAATCCTCAGGTTGAGTAAGGTTCGCCTTGTCTTTTGATTCAGACTGAGAGC
>Ga0153928_1000917_pt1 | contig 13827 bp, 13 predicted proteins | sample TSNJ012MetaG_FD_106656 | JGI IMG/M metagenome (GOLD analysis project Ga0153928, IMG submission 106656) | Attine ant fungus gardens microbial communities from New Jersey, USA - TSNJ012 MetaG | ecosystem: Host-associated > Fungi > Mycelium > Unclassified | place: USA: New Jersey, Wharton State... | reverse complement strand
CAAACTTTTTTCCGCCAAACTATGATATACTAGATTGCATAGTTAATTTGTAATAAGAAAAGAGGAGTATGATTCCTATGAATATTCGTAAAAGAACATCCGCTCTCGTGCTGGCGGTTATCTGTGCGGCGAGTCTGCCATTAACCGCGTCCGTTGCCAGTGTGGATGCCTCTCCCTATACATTTTTCACCCGGGTATATGGTCCGGGGGTAAAGAACCTTTCGTTGGGCGATGCCTATGCCAGATATCAGTGGGGCCTGAAAAATGATGCTGAGCTGCAATATCAGGAAATCAGGAATCGGTTCCGGGACAGCAATCCATATCTGGCCCAGCGGATCGATCTGGCCAACCTGTTAGGCGTTCCGGCACCGATATCCGGCCCGGGAGCCTATGAACTGGTGACCAGAGATGCGGTCGAGGGGATTGATATCAACATCCTTCCGGCCTGGGAACTGTACGACAGCAGCACCGGGGAACGCCGGCCGGTGGTGGTCGCCGTGATTGATACCGGGATCGATATTAATCATCCGGAACTTAAGGGGGCCATCTGGGTGAACGAGGGTGAGATTCCCGACGACGGGATTGATAATGATGGCAATGGCTATATCGATGATGTCAACGGATGGAACTTTTTTGACGGTAATAACCAGGTGTACGCGGGGCGCGAGGACGCTCATGGAACTCATGCCGCCGGGACGATTGGTGCTGTCCGGGGATCCTATGGGATTGCCGGAATTACGGATAATGCTTATGTAAAGATTATGCCGCTGAAGGCGTTGGGAACAGAATATGGATATGGCGAAGAAAGTGCCGTGATCGCAGCGATTCGTTATGCGGAAGCCAATGGTGCTTCTATTTGCAATCTGAGTTTTGGTACAACGGAGTATTATCCTAACCTGGAAAAGGTAATGAAAGAATCCAGGATGCTTTTTGTCGTTGCCGCCGGCAATGGAGATGCCGCCGGAATTGGCCTGAATATTGATCAGGTGCCAGATTATCCGTCATCTTATAAACTGCCCAACTGCATTTCGACAGCGAATCTGATGTTTGACGGAGACCTGGAAGAGAGCTCTAATTATGGCGTGAGTACGGTGGATATTGCGGCCCCGGGGACCTATATTGTCAGTACCACAACGGAAGGCCGGTATGGCTATATGTCAGGAACCTCAATGGCAGCTCCGATGGTGACCGGTGCAGCGGCGATGCTGTATTCTTACCGGACGGATCTGAACCTGCAGGATATCAAGACCGTGCTGCTGGAATCAGCACATAAACTGGAACAACTGGAGGGAAAAGTGCGGTGCGGCGGCATGCTGGACGTCTATGCCGCGTTAACTTATGGACAATAATCAGGGAGATTCACTATTTCGGAATAAGATTACATGGTTTACATTTGCATTTAGTCTGCTGGTGGTCTGGGTGCACTCTTATAATGCCGAATTATTCCTGGGCGGGATGCCGCAAAAGAACCGGATTAATCAGATCGAGCGCTGGCTGGGAGATGGCATCGGACAGATTGCCGTGCCTGGATTCTTCATGATTTCGGCCTATCTGTTCTACCGGAATTTCTCCTGGGAAAAGTTGTGGCCGAAGTGGAACTCCCGGATTCGCAGTATCCTGGTACCGTTTGTAGTGTGGAATTTTTTGTTCTATCTGGGATATGTAACAGGCAGCAGACTGCCATGGCTTGGTGCGGTGGTGGGGAAGGGTGTGATCCCTTTTCGCTTTGATGCAATGATTGATGCGATTCTTCACTATACTTATAATTATGTGTTCTGGTATTTGTATCAGCTGCTGCTCCTGATTGTCCTGGCACCGGTGCTGTACTTGTGCCTGAAAAATTATTATGCCGGGATTGTGTTTCAACTGGTGCTGTGGGCCTTTTTGCTGCGTGGCGGCGGGCTGCCTATACTGAATCTGGATGCCTTGATTTATTATTCCTTTGCTGCTTTTCTCGGGCTGCATGGAAAAAGGGCGGTGGAAGAGCGGTGGAGTCCGCGGCAGGCCGTGATTGGCCTTGCCGCAGTCGGGCTTAGTGCGGTATACTATTATCTGGGGCTGCGGCTGGCATACCTGCCATTGCTGGTGCTCTGCCGGATGTTGGCAGTGACAGGACTGTGGCTCATGGTGCCAAAACAGAAATTGCCCCGGCCGAAGGTCTGGATGAACTATAATTTCTTTTTATATGCAACGCATTTTGCTTTTGTCAGGCTGATCAATAAGGTGGGGGCCAGATTGGGCTGTACTTTGCCGGTATTTCCCCTGGTGCTTTATCTGTTGATGCCGGTACTGGTGCTGATCATCAGTTACTGGCTGGGCAACTTTCTGCGGCGTTTCCTGCCGCGTACCTGGCAATTATTAAATGGCGGCCGTTAGGAGGGCTGGTGTTATGAGTATTTCGTTTCAGGTGGTCCGTTCCTCAAGAAAGACCATTGCCATCCAGATCAGCCGGGAGGGGACGGTGATGGTCCGGGCACCGCGCCGGTGCAGTCAGGCGGATATTGATGCGTTTGTGCGGGAGAAGCAGGAATGGATCCAAAAACAGTTGGCGCTGTGCAGCCAGATGGAAGCAGGAAAGGAGCTCCGTCGTGTCCAGGGCGGCATTACGGGCATGCCGGAGACGGAAGCCGCCTGTTTCACATACCGTAGCCGGGCGCAGCAGGTATTTGCCCGGAAGGTCGCCTGGTATGCCCGGCAGATGCAGGTGTCCTATGGGACGGTTACCATCCGGGCGCAGAAGACCCGTTGGGGCAGCTGCAGCAGCCGGGGGAATCTGAATTTTAACTGGCGGTTGATTCTGGCACCGGAGCCGGTGTTGGATTATGTGGTGATACATGAACTGGCACATCGTAAGGAGATGAACCATTCCGCCGGCTTTTGGCGGATTGTGGAAGAGATCATGCCGGACTACCGGCAGTACCGTGGGTGGTTAAAACAATATGGTGATTGTTTGTACCCATAAAAAGTAAAAACATGAACGGAGGATGGCGACAGCAGGATGATTAAGAACATTGTATTTGATATGGGAGGAGTATTGACGGGCTATGAGGCCATGCGGGTGTGTGAACATTTTATTATGGACCGGCAGGACCGGGAACAGGTCTGTACGGCGGTATTTGTATCACCGGAATGGCTGTTGCTGGATATGGGCGTATTGACCGATGAACAGGCGCTTGTACGAATGTGCGCCAGGCTGCCCAAACGGCTTCACGAAGCCGCCGGACTGTGCCTGGAACACTGGCATGAACATTGCCTGTGGACATATCCGGAGATGAAGCCGGTAGTGCAGGAGTTGAAAGCACAGGGATTTGGAATTTATCTTTGTTCCAATGCTTCTGTTCGCATGCTGGCGTGCTATCAGGAGGCACTCCCGGCAGTGGACTGTTTTGATGGAATTTTGTTTTCCGGGACAGAAAAATGCATTAAGCCCCAGCGGGAAATCTATGAACGACTGTTTGACCGGTTTAAGCTGAACCCGGCGGAATGTTATTTTATTGATGACCAGCCGTTGAATATTGATGCCGGGAAGGCATGTGGTATGGATGGATATTGTTTTAATGACGGTGATTTTGAAAAGCTTAAGCAGGTGCTTTTTTCATTAAAATAAGAAAAAAAACAGGAGAGAACAAAGTATGAACAAAGACAAGTATATCCAGGTGAGCAGGGAATTAATTGATTTTATTGATCGCAGTCCAAGCTGTTTTCATGCCGTCGCCAATATGGCCGAAGAACTGGAAGCCGCCGGATTTATCTGCCTGCAGGAAGGCAGGAAGTGGGAGCTGCAGGCCGGGCAGGGATACTATGTGACACGCAACGGGTCGGCGCTGATCGCTTTTAACATTCCCCGGAAAGACTTTGCCGGGTACCAGATCATGGCCAGTCACAGTGATTCGCCGGTATTTAAAATCAAACATAATGCGGAAATCCAGGTTGATAAAAAGTATGTAAAACTGAATGTTGAGAAATATGGCGGGATGCTTTGTGCGCCGTGGCTGGACCGGCCATTGTCGGTAGCCGGGCGGATTGTTGTCCGGACCCAAAACGGGGCCGAGATCCGTCTGGTTAATATTGACCGGGACTTGCTGGTGATTCCCAATCTGGCGATTCATATGAACCGGAGTGTTAATGAGGGATATGAGTGGAATGCCCAGCAGGATATGCTGCCCTTGTTTGCGGAATGTGAGAACGGTAAGAAGGACGCCGGTGGGTTATTGGCACTGATTGTCGCCGAAGCCGGAGTCGAAGCAGAAGCAATTTTGGATACGGATCTGTTCCTGTATAATCGGATGAAGGGAACTGTGTTAGGGGTGAACCAGGAGTTTATTGCCTGCTCCCGTCTGGATGACTTAGCCTGCGCCTTCGCCTCCCTGAAAGGCTTCCTGGCGGCGGAACCGGGCAAAAGTGTGGCGGTGCACTGCGTGCTGGACAATGAAGAAGTAGGGAGCACTACCAGGCAGGGAGCAGCCTCCACCTTTTTAAAAGATGTGCTGCAGCGGATCAATGCCGGGATGGGCCGCAGTGAAGAAGCGTACCTGACGGCATTAAATGCCAGCTTTATGGTATCGGCGGACAATGCTCACGGCGTTCATCCCAATCATGCGGATAAAGCCGATCCAACCAACCGCCCTTATTTGAATGAAGGAATTGTAATCAAATATAGTGCCAACCAGAAGTATACCACCGATGCGGTTTCCGGCGCTTTGTTCCGGTTGATTTGCGATCAGGCGGGGGTACCGTATCAGACGTTCCATAATCGTTCCGATATGCTGGGCGGTTCGACACTGGGTAATATTTCGAATACGCAGGTGGCCTTAAATACCGTGGATATTGGTTTGCCGCAGCTGGCGATGCATTCCCCTTATGAAACAGCGGGGATTAAGGATACGGCCTGTCTGGTGGCGGCGGCCAGGGTGCTGTTTGAATATTCGGTGCAGGCCCCGGGAGATGGGATATATCAGCTGCAAAAATAGGAGGGAGATTTGACATTTATGAACAAAGTAAGAACAAGATATGCGCCAAGTCCGACTGGCCGGATGCATGTGGGAAATTTAAGGACGGCGCTGTACGCTTATTTGATTGCCAAGCATGATGGCGGTGATTTTCTGTTACGGATCGAGGATACCGATCAGGAGCGTTTGGTCGAAGGTGCAACGGAGATTATTTACCGTACGCTGGAGAAAACCGGCCTGATTCATGATGAAGGACCGGATAAAGACGGCGGTGTCGGCCCATATATCCAGAGCCAGCGCCAGGCGGCCGGAATCTATCTGGAATATGCCCAAAAGTTAGTCGAGAAGGGGGAGGCATATTATTGTTTCTGCACCCAGGAACGTCTGGATACCTTAAAGACAGCGGTAGAAGGTCAGGAAATCATGACCTATGACAAGCATTGCCTGCGTTTATCCAAAGAAGAGATTGCGGCCAGTCTGGCAGCCGGCCGGCCATATGTCATCCGGCAGAATAATCCGCAGGAAGGCACCACCACCTTCCATGATGAAATCTATGGTGATATTACCGTGGAGAATGCCGAACTGGACGATATGGTGCTGATCAAGTCGGACGGATACCCGACTTATAATTTCGCTAACGTAGTCGATGACCATCTGATGGGGATTTCCCATGTGGTGCGAGGCAATGAATACCTGTCCTCCTCCCCCAAGTATAACCGTCTGTATGATGCCTTTGGCTGGGAGGTGCCGGTGTATGTTCACTGTCCGCTGATTACCAACGAAGAGCACAAGAAGCTGAGCAAGCGAAGCGGCCATGCATCGTATGAAGACCTGATCGAACAGGGCTTTGTCTCCGCGGCGGTGGTGAATTATGTGGCCTTGCTGGGCTGGTCCCCGGAGGATAACCAGGAAATCTTTTCTTTGGCGGAGCTGGTTCAGAAGTTTGATTACCGGAACATGAGTAAGTCCCCGGCAGTATTTGACGTCACCAAGTTAAAATGGATGAACGGCGAATACTTAAAGGCCATGGATCCGGATACTTTCTATCAGATGGCCGAGCCGTATCTGCGGGCGGTGATTACGAAAGATCTGGATCTTAAGAAAATTGCCGGGATGGTAAAAACCAGGATCGAAGTATTCCCGGATATTGCCGGGCAGATTGACTTCTTTGAAACATTGCCGGAGTATGATGTGGAAATGTACACCCACAAGAAGATGAAGACCAATACCGGGAATTCCCTGGAAGTCCTGCGGGAAATCCTGCCGCTTTTGGAAGCCCAGGATGATTATAGCAATGATGCATTGTATGGGGTATTGTCGGGTTATGTAGAGAAAAAAGGCTGCAAGACCGGCTTTGTGATGTGGCCGGTCCGGACCGCTGTGTCCGGTAAGCAGATGACGCCTGCCGGTGCCACCGAGATTATGGAGGTACTGGGAAAAGTTGAGTCACTGGCCCGGATTCGTTCCGGAATTGAGAAATTACAGTGGTAAGTAATAGAACATTTCATGAATCACAATTACAGGCAATCCGGCATCAGGACGGACCGATGATGGTTTTAGCCGGACCCGGCTCGGGGAAGACCACGGTCATCACCCACCGGGTCCGTTTTCTGGTGGAGCAATATCAGGTGGAGCCGGGCAGTATTCTGGTGATTACCTTTACCCGGGCCGCGGCTGATGAAATGAAGCTGCGGTTTGGGGCGCTGATGGAAGACCGGCGGCTGGCGGTGAGCTTTGGCACCTTCCATTCCATTTTCTTTCAGATCTTAAAGCATGCGTATCGTTATGATGCCGCCAATATTGTCCGGGACGAACAGCGGGTACAGTTTATCCGGGAGCTGATGGAGCGGTGTCAGATCGATGTGGAAGATGAGATGGAATTTATTCTGGCGATTCTCTCGGAAATCAGTCAGGTCAAGGGCGAGATGCTGGACCTGGAGCATTATTATGCCAAAAACTGCTCCGAGGAAATCTTTAAAAAGCTGTATCACGGTTATGAAGAAAAAATGCTGCGGGCCGGTTTGCTGGATTTTGATGATATGCTGGTGATGTGTTATGAACTGTTCCGCCAACGCCAGGATATTCTGGCAGCGTGGCAGAGCCGGTACCGTTATATTCTGGTGGATGAATTTCAGGATATTAACCGGGTGCAGTATGAGATTGTCCGAATGCTGGCAGCACCGGAAGACAATCTGTTTATTGTGGGCGATGATGATCAGTCGATTTATCGGTTCCGGGGTGCGAAGCCGGAGATTATGCTGGGCTTTTTGAATGATTATCCAAACGCCGGGCAGACACTTCTGGGGGTCAACTACCGTTCTACGGCCACGATTGTGGAAACGGCCGGTCGCCTGATCGTTCATAATAAAACCCGCTATCCCAAGGCAATCCGGGCGGAACGGGGGGCTGGCCGGCCGGTCGCCACCCGGGTGTTTGCCGATGCCCAGGCGGAAGTGCGGGGAATTGTGGAAGAAATCCAGGATTATGTAAAAATAGGGTACCGTCTTTCCGATATTGCCGTTCTCTACCGGACCAGCATGGAACCCCGGCTGCTAATGGAACGGCTGATGGAGTTCAATGTTCCGTTCCGGGTGCGGGATGCCTTGCCGAATCTGTATGACCACTGGATCGTTCAGGACATTCTGGCGTACATTCGCATTGCCCTGGAGGGGGCAAAGCGGGCCTGGGTACTGCGGGTAATCAACCGTCCGAAGCGTTATGTCAGCCGGGATGCCCTGGAGGGTCAGGAGATTTCCTGGGAAGCCTTAAAATCCTGGTATCAGGAGAAAGGATGGATGGTCGAACGAATCGAGCAATTGGAGTATGATCTGCGGATGATTCAAAAGATGGCTCCGGTGGCGGCCGTTAACTATATCCGCAAGGCCGTGGCCTATGATGATTATCTGCGGGAATACGCCCAGTACCGCCGGATGAAACCGGAAGAGCTGCTGGTGCTGGCGGACCAGCTGCAGGAAAGCGCGGCGGCATACTGTACTTATGAGGCATGGTTCCAGCATATGGAAGAGTATGGCAGGCAATTGAAAGAACAGTTTTACAACCGCGAACGAGATGTGGACGGTGTGTGTCTGATGACCATGCACAGCGCCAAAGGCCTGGAGTTTCCGGTAGTTTATATTCTGGATGCCAATGAACGCGTAACCCCTCACCATAAAGCGGTGCTGGAGGCCGATCTGGAGGAGGAGCGGCGGATGTTCTATGTGGCCATGACCCGGGCCAAAGACCGCCTGCATATCTGCTATGCCAGGGAACGGTATGGCAAGCCGCAGGACAGATCTCGCTTTATCGATGAATATCTGGAGGAGATACAAGGAGGAAAAAAATGACAGGTTGTGTACACATTTACCACGGCAATGGCAAAGGTAAAACCTCGGCTGCACTGGGCCTTGCCATAAGGGCCGCCGGACGGGGACATAAGGTTTTGCTGGCCCGCTTTTTGAAAAATGATGACTCCGGTGAATTGCCGGTGTTAAGAGCGATTCCGGGCATCACCGTGATGCCGTGTGAGCGGAGCTTTGGCTTCGTATTCCAGATGACGGCAGCCAGAAGACAGGAAGCGGCCGCCTTTTATCATGATTATTTTTTAGCCGCAATCAAGCAGGCCCGGGAAGGTGATTATGATGTCCTGATCCTGGATGAAATCGTGGCGGCCTGTACCTATGAGATGGTAACGGAGACGGAAATTCTGGCTTTTTTAAAGGAAAAGCCAGCCGGACTGGAAGTGGTAATTACTGGCAGAAACCCCTCTGCGGCCTTGCTCCAGACGGCTGATTATGTAACGGAAATGAAGCTGGTCCGGCATCCTTTTGAAAAAGGGATGCCGGCTCGGGAAGGGATTGAGTATTAATCCTTGATTTTCCGGAAACATTCTGATAAAGTGGTATTAAATAAATAACTGAAACAGAAAAACAAAAAAAGTGAGGTACCGAAATGGCCCAGGATCCTAATTTAGAGAACGAGGTAGAACAGGAAGAGATGACCGTTACGCTGACTCTTGATGATGGCAGCGAACTGGAATGTGTTGTCCTGACAATTTTAGAAGCAGGCGGAAAAGATTATATTGCCCTGCTTCCGATGGAAAGTGCGGAAGCAGAGGAAGGCGAAGTGTATTTGTACCGTTATTTTGAAGATGCTGATGGCAATCCCAATCTGGAGAACATCGAAGATGATGACGAGTATGAGCTGGTTGCTGATGCTTTTGATGCGTTGTTAGATGACCAGGAGTACGATGAACTGGTAGGAGAAGAAGAATAATCAGCAGTTGAAAAAATCAGGCATTTTCTTGCCTGATTTTTTTCGTTGCCCCGCTTTTTTGCTAACGTAATGAAATAGTAAGGAAAGCGCCATTTAATTAATATTGACAAAAATGGATATAATAAGTATCATAAACTATAGATGACATTTTAAGCTGAACATGGAAAAGGAGACGGATCGCAATGAAAAAGAGAACATTTCTGATAACAGCCGCATTAGCAATGGTAATTTCAATATCCTCTGTATTGGCCGTATTTGCTGCCGGCTGGGGCCAGGTAAGCGGCAAGTGGTACTATTATGAAGAAGACGGCAGTGTCGCCAAGAGCACCTGGATCACCACCGAAGGCGGAACTTATTATGTGAACAGCAACGGTGCGATGGCCGCTAATCAGTGGGTGAATGCTGATGATGCATGGTATTATGTTGATAAAGACGGCATTGCGACCACGAATCAGCTGCTGAAATTGGATTCTAAACTCTACTGGTTTGATGAAACCGGTAAGATGGTCTCCAACCAGTGGGTTGAGGACGAGAATAACAAATGGTATTATTTTGACGAACGTGGGCAGGCAGTAACCAAAGGGTGGCATTTGATTGAGGGAGATTATTATTATTTTCTCAACAGCGGTGTGATGGCGCAGGATGCAATTGTTCCCGGCGGTTACCGTGTTGGCGCTGATGGCAAATGGGTTCAGTAGAAAGGAGAGGGATAGTATGAAAAAGAGCAGATTTTTAGCAGTAACAGCAGCATCTCTGATGTTAACCGTAGCTTCGGCAGTGACCAGTCTGGCAGCAACCGGCTGGCAGGCGGAAGGAAACAACTGGCGTTATTACAAGGCTGACGGCAGTGCAGCGGCCAACCAGTGGGTAAAATCCGGTGACTACTGGTATTGGATTGGCAGCAATGGTATCATGGGTACCAATATGTGGATCAACAACCAGGAAAAGTGGTATTATGTTGGTGAAGACGGTGCCAGTGTCAAGAAATGGAAACAGATCAACGGTAAGTGGTATTTCTTCTATGATGATTTTACCATGGCTTCCAATACTACGATTGACAGTTATCGATTGAGTAAAGACGGTGCGATGATCGAGTAACCACGAGTCCTGCATTTATAAATGAAAAACAGCTGTGAGAGTCTGCTCTTTTCAGCTGTTTTTTATAGCCATTTTTTCAGGAATAACCTAAAGTTATAATTCTGATTCCAATCTCATATAGTTTTTCCAAATAAAATCCCACTCTGGTGTTGAAAAATAAAGTTAAATGCGATAAACTGAAAGGAAATACGCAAATTTGGAGGAGAAGAGGCAATGGATTGCACGATCGTAACGATTCCCGGCGATGGAATCGGACCGGAGATTGTCCGGGAGGCATGTAAGGTATTAAATAAAGCAGGTGAACTGTTTGGCCATACGTTTCATTATACAGAAGTTTTGATGGGGGGATGTTCGATTGATGCCCATGGAGTTCCGCTGACAGCGGAAGCGTTAGCGACGGCGAAACAGAGTCAGGCTATTTTACTGGGTGCTGTCGGCGGCAATGTGGGCAATTCCAGATGGTACGATGTGGCACCGGATCTGCGGCCGGAAGCCGGGCTGCTGAGCATTCGCAAGAATCTGAACCTGTTTGCCAACATTCGGCCGGCATATCTGTACAAAGAACTGGTTGATGCCTGTCCGTTAAAAAAGGAAATTATCGGTGACGGATTTGATATGGTCATTATGCGCGAGCTGACGGGCGGACTTTATTTTGGCGAACGTCATACGGAGGAAGTGAATGGCCTTCGGCAGGCGACGGATACCCTTACTTATAATGAGGAGGAGATTCGCCGGATCGCGGTCAAAGCCTTTGATATTGCGATGAAACGTAAGAAGCAGGTCATCAGTGTGGATAAGGCGAACGTCCTGGACTCATCCAGACTGTGGCGTAAAGTGGTGGAAGAAGTAGCGGCGGATTATCCGGAAGTAACATTAAGCCACATGCTGGTAGATAACTGTGCGATGCAGCTGGTGATGAACCCGGGACAGTTTGATGTGGTGTTGACAGAGAACATGTTTGGTGACATTTTATCAGATGAAGCCAGTATGATTACCGGATCGATCGGAATGCTGTCTTCAGCCAGCTTAAATGAGACCAAATTTGGCATGTATGAACCAAGCCATGGTTCAGCACCGGATATTGCCGGGAAAGATATTGCGAATCCCATTGCCACCATTTTGTCGGCGGCAATGATGCTGCGTTATTCTTTTGATCTGGACCAGGAAGCGGCAGTGGTTGAGGCTGCCGTGCAGAAGGTTCTGACCGAAGGCTACCGCACCGTGGATATTATGTCGGCGGGCTGTACTTTGGTGGGAACCGCGCAGATGGGAGATTTGATCGCAGCCCGTATGAATTGATGACAAATAGATCAGATTAAGTGGAGGAGGAGTCATGATGAAAAGTGATAATGTGAAAAGTGGAATGCAGCAGGCACCCCACCGTTCCCTGTTTCATGCATTGGGGATGACAAAGGAAGAATTGTCGAAGCCGCTGGTAGGAATTGTCAGTTCTTATAATGAGATCGTTCCGGGACATATGAACCTGGATAAGATTGTGGACGCGGTGAAGCTGGGCGTAGCGATGGCCGGCGGAACACCGGTCACATTTCCGGCGATTGCTGTCTGTGATGGAATCGCCATGGGACATGTCGGAATGAAGTATTCCCTGGTAACCAGGGATTTGATTGCTGATTCCACCGAATGTATGGCCCTGGCTCACCAGTTTGATGCCCTGGTTATGGTGCCGAACTGCGATAAGAATGTTCCCGGCCTTTTGATGGCGGCGGCCCGGATCAATATCCCGACCGTGTTTGTCAGCGGCGGTCCGATGTTAGCCGGCCGGGTCCATGGTCAAAAGACCAGTCTGTCCAGCATGTTTGAGGCGGTTGGTGCTTATGCTGCCGGTAAGATGAGTGAAGAAGAAGTAGAAGAATTTGAAAATAATGCATGTCCGACCTGCGGTTCCTGCTCCGGTATGTATACAGCCAACAGTATGAACTGCCTGACCGAGGTCCTGGGGATGGGCCTGCCGGGCAACGGAAGCATTCCGGCGGTCTATTCTGATCGTATCAAACTGGCGAAGCATGCCGGTATGGCGGTGATGGAGATGTATCAGAAGAATATTTGTCCCCGTGACATTATGACGGAGAAATCTTTCCTGAATGCGCTGACCATGGACATGGCCCTGGGCTGCAGCACCAACAGTATGCTGCATCTGCCGGCGATTGCCCATGAAGCCGGGGTGGACCTGAATGTGAATATTGCCAATGCATTAAGCAGCAAAACTCCGAACCTGTGCCATCTGGCACCGGCGGGTCCGACTTATATGGAGGATCTGAATGAAGCCGGCGGTATTCCGGCGGTAATGAAGGAAATCAGCAGCCTGGGTCTGTTGAATCTGGATTGCATGACTGTAACCGGCAGGACTGTCGGTGAAAATATTGCCGGTGCTGTCAACCGGAATCCGGAAGTAATCCGGCCGGTTCAAAATCCATACAGCCAGACCGGCGGTATCGCTGTTCTGCGTGGCAATCTGGCACCGGATTCCTGTGTGGTAAAACGTTCGGCGGTAGTGGCTGAAATGCTGGTGCATGAAGGTCCGGCCAGAGTCTTTGACTGTGAAGAAGATAGCATTGATGCCATCAAGAGCGGGAAGATTGTCGCCGGTGATGTGGTGGTGATCCGTTATGAAGGACCAAAAGGCGGCCCGGGTATGCGCGAGATGTTGAATCCGACGTCGGCAATTGCCGGCATGGGCCTGGGTTCCAGTGTTGCGCTGATTACCGATGGGCGGTTCTCCGGCGCTTCCAGAGGTGCATCCATCGGCCATGTCAGTCCGGAAGCAGCCGTCGGCGGTCCGATTGCCCTGGTGGAGGAAGGTGATATCATTGCCATCGATATCAATGCCAATACCATTCATGTAAAAGTGTCTGACGAAGAAATGGCCGCCAGAAAAGCCAGGTGGCAGCCACGGGAGCCGAAGATTACGACTGGTTACCTGAAGCGTTATGCCAGGCTGGTGACCAGTGCCGATAAAGGAGCAGTATTAGAAGGAAACTAAGAGAGGGGTTATAGAATGGGAGAGACAAGAGTATTAAACGGCGCGGAGATCTTAGTCGAGTGTTTAAAAGAACAAGGTGTGAAAACCGTCTTCGGTTATCCGGGCGGAACGATTTTGAATGTATATGATGCGCTTTATAAGCATCAGGAAGAGATTAACCATATCCTGACTTCCCACGAGCAGGGGGCCGCCCATGCGGCTGACGGATATGCAAGAGCCACCGGCAAGGTTGGTGTCTGTCTGGCCACCTCCGGCCCGGGAGCAACCAATCTGGTCACCGGTATTGCCACGGCTTACATGGATTCTATTCCCATCGTAGCGATTACCTGTAATGTGGCTGTGAACCTGTTGGGGCGAGACAGTTTTCAGGAAATTGATATCGCCGGTGTGACGATGCCGATTACCAAATACAGCTTTATTGTAAAAGATATTACCAAACTGGCGGAGACGGTCCGCCGGGCGTTTAGCATTGCCCAAAGCGGCCGGCCGGGACCGGTTTTAGTGGAT